>ENA-UOUE01000985-UOUE01000985.1-compost-metagenome-genome-assembly--contig:-NODE-985-length-20446-cov-13.476803_pt1 | contig 20446 bp, 13 predicted proteins | sample MGYA00238146_ERZ747223 | MGnify/ENA primary metagenome ERZ747223 (study PRJEB28781, sample SAMN06268865) | compost metagenome | isolation source: single cell | place: USA: California, Emeryville, Joint...
CAATCGGATAATTTTTATTGATAAATATACTGCATTTAAACAGAATTAACTTCGACAGATTTTTATTATAAAAACCCGTCAACATTATCACTTATTGGGGTACTTATAGAGTGTTTTGCATGGATACGTCATCTCATGGTGGAGAGGTTAGTGTATTTTTGTGAATGTTAATTTGCGAATCTATTTATGTACAGACTCAAAAGTAAATTCGTTAATTAGTCGAATTGTAGTGTGATAAGACATAGGTTATCTCTTTAATTTCACTGAATTCCAGTTCAATGTAATGGTCTTAGAGAGAAATCGGCTTTGAGATGTGTAATGTCGTGGATATTTTTCTTGCTTGGAATAGAATTGCCATTTATTTATGATGAGGCAATATTCGTTATTTATTGAGCCCGAGACAGTAAGGGTTATTTGGAAATTAAACCTTTAAATTTGGATATATAACTTCCTTGCTGACATATAATAAACCATATCTCTCGCGTATACGTATTCTGAGGATATAATTGTGCCCTCACTCAATGTTTTTAACTGTATTTCATTCGGATTTCGTTAAGAGAACCTTCCTGATATCTACCTGTATCTGCATTTCGGGAATGAGGATAAATTATTAATTATTTGATAACACGGGTATTTCCTTCTCTCAAAGTTTTGTTTTTATTAATCTCAATACTGTTAGTATTGATTAAGATTCCAATTTGGAATTATATCCTTAGAATTCTTTCCTTCTTCGGTTCGTACTACTGACGCAAATTTTGAGATTTTGTGGTATGTTTGATATCTTCTGAGATGCCAGAGAATCCAAATCATATATAGCAGATTTTTCTAATCAAATAGACCCCGAGACCAAGTCTCTGATTCCAAAACTATAAGCATCTTAGAGAATTTCCTATTCGAGGAACAGTTGATTGCTTCATTGTGGTCACATGCAGGCTCTACTCTAATGTCCTCTCATTTCTCAAATCGGCTACTCTCGCCACTTCAGAGATAAAGCAGTTTTGATTGAATTATAAGAGCATTAAATTACACAATTCTTACTCTAGACACAACAAATGGCTGAAAATGATAAATAAAGGATAAATAATAAGCTTTTTGAAGGTTAAATCAAGCTTTAGATAATGTATGGATTAACGGAGCTCCAAACTTTATTTGCTCGGTCCAAAACCTGGCTGCTGCTGTTGCTGATAACCTCCATAGGGATATTGGTAACTGTTATTCTGCTGATATGTTGTCTGAGGAAAAGAATTTGCGGGAACATAATTTGTTGGCTGTTGTTGCTGATAAGGCCCCGGCTGGAAGTTTTGGGGCATTGTACCACTATACGTTGGACCATAATAAGGCTGGGCAGTTGCGTTTTGTTGGAATTGGGTCGGAATTTGCTGCTGCTGTGGCTGGTACCCTCCAACATATTGATTTTGAGGGATGAATCCCATGTTATTACCTCCGTTCATATAAGTTGGATTCGCTTGATTCTGCGCTTGCAGCCCCATTGAGTTACTGCCAGTACCTGCATTTGTTCCCGCGTTGACTCCAGCTATTTCTTGCTTATTCGTCTCAATAGTATTATTATTCGCCTTAGTTCCATCCGCATCGGTCTTACTCGGAGACGTCTCAACTTCTTTTTTTGGGTGTCTCTTCTTAAAGATTTCTGCTCCCGCTTTCACTGCTGGATGCTCCTCAATTTCCTTCCACGAGATACGCTTAGATTCGTCAATCTGAAGCATCTTTGAGAGAAGGTCTTGAATCTCCTCTCCCACTTCCTTTGGAAACGAAAGTGGGGTTTGTTTGATGCTCTTGTACAGCTTCGCGATGGAAGTTCCAGTCCATGGCAACTTTTTAAACAAGCATTCATAAACAACCACTCCAGTGGACCAAATATCGCATTTAGGAGTATACGACTCGTCGTTTAGAATCTGCGGAGACATATATAGCGGAGTTCCGAGAAGAGTATGCTGCATTTTAACATTTTTCGCAGCCTCGTCGATCATTTTAGCGAATCCAAAGTCAGCAATCTTCATAACACCATCATGAAACAATATATTTGCGGGTTTAATGTCTCTATGCATTATAATGACCCTACGACCTGCTCTGTTCTTAATGTCGAGGTTGTTAATCGTGTTAAACGCAGCTGAGAATTGATAAACGATTTCCAGAGCATCTTCTTCACTCATTGGACCATTCTTCTTCAACGCGGTGTCTAAATCGCCTCCATTACAGAATTCGGTAAATAGATATAGGTTATTGGGAGTCCTTTTGACATCCAGGAGTTGCACTATGTTCTCGCCTTTGATTTGACGAAGAACATCGATCTCTCTCATGAATAAGTCGTAGTTTTCTTGACTTTCCAACATTTTTACAGCGGGAATGACCTTTATTGCGACTGGTATTTGCGTTTCGAGTCCTTGATAACCTTTGTAGACAGTAGAAAAAGCTCCTTTACCCAGAGGCTTTCCAGTCGGTTTGAAATAATAATCATCGATCTTTTTGTAGTCTTCCATTTTTATGGCTTTTTAGTTCAAGAAGGTTTAAGATTTTATTCACGCTGAAAATTAGATTGTAAGAATGTACTAAGAAGGTGATAAAATCTATCGCGTTTTAATTGCTCTCAACTCGTTTTCAATAAATATTAAACTCAGTATCCTCTCAATTATACCTGAGAGGCTCAAAATTGTTGAATTTTCCTGATGTGACGTGAATCGTGGTCATTATAGTGAAACCCGGATCGAAGGAATTCAAAATTTGTTGGAAGGCTCAAGATTTTTATAATAAGCTTATTTCAGAGAGAGAGAAAAGATAAATAGCAACTCCTGATACTGGCTATTTAATGTAGCAGACAAGAGCAGTCGCTCATAAATGGAAATGATTAAAATAACTTATTCACAACAAGCAAGGCTCAGGTACTAGTTAAAACAACTCTAAAACAACAGTTCATTCAAGCGGGCCATCAGTCTTAGCATTTTCCTGGAAGGATAGGTTAGAGCAATGAAGAAAGAAGCAATAGTTATACTTTCTGAGGAACCTGATCCGAGTTGTTTCGTTCTTTTTGTCTATTATCTCGAGATGGTCGCTTAAGATGACAACTTTTCGAATATTTTCCAGAGGGATTTTCTTAATATAATTTTCGAAAGATGCGATCACGAAAGAATTCTCAGTCAGCGCGACAAGCATCAGCGGTTCGTCCGGCGAGGACAGCTGCTCGTAATGATAGATATTTTCATCAGTATAATTAAGCACTCGGAGCTAGAGATTAGATCTATGAGTACAACTTCCCAAATGACATGTAAATACCGTAAAGAATAGGCGATTGAAACTTTCTTTGTAAATCGAAGGCACTCTTCTCGAGTGGAAGGGGATCACATCCAGTTCTCGCTTTAACTTCCTAAGCTGAAATAATAGTTTCAATAATAGTCTCATAATTAATGTCCTACTAAGCCGAACGGATTGGATATCGTTTCGAGCTTAAACAGAGTCGATGGAAGCTCTGAGATGACTTGGGCTGTGTAGAAACTCATCAGCGACTCTTTCAATTGAGAGTCTTGTATCGATTTTCTCAACACCTGTTCCAGTGAAAAACAAATAAGAAACGACTTAGTTCCTCAATATTTCTACCAAAAATTTGGGCAGAGTGAACGTATGTTTCACTTTTAGATGGTTCTTGAGATTGATCTCCGCCTCCCACTTGAATGGCTCAATGCTCAGCTGATTGATCGAGAGCCTTGGTATTATTTGCGCTAGCATGGAATTATTTTAATTTCAAAAGGACTCGTAACATGTGCTACCTTTCTTCTTTGCTGGCTTAGCTTCAGGCTCGAGCATGGAGCTGTTGCTGTTCATAAGAGCATCTGGAGCGGACAAGTTTAGATGTTATATCACAGGACATCAACAGCTTACATTTCAAAAAGAATTTCATGAACTCAACGACTTCGTCTTGAACTCTCAAGAAAAATTTCTTAATCGAAAGCTTGCAGTCCTTCACGACTCTCATTTCGGGCGTCGAATCGTATTTCTTTTATTATTGAAAAAGTAGCAGCGATGAGATTAATCCACTTAATTTCAACTTACCAATGAAAAGTCTAGATGCACGTCTCCAATGGTTGTTTCTTCTTGGAAAGCCGGTTTTCTTGTGATCTTTTAAAGTATATTTAAACTTTCTGAGCAAAGAGGGTTAACTACCTTAAATTGAAGCGAGTTGATCGCAAGCATATCCTGTGAAATTGCGCAATCGAGAGGCTGGAAGCGAATAATATCTATTTCATTGATTCCGAAAATCGACACTTCAACGCTGATTGATTTCGTTTCAATATATTTGATTGGTTTTTTCGCCTTCGACCTTTTTTGATCAGTATTCCATGGCTTGAAAGTATAGATTAGAATTTTATTCGTTCTAAACATCTTGCATTTAATGCCGAGATTGTTGAACTTGCTTCCATCGTCCAGATCGTACCTCTTATCATCAAGAACCAAAATCCCCTTAATCTCTGCGAGCTTCGCCGAAGGCTCCGGCAAATAGAATAGATTGCGTGATTTCTTCTTGATTTCGAAAAATGAAAGGAAATTACTCGACCCGTAGTACGTCGTTGCAAATTGTAAATCCTTGTCTGTTTTATTTTTCACAATGATTTCCTTAGCCAATTGACCCTCGAACCTCACGGCTACAGGCAAGCAGTCCCATTTCGAAGAAAGCTTCACTGTGTCGATCGAATCTCCGGTCTCGAAAGTTAAATGATGCTCGTGATATAAGTCTTGAATGGCTAAACCTAGAACAGGCTTTTGGAGATCGGGTCTTTGAAGGAACAAGAACGGGCTGTCTTTTTTCATAAAGTCGAAAAAGGAGGACTTTAGGCTGTCTTTCGCTGAATAATAGCTCGTTTGTTCTGTTTTTAGAGCACTATCGTGCTTCTTTGAAGGGAACACGTAACCTAGGTACTGCGAGTCGATCTCAAGTGCTGGATCAAAAGTCAGAATGTAGGATGAAGTGTTGAAGATTTCAAACACTGGGTCGATACTAAGGACTATCTTATCGTCTTCTTTGCTCAACCGTAGAGCAACAGCGACTCTTATTGGATGAGGACTATTTTGGTAAACAGCCTCAGAGAAAGTTACAACCGCGTTACTTGCCTTGAAAAAGTTCTTGATCTGAACCGAGACAGGGTCTAAGCCCTGGAACGCGTCAGAGATTAAAGAAAAATTAAATGCGGTAATCGATGATAGATTCAGAAGGGAAGGTTTGGATTGTCCTGGTGCCACGCTGATGGGAGAGCATTTTTTTGAATAAGCGAGCTCGATGCCAAAAGGAGTGTTGTTTGAGACCATAAACAGATGTGACAGAGACAGATAGAGCTTGGATCGTTCGTAATATGCCTGCACCCTAATCATGGCTTGATGGGCTTGGTCTTCGGCGTGTTTTAATGGGACATCGCGAGTTATTTTTTTGTCTTTAAGGAGTTCAGCCACCTCGTTCGAAAAGCCTTTGAACCTGATTCCTTCAGACGAATAGCACACTTTGTCAACCGGCGGACCTATCTGAGGACTATCCGAGCCGATAGCGTCGAGGATCTGGACTGCTAGGTCGAAGTGCTGGTTATAAAACTGGTATTTTCCTATTCCAAGGACATTGTCGCCTGAACTCATGATTGCGTTGACTTTCAGGTCAGGATTGTTGCCAATAAAATTCAGTTCAACTTTGCCATGAGGCCGAAGTTTATTTTCAATGTGGATGAGACTGTTGACCTCCCAGATGCAGATGCCGCCCTTTTGATGCGCGATGAGGTGGAAAGCTGGTTGGTTGGGATCTATTCCGTTTATATCGTAGAGATATATCACCGACTGATTGACATCTGCGAGTTCTTTAGTAGTAAAATAGCTTCCTGTTTGGAGGGCTTTGATAAGGATTTTCTTTACTTTGAGGCCTGAGCGGCTCAATTCGAATGGCGTGGCCTCCTCAAGGATGCTCAGAGTGTTGTCTTTTCCAAGCCGATCGGTAAATTCCGCATATCCCAGCTTCGAAGCAGGAACTCCGACTTCGCCGTTACTTAATCCATTGTTCTTTGGAAAAACGACTGTGATTGCAGAAGGAAGGAAATTGATAATGTAATGCTGATGGCAGAGTCCAAAGGCGACTAACTGCTTCGTTTCAGGCTTATAAAATGGCCTTATATAATATTTTTCGAGGTAATCTCCAAGTATATTCAGCTCTTGATCCGCTTTTAGCTCCGGAATTTTGAGCTTTTGAGTGAAAATATGCGGTTTATCGCTTCCTTCGGCCCTGAGTCCAAGAGAGTATTCATTCAGATATGGCGTGTAATATAAGCAGATAAGCTCCTGGTCGCCTGGGTAAAGCTGTCGCACAATGTCTTTCTTTGCGAAGTCCTGAGACATCATCATGACTTCGAGATTAGTTAAATTACGGAAAGTCACAAACGCGCTCGTTCCGTTAGAAAGGAGCGCAGATAGCGACTGCAAGGCGTTGATACACAAATCGTTGACTTTCATAACAGCGTCCTCTCCAAAGGTGATTCTTGTGCTAGAATCCTCGTAGTTATATTCATAGACAACGGAAAAGATTCTCAAAAATGATAGAGAGATGTTGTACCAAGGGTGCTGGATATTTGCTTTGCAATATTTCACGGATAATTTGAGTTTTTGGTGAATCAGTAGCTCGCAGCCTGAGAAATGAACAACCAGAATGGATTGGAAAATGCTAAGCGGAGTTTTTTGCATTGTGTGAGTTTCTATAAGTTGTCCAAGCTCAACAACTGCGCTTTCCACAGAGACAAGATATGAAGTGCCTACTTGCTTCTCAGCAGTCTGCTGCTGTTGTTCTACTGATTGAACTTCGTTTTGCTCGGGTAGTCCGTCTCGAGGGTCTTTTTTAAAGAACGCAATGATATTCTGAAGAGAGTGGTCATATTTATGCGTGAGCTTCAAGGACAGCGTGCTCGCCCTGAAGCTCAAAGTAGGTGGCAGCTCGCTGCGTGATTTAACTAAGTCGTAGTTGATTTTAAAATCTTGCAGTCCAAGCGCTTTGCAATAAGAATTGTAAGCTTCTTAAATAACAGAACTCTATTACTTATTGCTTTCTTCTCGTCGAAAGCTTTACATTGCTGAAACCTTGCAGATATCGTCTTTGATTTCGTTATATTCCCTTTCCCTTTCGTTTCGATGAATAGATGCGCGCTTGCTATCAGCCAAACCTCTTGAGTTACTGAATCAGAAATTAAGAAATTATTAACGTATATGCACTATTACCTGGCAACGCTGGCTTTTTCAGCAAAAATTTAAAGGAGTTTTGAATAAATTCGATCTTCCATGCTGTCAAGTGCTTATTTTGCCCACTGATGCTTTTCCTCTGGTAACTAATTTCTTCACTTGATATTTCATTTGTTTGCTGTCGAGGTACCGATTTTCCAAATAGGGCAGAAAGGTTTGAAATATAGGAGTTAATTGCGCTCATATTCGCAAGGAGCTCATGCAGTTCAACGAGACACTCCATGGAGTTTACACAACTGTTTTTCGTATAGATTTTCATGCGGTTTTGCTCTGTCGTTTCTTCGATTAGGTTAAAAATGAAGTTGGTATCTAATTTCGGATCTATCTGCAGCATTTGAAATTCAGACTGCGCCCTCGACTCAATTTGTCTGAGGTTGTAGACGCTGATCAGCGTGACATCATTCCATTTAAGTTCCATAGAGAAGAAGGTGACATACGTGCTGCTGATTTGTTTTGGATACTCGATATTGTTGTTGTAGTTAGGTCGGTTCAGTTTCAAAGAGAATTTTTGATCTTCTTGTTTGCAATTAAAGAAAAATTCGTTGAAATTCAGGTTGATTGACAACCTCCGCTCTTTGGAATCTTTGACAAACACTTGATATTCTAACTCCTTGAACGGTTTTGATATCTTTTGAGAAAACGTTTGCAAAGAAATAAGCGATTTGAATGACTGAGGCGCTAAGGAAATATTAATTCCAAGCCGGTTTCTAAGGTGAAAGTCCAGAACAAACGTATCCGAATCGCTGAGGATAGTTAGCACAATTGCTTCGATACGTTCAACAGATAAACCGAACCCATTCTCGGGATCGGTCAGCGTGAACGAAATACCTTCGATTTCAAGTTTCTACTCATAAGATGAATCCTATTGCAATAGAAGCTAGCGTTACCTTGCATTTTTTGGATAAAAATGGCATCATTTTGATATAATCTATATCAAGACGTGCGATTATCTTATCTGTCACGGCTATTTCAATGCAGATCTCTCTCAATACGATTACGACGCTTTTGCGCAGGTTGGAAAATAGCTGATCTGCCTCCTCTTCCTCTTTTGTGCCCAGATCAATTAAAGGAGACGCGGTATGAGTCTCATTTTCTTCTTTCATGGAATCTTCTTCTGAAAATTCGAGTTTAACGTACAACCCTCTTGCAAATATCGATGCCTCTCGAGTATTGTCATTAGACCATGGAATGCAGGCCTTGAGCTCGGCTATCTGCGCTGTTCTACAAATCAGATTCTGGAAAACCGAAGCTATTAAAGCCGATAAGCTGTTAGTTTCGAGCTCAGCGTCAGCAAGGGCAATTTCTCCTTGGTAAATGCTTATTCCAAGGTCTTTGTACTTCCGGAAGTACTTCTTTAGAATTAATGATACGAAATTGTGCGCAAGGATATTCATATTCGGTATCCACGATATAGTTTATTTTTATTTTAGTATCTCTTGGTTTGATATAGCCGTTTACCTCTGCAATTTTCGTTTTGGGAAGAATTATAGAGTTGCACCCGCTCTGTTTTTAGCTGTTGAGGTTTTAACTTGATATGCATATTTGCAAATGAGGAGGAACGCTACAGATGTGGTTGACTTTGACATATTGGGTATACTATTAATTGAAAAAAAAAGGGAGAATGAAAAGATAGTCTCTTGTGTTGGCTTTTATATATGCTACATGAGCTCTAGGATGGCTAATTGAATGGGAATGATGCATAAGACTTAATTGATTCATGTTCTAAAAGAAAAGAGAAACATATTTCTGTTTTGAGAAAGTTTTTTTTTTTTTGGAAGATGCATTTTAACCAAATAAATATAAATATAATAATGCTGCCAATCTTATCTTATGCAGAGGGAAGTTCTCGATATAAAATTATGCAGTTTCTCTTATTCTTGATGTAGAATCAACCAATTTACTATAAACTTTCGCTTTTTTGATATATAAAACTAAGAGCACGAGAGTACTTGTCAACAAGACAGACCCTCCCACAGCTACTCCTATCACACCTCCGACGCTCAGTAACGTGGTGCTCAATCTACAAACGTTCTTTGTGCTGTCCAATTCATATCCTTCAGGGCAGCTCGAGCTACATGTACTATTAAATGGTTGCATGTAATAATTCGCTTTGCAGAGATAGCAATCGTTATTTGTGGGTCCACTGCATGCCAAACACTCTTCCGCACAAGGTGAACAGGATCTATTTCCAGAGCTGTGCCAATACCCATAGATAGGGCATGAATCCAAACAGGTTTGTGTGTTCGGCTGCTTGAAATATCCTCTGCTGCAAGTCAAGCAGGTATCCGCATCTGTACAGGTCGCGCAGCTTGAGTTGCATGCAGTGCATTCATTGCTACTAAAATTCTTATAGTAGCCATCTGTACAGTCTGTTCCACATTCTTTGGTTTGAGGATGAAGATACTTGCCAGCAGGGCAAGCAGAGCATTCACGGCTTCCTGGTCCAAAGCATTCTGAGCAATCAAGGTGACAGAAGGAACAAACACTGAAAGTTGAATTTTTCCAAGTTCCTGGTGGACATGAAACTTCACATCTATCCTGAGTAGGTTGCAGGTAGTATCCTGCTTGACAACTGCTACATGTACCCCATTCATCACAACTGAGACATCCTTCTGGACATCTCAAGCAATTGTTATTTTCATTTCTTCCATAAAAACCTGCAGGACAAGTGCTGCGACAAATAGTGGAGTTAGGTTGCAAAAAGTAGCCGACAGCACAGGAGGCACACTCCTGATTTGAAGGTCCTGAACAGACTGCACATTCAGCCGAGCATTGAGAACAGTTGTTATGCACCTGATCCAACCAATATCCAACTGGACAAGATGTTCCACATCCCAAGCCAGAGACATCCAGATAGTACCCAATAATACAAGCTGTGCAGTTGCTAGATTCTGGTCCAATACAAGTTGCGCAGATAGAATTACAAGCTGTACAGGTATTTGTTGTATTGTCTTGGTAGTATCCTGATGGACACGATTCGCTGCAGGTATTATTAAAAAGATAGTACCCGGAGTTGCAAGAACTGCATTGTGTCTCTCTCGGTCCACTGCAGGTAGCACATGCAGTATCACAACTGGAGCAATTACGATGAGAATCACCATAATAGCCAGCAGGACAAGTGTCATAGCAGTACTGAGTTTCGCTATTCCAATAATAGCCAGGTGCACATGACAAACAAGAGTACACCGTACTATTGTCACATGTTACACAATTGTTGCTACACAAAAGGCAAGAGTTGTTTCCGGAATAATAATAAGTTCCATCCTTACAGGTTGAAACGCATCGGCCATAAGATCTTCCAAGTGCAGCTGGCTGCAAAACCTTACCATTGGGGCAACTACTACTACACATATTTGGCCCGGGACCAGAGCAGCTACCCCCGCAAGAAGAGTCACATAACTGATAGCCATTAATCAGAGGAATACATTTCGCATTTTGAGGCTGAATCTTCTGACCTGGGCAGATTCGGATCATTTGTGACCCATCTCGGTATCCAAAACCGCTACAAAGGTAAGGATAAGCAAGGTCAAAGGCGATGGACTGATAGCTGTCGTTAGTTTTAAGAAATGCAAAATATTCTGTGTCATTATTCCACCACGCGTATGATGATGAACTATAACTGGGAATAATGTTCACCAAGGTCTGATTTTCTTTCGCACTATAGAAAAAGGCACATTTCGAGAAATCCCAATTGGGAAGGCTCACAGAATATATGCCGGTTCCATAAAATGACAGTGGCTTTATGTACAGCACGTTATCGACATAGTCGACGTATAAGTCCCACTGATTATAATAAGTACTATCGGTCCTTAGTTCTATTAGCGGGCAATAAAATCCTTCTGTCGCAACCAGAAGGCACAAGAGTATCAGAATCTTCATTGAAATCGATTTGCAACGTTGGGTCTATGTTTACGTTATCAAGTTGCTGGAATTTTATTGCGAGCAATATATTTATTTGAACACTACTCCACAAATTTCAATTATAGAAATATTCTTTATAGCACCACAACTAAGCGCAGCCTCTCTCTGTCAGGTATTAATCAAGGAGAAACGAGGTGCGAAAACTTTCGCAGGAGTGAAGCTACTTAAATTATTGAATCGAATGCTAATGAATACAATCAAAAATAAGCTCTCAACGAATCGCACATCCTTATTAAGCTCGGTGCAGTATGCAGTTGAGGGAAACAACTGCTACATAACGATGGGTTGCATCTGATTGCAGCCACTCATGAAATGATAATTATCGTATGTTTCTGAACACTTAAATTGTGTCGCTTACTCACTCCTATTCCCAAAAAAACCGAATAAATTTAAATGCCGTTGTCTAACAATTTGCAAGCATAGTAGTTGTTAGTTGGGTCCATAAATAACCAACCTGACCTCCAATATCCCTCATGAACAATAATCTATTCTTCTTTTTGCCAATTTCTGTAAGAAAACAGCATCTTTCAGTGCCCAAGCAACAAACTACGCTCGATAACCAAAATTCACTACAAAATGAGGCCGAGGACAATGGTAAAATGACTGAGGCAAAGGAGACAAGAGAAAGGAACTCTAACAAACGACGCCAACGATATAATACTTGTTCTCCAAGTGATGCAAAACTAGTCAAGAGCATCATTCTCAGCAGTACGGACAAAAAGGCTCATGTTCCTAAACAGCCCTTCAGAAATATTGAAAACTGTTTGCCCAATCATCACAGCAGGCCGAAACCATCTCTCATTCGAAGACTTGATCGTTCTTTTGATGAAATTACTTCAGCTACTAGAGATATTAGTCTGATCCACACCCATAAGACCGAGCATTTTGAAGAAAAGAACTCAGTCCAGCCACAAAAACCTGAAGGTTTCACGCGTTCTCCCATCATGGTCACTGGCAGGGGGCCGAATAGAATGTTTTTTGCTGAAGACTATGCTCTCAGAAAAGTTCCAAAGGGGATCAAAGATAAACTCAGCAATTCTGATAGAAAAAACGATCCTATATACATCCCGCAAACTTACCCCGAATCACGAGGGACCGAACTTGAGAGTGATATGAAGAATACGCATATTGAGACCACTCCTTTGATGACATTTGGGAATACAACGAAATGCTCGGAGAAAGTTGCAGAAAATTCCTTCTACTTTCCCTCAGCCGAAATTCCTCGAAAAAATATGAGATTAAGACCGGCCACAGCACCTAAGGCGAATCTCCAAGGGATTATTGGGCTAAAATCAAATGATAACTCCTTAGATTATTCAGAGATTCTTCGTCCGAGTAGCAATTACAAGAAAAATCGGCCTGTCTCGTCGTCGATTTGCAGAAGCTTTCGTCAAACGAATGGATTTTTGAATCATAGTTTCGAAGAGAGCAGAGCGCAGACTTCTTTTAATAAGATCGTGAAGAAACTAGATTATTCTTTGAAAGGAATCGATCCTCCTCCACAACAAGATACCAAGGTCAACAAAGCTGTTGATACCTTTTTTAAACAAAATTTCTATAATCCACAAAAAGCGAAAGTTTATTTCCAGGAATCGATGTCCTTGAGAAAAGAAATATATAGTATCATTGACTCCGAGAAGTGCAAATTTGAGAGGCAGCTATTTCATTTTCAGCAGCAAAAGCCTATTCTGGCATTTCCTCAAGAGAATAAGTCCATTTCCTCGAGGCCTCAATCGTCAATTCACGCGAGAAAAGTGCTCTAAAGTTGTCTTCAGTGAAAAATGTTCGTTTTATAAGTGAATGCTATGATGATTTACAAAGAAATTTTGAATATAGCCTGTATCAATTGTTTTAGATAGTTTTCTTTTATTCATTGTTAATTTTCCGTTCAAATAATTAGACTTTCGAGGGATTAATTGATCATCGATCTATCCTCCTCCGATATACCAGCAGAAGCTGGATTAGTTTGATTAATTTTTCTTCTTATTTTAAATCTAAATGGATTAACTCGAGGATTGACTGATTTAAATCCCAAAGAAAGGGCAAGCAAAAGTAGTAATTTGTAAGAAAAATCTTGTGTTGATAGCTCTGAAAAGAAAATATATTTTGCTTTATTCAGTCTGAGGTTAATCGAAATAAAATCCTATCGCTTCACCAAAAGACTGGCGGATGCATTCAATTAAAAAACCCACAAGAACGGAGCCATCGACTCGGTCATCTCAGCGTCAGAGACTAACTGAACCCAGTAGACCAACTGAACCTAACCGAAAGGCATCCTTGCAAATACAAGCTTTTTTTAATTATGATTCAACTGACAGCAGAAATTACGTGATCCCTAGCAAAACACCCAAAAGACGTCTGAAATATTCATTCGATGCAAATTTTGCTCCTATTCCGGATCAGGATCGAGTTTATTTTGCAAATTTTTCAAAGCCTTATGTCAAGAAGTTTCATAATCCAAGACGCGCTCAAGCCTTTTACAAAGAATCAGAAAATCTCAAAGAGAAAATTCACAATATTATTGACACAGAATTCGAAAAATTTAAGCTGAAGCTTCAAGAGCCTCATCCACCTCAATCTAAACCGCCATCCAAATTACCAAAATTGCGCAATAGAAAAAAATCGGAAGAGGCTCGATATGCAACAACCTATGGAGCTTTTATGTAAGGAATGAGAAGCAGAGAGAGAATAAACTATGATAGAGCACTATAACTTTCTGAGCCGTGTAGTGCAGTTCAGTGATTTAATAATTCTCTGAGCGAGTTACCAGATTGAATAAGTCAATCGATCAATCAATCAATTCTTAAGGTAGATGTTTTGCATCGTTTATCTTGTAATGTAACTTTCTATGTCGATTTATCAATTGTTTAAGAGTTCAATTCACAAAGAAACCCCAACTTTTTTCAATCAAGTACCGACTATGCGCTTTCTCAATGTTTTCTTTGAACACATAGAGAAGAGCATTTTCCAATATAATGAGGAAACCTTCGATATATGAGAAGAACGAGTGCTAGCTATTGAAGTAAGAAATTTTAATCCGTTATGTTATTTGTGATTTTTGGCTGTTGTAGATTTGTTATTTCTCAAAAGGGAATAAAATTAAGCATAATTATGAAGTAGAAATTAAGCGCAGCATTCTTGCGATATTTGTTACGTACTGGCCAAAACTGTTTTAAACACCTTATACTCTCTAGTGTTTAAAATGTAATTATCTGACCTACTTTCTTCCCTTTTCTCTTGCAAAAAGGATTTTTAGTCACTTAATATTTTGATGCCCATCCCTTGGCATAAGACTTGTTGTCGAGGTTCCAAGCGTTCGTGATCATAAGTTCGAAGTACTCGTCGTTGTCAATTGAGCAGCTCACATTTCTGTAGTAATCGATGAACTCATCAAGAGTGACTTCCTTGTTTCTGCACTTAGGATCATCATGCTAATAATAACAATGAAAATTAATCAGCCATTCCTTTCTGAAAAACGTTACTCTGAGGGCATGGTACTGTTCAAAAGTATCCAAGAACTCGAAGAGGATATCATCTTCAGTCTTCTTGCCAGCCTTGACATCTGGGTGCATTTTTCCGTTGTAGACACCTATATTTAGGGAAATTAGGCTCCATCAAAGGTAGGTTATATTACCTCTAAGATCATCAATAGTAACAACACCATCACCAGTCCTATCGAACTTTTTGAAAGCTCTCTTGATGATGTTAATTCTTCTATCGTTCATTTCTCCTCTGATTGTGCGCAAGAATTCATCGTAGTCAATGCTTCCGCTTCTATCCTCATCGAAATAGTCATAGAGCTTGTTGACTTCTTGAGGTGAGAAATCCAATCTGAAATCTTTCACAGCCTTGGCGAATTCGGCTCTGCTGAGGTCATGAGAGTTGTCATCATCGATAATTTTGAAAAGTCTCTGAAGTCCGATCAAACCTCTGGCTCCTCTGGTCAAAATCTTGTCCTGGAAGGCCTTGAGGAGAACCTTGACTTCTTTTCCAGCACCGGCACCGGCACCTGCACCTGCACCTGCACCTGCTCCGTCGGTTGCTCTTTTGTTGACGCCTTGGGATGTTTGCGGTCTGCTTCCGAATCCGAGGTTTTCAGCGGTTGAGTATTCTTCTCTTCCCCTAATGCTCAGTTAGTTCATGGCTTCTTAAGCTATATTTACTGTCTGGTTCCAGGTCTGCCACCAGCACTGACCTTCTTTTCTTCACCATATCTTTGGTCAAGTTTCTTAACGACATCGCTCTTTGAGTTCTTTGCTGGAGTGCCTTGGTTATCTCCAGCCCAGCCTTTCTTCTCCCAGTTCTTGTTAGCGCCTTCGTTCATTCTCCAGGCGTTGTTCATCATGAGCTCGAAGTATTGGTCGTTGTCGATAGATGCGCTGATGAAGGCATAGTATTCAAGGAATTCGTCCTTAGTAACCTTATCATCATGGATGGCCTGAGAGAGAGAGTATTACGGATTTGAAAACAACAAAAGTCATACGTGGAAGTCGTACATACCGTGGAAAGTGTCGAGGAACTCAGCGAGAACTTGCTTTTCGGTTTTGCGGCCAGCCTTGACTTCAGGGTGGAATTTAGCGTTGTAAACGCCAATCAAGTCATCGATAGTGAGCTCTCCAGATCCATCTCTATCGATTTTGTCGAAAGCTTGGAGAACCAAGTTCTTTCTGAATTGGTTCATTTGGCCTCTGATGGCATAGATGAACTCATCGAAGTTGATTTGACCGTCTCTTGTGCGATCGAAATAGTCAAAGAGCTTTTGAATTTCATCATCCTTGAATCCAGTTCCAAAATCTCTGAGGGCGTATTTGAATTCTTCAGGGTCAAGTTGTCTGTTTCCGTTGTCATCGGCAATCTACACGAGACTACTTCAGCTGAGAGTACAATTAGCGTTATACCTTGAATTGACGTCCAAGACCGATGATACCACCGGCACCTCTTCCAGCAAGAGTCTTCTTGAGTTTTTCAAGAAGGACTTGGACTTCATCGACATCAGTGGACTTTCCGTCCTTTTGAGGAGAGAGTTGCCTACGTTCATTTTTTTAGATTAAATCACCCAGGCAAAAGTCGCTTACTTTGAGACTCCAGAATTGTTTCCGAAGACAATACCACTGAATTCCTTGTAGTCAAGGGCATCGGATGCATCAGTATCGTAGAAGTTGAAAAGTTCTCTCAATTCCTATTGCGAATGTCATTAATGAGGGTGGCAAGAGGTCATTTTACAGATTCAGTGAATGCTTGGACACCGATCTTGTCAATAGCCTTGCAGAATTCGTCGAAGTCGACGTCTCCGGAGTTGTCAAGATCAAAGTATTTGAAAGCTCTAAGGAGGATCTGTTCCTCGCTTGATTTGGCGGTAGCTTTCTGGTTGAGTTTAGCTCTCAGCTCCTTCTCGAATCTGAACTAGTTAGGCGCTGGTGCGGCTAAAAAAGCTTTTACTTTGTTCTAATTGATGCCATTTTCTATGATATGCCTTTGGTTCTCTGTCTAAATTATTTTTTATATTAAGTGCTTTTGTTTATCTTTTAAAGGTAACAGCAGAAGTTTTAGTTGAATGACTCGACTATTAAATTAGTTGATAACTCCACAGATTTTTTCTTAGCTCGTAAATGAGATAGAGTATCTTTTTATTTCAGTGTTTTTTAATTATGAAACTTTTATTAACGATGATTTTTTGACGCAGCGATCAAAACTTGATTCGTCCTTGTTCAGAAGAGATGCAGAGTCCCTTCTGCGATATACAAATCGCGCACTTTCATTTTCGGGTGGGTCATATCAAAAGCTCCAATTTTGCTTATATTGTCTTAAATTTGCAAGATTTCAATTGGATTCTTGCAATTGATTTGCAAACAACGCAAAAATCAATTGCAAAAGTTTGCATAAGTTTAAAGAAGGATAAATTAAAGAAAATTCTGAATTTCTTGACATTAAGAGCAAATCTGTCCACTTTAATAGCTAAATCTCGAAGGAACTTATAATATTAGGCCAAACATATCGCCCACACGGGAATTTTTTTCGAAATTATTAGCCTCGCCGCTCTTTTAGACGATAAGAGGAAAAAGAGAATTATTAGTGATATTTGGTGTGACGCTCTTGAAAACTCAATCAGAAAAATATGAATCGAGAAAACCTAATATCCATGATGCATTGGATAGAGGACTCAGCGAAAAGACAACTATAAAATAATTGTAACTCTCTAAAATTTCAAAAGCAAGGTTCTTATCTTGTTCAAACTCATGCCCGAGCTTTTTACTGTGTCGCTTTTGAATTTGAGTCGAGAGTGATATCCGTCAAGCTAACTTCTACTGATGCTTGATTAGGTTTCGGGGTCGCTTTAATTTCGGACTGGAAGTTAGATTTCTGCTGTCCAGTAGCACCATTCATAAATTTCTCATAGTTTTCAAGGACCTTCGAAGGTGAATCCCTCGCAAAGCTTTCCACTGTTGCCAATGTTCGATGAAACTCCATTATATTGTGCGGACCCTTCAATTTTCTCACATATTCAGCCAAAAAATGCCAAAGTCCTTGATAGAATAAATTCATCACGACGGTAACGTCTTGGCGCTTATTAAACTCTTTATTTAAGACTCCTTCACGCATGCAGTCAAGCACAATTTTGCTCAGATTAATCCCAACTACAGTAAAGGGGAAATTCCCTTTTTCCGATGTCCCAAGTAAATAAACGTCACGGAAATAAGTAGGATTATGCTCGAAAAAGAAAAGTAAGTGGACAATTGACATCAATCCAGCAGCACGGAGATCAGTGGCTGGATTTTCTCCTTGAAATCCAATATTTTCCCAGTGATTTCCTTTCTTATTTGGCTCTTCCTGAGTGGAAGTAAGAAATTTATATATATTTTTCAAGATTGTGAAGGATTCTTCGTCTTCATTAGTCAGGGATAACTTGGAAATTCTGATAGCTGTTGCGTATTCTTCTTTCAGCTGAGGTGGGAGTCTTGGAGGACTGCATAGCCCGAGGCAAGTCCTACGAAGGGTTTGGTTTTGTTCTGCAGTCTTGAGTTGGAAAGAGGAAGATGCTTGTTTCAGATTGCTGTAGTAAGTGTCAAAGAGTACGCCAGGGTTCTTCTCCATTAGATGAGTAAGTTCAAGATTGCAATCCAAAGTAAAATTTATTGTGTATTCAAACTTATGATATCATATTTCAATTTGACTGACCTAATATTGATTAAAGGACTTGCTGTTTGTTATTGAAATTAATTCTGATTTGCATCATTTTTCATAATTCAAACTTGCTAATTGTTAATGATAATATATGTATTGGGTCGAAATGTACAAATTGCTGATTTATTACCAATGAAACAGTAGATAAAGCTCCTTATTGGCTTTAATGGAGACTTTTTTCCGGTTGAGATTGATGCAGTAATCACCGGAAGACCTCTTCGGAGGAATAAGCTCCTAAAAGCTATAAGGAATGCTTTTCCAGTGTGAAATAATGAGTAAGGGTGTGAAGTATATGAAAAAAGGTCTTTAACATTTCAATTAAGCCATTTCAAAGTTATATTAGAATTATCAAAATGTTAGATAACGTTTAATATTTCAATGATATACTCGTTTGAATTCAAATAATCATACTATAAGTTTGTAGTTCAAAGTGAGAGGAGAAAAAAAAGGAACTCATATTTCGGGGAATCTCAAATTCTCACAGAAAGACGACAATATCATACTTCTTCTTTACAACTATCTAGTATCTTATCGAGCTGTTTTTCAATGTGAAAGCGTGAGTGTTTACTCTTGCTAAATAGATTATTAAATCAGTAATTAATAGAAAATTAGTTACAATGAAGAAGTAAACAAATCTGAGCTAACAATGCAATTTTTGTTCGAATGAAGTGTCATCTGATCAGAGGCATCATGCTATATTAACTTGCTGAGAGGAGAGTTTCACAATCTTCTCCAATAAACAATGCTTGGAAAAAAAGGAAGTACATAAGTGCTTTAGAGGCTTAAAGACTAAATTGCTAATACGAATGAGAAATTTTGATTTTCTAAGTTACGTGCGTGAATACTCTGAGATAGGGCAAGCACTAATTACCCTCCAAATTTGAAAACCTTAAATTAATAGAGCAAAGACTCAATATTTTGGTCTTCTGACAGTATATTTTTCCTATTCTGATTGGCATTTTATAATATATTAAAAATAATTTGTGTTTGAACATAATATTGCAAAGAATATCTCACTTTCTTTGCCTCCGCAAAATCAAATCTATCAATTAAATACCCAATTATGTGTTTCTATCTCTCCAAATTGTAATGGTGATTTCTGCTGTTTAAAGTATCACAATTTCCACGAATAAATTAATAACTTGATAACTTTATAGCTTAATTCAATTAATGTGATCAACAAGATAAATTCAATCATTAATTCAACTTGAAAAGTGCCATAGCAAAATATCAAAATGGATATTATCTAATATTTCAATCATATTAGTTCACATCAGTAATCCATACAAGCACTCATAAGTATTTATTTCAATCTCTATTTCTTGTAAAGCAGCAATACTGGATAATAGGTGATAGAAATTCTCACCCTCAGTGGCACCAAACCGACACTCACTCTTGGCTCAACCGGGAGCAATCTCCAGCTAAGATATTGTATTGCGAACTTAGGAATTATCTAGAGTAGATGAGTAAAGCTACTATTTGATAATAATTATCGTTCATTTAGTCTGGTTCAGAAAAAGAAGTCCTTATTATCATATACAAGAACTAACAAACTAGGAACCTGCGGTATCCTTGCATGTCTTTCTTAACTTTTTGAAGGATACAAGAATCTTGAGTGAAGAGAGGAAGGCGAATAAGTTATCGGCAGCCTGCTTACTTTTAAACAATAAGTGCATGATTTTTCAGATATCCTCATTCTTTGTTGTATCAGGCAAAGTATCGATATAGAATCAATGATAAAGTGTATCTTAGAATAACAGAAAGCCAGTTACAACTAAAAGCATCTTCAATCAGGTGAGACCCTACTAGTTTACCATAATTGTACTACTGAATAAGAGTATAATTGATAGTCCAAATTGCTTATGCCTTAATTTCAGTTTTGATTGTCCAATATAATACTCGATCATAGTTGATTATGATCTTTGAGCAGTAAGTGAGAGTTTCTATCATTGCTATTTAAGTTAGTTGCTTTGAAGTGTAGTTGAAATTTATTCTATGATGTATTAGATTAACTTAATAAATTCTTTGAAATCCTTTACAATTAGAGCAGATTCCTTGTATTGAAACATACTTG
>ENA-UOUE01000986-UOUE01000986.1-compost-metagenome-genome-assembly--contig:-NODE-986-length-20437-cov-8.758939_pt1 | contig 20437 bp, 11 predicted proteins | sample MGYA00238146_ERZ747223 | MGnify/ENA primary metagenome ERZ747223 (study PRJEB28781, sample SAMN06268865) | compost metagenome | isolation source: single cell | place: USA: California, Emeryville, Joint...
TATGGAAGCGATTCCACAGCCCATTCCTATCTCCAAGAGCTTAGTAGCTGGAAGTCAAGTTGCTTTAATGAAGAAGAGTTCCATTAAAATGACTGATTCGGTTGATAGGGTCAGTTTTTCGAAAGAGAACTGGCTCCAGTTTTGTAATATTTATATAACTCCGGTTTTTTATGTAAATCCACCAAAGTAAGTTTTTGCACTGTTTACATTGAATTTTATAAGAATTCAATCTACATTTGTATTTTTAATAATTAGCATCCATCTGGATGCTAAAACTAAAAAAGCTGTTCTTATTTCATTTGGTGTGATTTCAATTAGAAGCTGAGAGCTTGTGTAATAGTACGTTGACATAACCGATCTAACAATACGAAATTTATTTGCTTTTTATTGAAGATTATTGGATTTCTAATTGCAATTTCCATGGATTGTGCCGACGATGCTTTTTTATTAATTTGAAATAGAAAACAAAGCACTAAAATCTCTCTGTGTCTGACACATTTTCTTCTGAAATTTTAACTTTAGTCCTCCAGTTCTATTCTTGATCAAAATTCATTGCTTATATGTTCACCCTCAACCGCGTTCATCTGCTTGTTTTGATGAAAAAAGCAATCTCTTCAGCTCAATTGTTCATCATCGCCTTTGATTCAAATCACTCACCATGAAAAGCTAAACAGGTCTTCTCATGAAAAATTATCCAATCAAAGTATTGTTTTTGACAACACTCAAAGAATTGCTCCCAATATTAAAAAGATATAAACAGGAATTAAAATGGAAACCGCGCCAGACACCGCAAATCTGATAGAAAAGACTGACAAAGTCCTCCTTATCGACAACAGAAACATCAGGATGATTGTTGATCTTGCCAAAGAGAAGTAGGTTCTTTTTCAATGGACTTTCCCGTTCAATTCTCATGTTTTTCAGGACAGTCAAAATAAGAAAAAAGAAAATTACACTCGCCAGCTTCATCGGCCATCCTCACAACAGTCTATTTCAGGTTGAACCCGATGGCAAGATCGTGCGAATCGACATTCCAAAATATTACACAAAGGATCAGCCTGAGGCTGAAGGTACCGATACCAATTCTCAATTATTTTCTGATCTTTGTCTCGCAGAAGCAAACCAGAGCGGCGACGATGAGGATGAGGGCGAAGATGAAGGAGAAGGCGAGGAGGAAGAAAAGACTGACAAACCGAAAAAGAAGGACAACAGAAACCTGTTTGACACAAACACGGCCCAGAAAGTCAGTGGCCAGGAAATTGAAAAGCTTAAAGAGGAAGGTTAGTCTATGAGAATAGAGCAATAGCTAATTATTTGCGGTGATAGGAATCAAAGGAGAGGAATTAATCAAGAAACTGATTGTTAACAGTGAGACCTTCGAAACGAAAACAAAGTTTTCACAAGAGAAATACTTGAGAAAAAAGAGACAGAAGTAATTGCTGTGCGCTTAATCCCTGCCTAATGCTCTGCTATTGATATTTCAAGGCATTTGTTCCATATCCGAGTGTATAAAACGAACATTGATAATATCACCGAGACCTACTTCCTCAAATCTCCTCAGAAGATCAAGTAATTGCAGCGCATTGGTTTCATTAAGCTGATATAACATTCGCTTTAAAGTTACTTCAGAAATGACAGTCTCGCTTTATTCCTTCAATACGCCGCAATCAAACCAGATTCCAAAGTTTTGATCTTGGAAGATTGCCATGGTCTTGTCCTTGCGGCGGCCTCATTGAGAATGGGAGGCTCTGGAGAGATATTCGTGTGTTCAACAAGCACAGAGAAGGCAAGACTCAACGAACATAAGATTTACAACGAGATAAACACCAAAGAAGGCAAAGCAGCGAAGATCACCTACCTTTCGTTCACCGAGCTCCAAGAGATTAAAACTCCGAAATTCACTCAGTAACTTATCAGAAAATTGTCTATACTTATCGTCCCATTAGTTTGTTAGTTGCCTCTAACCTGATCCCAGTGGACATCCTTACAAATTCGCTTCCAAGTTTGGTTGGATCAGCAAATATAGTGATATTTTCGCAATACATTGAGGTAAAGCAATATGATTCAAAGGAAGTGTTAATATCTTTTTTTTTTTTAATTAGCCACTCGCTGACTGCTTCGAGTACTTGTTTTCAAATAAATTAGCGGTTGACTTGAAGCTTAACGAAATTTTCTCTCGAGAAATGCAGGTATGACACCAATATATTCTCTTCGACCACAATGCATTATGATATTTAGGTCTTGCCTCAAAGGACGCACCCATTGATGAGAATGGCAGGATTCAGCGGGTATATATTCTCTGGAGTCAAAGTTGTATAGGTAGATGCCGTCCTCATGGCTTTTCGAAACTGAAGATTCTTCCTTTACGTTAAATGCATACTTCATATATTTTCAGACTCCAAACAAAATTTTAAGGCTTTGACACCTATCAAGTTTAAAAAAAACGCAGTTTTGAAGCGAAAATGATTTTAAGTTACTGGTAATTCGACGGAAAACTCTTTACATGTTCTTTGAAGTGCCTCCTAACTTGTGAAATTCGCGATAACGACTCATAAGCGGCTATTTAGAAAAACTGTAAAATTTTAATTAGTTCTCCTGTGAAGAAAATCGAAAATTTATATTGCCGTTTAAGATGGAATTTTTCTGCCAAAGCACAAAAGAAAAATAAAAAACGATCATTTGCATGATATTTAATGGGTAATCGTTATGGAAACAAAGATATTCAAAGAGATTTCTTAGCGAAAACCCATGAAGAAAGCCATTCTTTTACTATGCCTACTGCTTGTGTCCTTCCAACTCGGATTCACGGTTTCCCGCTCCAAGAGAGCAGCTGCAAAGCAACAAATCATCGCTCCTTTGAGCGATTCGAGCCAACTTAAAGCACTTACTTTAGACAACGGAATGAAAGTACTCCTTATCTCAAACCCCACCGCTACTTTAGCAGGAGTCGCCATCGAAACCGGCGTCGGCTCGCTGTCTGACTTCGATTACATGCCTGGAACTGCTCATTTTATTGAGCACACAATCGTAATGGGAAGCAAAAATTTCCCTGGTGAGAACGATTTCTACGACTTTATCGCTATAAACGGAGGCATCTCGAACGCGTTCACCACATCCGAAGTCACTGACGTCAACTATCAAGTGAATTCCGATGCGCTTGATAAGTCGCTGAAAATGCTAGCTGATATGTACAAGTATCCGCTGTTCGTTCCCACTGTCTGTCAACTCGAATGTTTCGCCATTGAAAGCGAGTTTCAGTTAGCCTATAACTCACCTTCATTTCGTATTGAAGGCGTGCTGAAGGCGATGTATGACAAAACCCATCCTGCAGCGAAATTCACGGTTGGAAATTATAAAACCCTAGTGGAAGACGTCATGAAATCAGGAAGAAACTTTTCAGAAGAGCTGCTCAAATTCCATGCGAAATACTATAGCCCTCATTTAATGAATATGGTGATACTCAGCAATGAGACCATCGATAAGATGGAATCAATGGTAAAGAACTACTTCGTTTCGCTCGAGCGAAAGCAGGACCTTCCAGAAAAGCTGTACGAGCAGCTTCCGAAACCGATGAATCAGAATCTAAAGTCTTATGGTCAAATGCTGCTGGATGCCCCTGTGGATATTTTAACAATTGTTTTCCAGCTGTCCCCAGCAAAGAAAAACATGAAAACTAACCCGATACGATTCCTGCAATATCTGCTCGAGAGCAGCGGCCCTGGAAGCCTCGATGAGTATCTGCAATCGACAGGATTAGTCCTCTCCTTCCAAGCGAGTGTCTTCGAGCAAACGAGCTTCCATACGACGCTTTTATTCTATATGCAAGTGCGAAAAGAAGCCATGCACCGCTCGGAGTTTATTGTTAGGACGATTTTAGACTACATCGCTTTTCTTAAAGACAATGCCATTAATGAGGGAGTCTATCAAGCGTATGCAGAGGCGAAGAAGCTTAGCTTCGATTATTCCAATGCGCAGTCCGCTGAACCGATGGACCAAGCGTCAGATATCGCCAAGCATATATCGGCGTTCGGTATGGAATACGCTTTTACCGATGGAAAATTGCTGCAGCAGTTCGATGCGGATATTTTGAGGCGCACATTCGATGAAATCAACACTGACAACATGGTGATGCTTTTCTCATCTGGAGACTTCGTCGCTGATCCGAAAATCCGCAGCGCGATGCAAGACGTCAGAACAGTAGCTGACCCAGTCGAGCGAGTTCTAGCAGACCAATTACACCTGACAAAAGTCCAAAAACGAGAAGCAAAATCTGAGAAGGTCCACAGCCGCGAAGACAAAAAGCAAGGATTCAGAGGCCCTTACTACGGAACTCCAGCTCCCGCCCCAAGCCCTTATGGCTACGGTTATCCCGGCTACCCCGCCTATCCAAGTTATCCCGCAAGTAACCCTGGAACCTTGACGTTTTATCCGGTGGATCAATACCTTCCGAACTACAACACGACCTTCACTTACCATGCCTTGCCCCAAGAATTTTTTGATCGGATAAATGATCCGAATGCCAGAAGCGTCGACTACATGATGTTTGGGACGCCATCTTTCATCCTCCCCAACACCGGAAAATACCTTGCAGGCGACACTAACATTATCTGCAGCAGCTCTGACCCTGCTGTCTGCCAGAAAGAGTACCTCAACGACGCTGATAATAAACTGCAGAGCTACGACCTCGATGGCCACAGCAAATTCTGGTATCATCTCGACCGGTCTTATCTGGTCCCTCGGGCGGTTGTAGGCCTTGTGCTGCGTTCACCAGACGCGTTGAGCAACGTCCAAAACTACGCAGCTTTTTCGGTCTTCTGCTCTCAAATGAGTTCGATCCCTGACATGTTCCTCGGCAGTCTGATCGCTGGAGGCTACCAGTTCGATATCAAATGCACACGAGGTACGCTGACTATAATGATCGAAGGGTTTTCAGATAAGATGGATGACGCAGTCAGCGCTTTAGCTCAGGCTTTCCAGTCGCTTAGCCTCCACAAACAAGACTTTGATAGTTTTACCTTGCAAGCAGCAGCTTCGGCGTACTACGACGAGATGCTTGAGCCCAGAGACCGCTGCGAGGTCATCTTGGATACATTGTACTACCACACGTACTTCGGAGAAACACTCGGGAATTTTATACTGAATCTGGCTTATGGAGACTATATCAGAAGATATGGCTCGAGCTTAAAGCCTTTTAATTACGAAGGGTTAGCGATCGGAAATATTCGCCTTGATGAAGCTCAAAGGTACCTTCAGCAGCTGGTGAGCGGTTTAAATCTGCAGTTTGTCGATAAAAGCCAGATCCCAGAGGATAACGTGAGGTTCCTGAACGGTACTTACGTCGCTTATAGAGAATGGAGCGCCAACCCCGATGCCAATGATAATGCCATCATAAATTTCTACCAGATTGGACTAAAAAGCCGTCAGAATCAAGCGCTTCTCAAGCTGCTGGACTCAACTTTAAGAAATGAAGCGTTTGATGAGTTGAGGAACATTAAGCAGCTGGGATACATCGTGCATTCGAGAGTGATAACGAATCGAAACGCGGTTGGATTTACAGTTGAAATTCAAGGTCCAGTGAAGGATCCTTTGCAATTGGATAAAGAAATCGAGCTGTTCATTGAACATTTCTATAATTACTTGGTTAATTTGCCAGATGAAGACTTTGAAGATATGAAAGACGCGTATATCAGTCGCATCGAAGCGAAGCTGCCGACGCTCATTGATAAAGCTAGTCAGTACCTGTCTCAGATGATGACAGAAAACGATAATTTCAATTCATTCGATGAGTTGGCGGTTGCGGCGCTAGATTTAACCAAAACGGAAGCGGCTAATATATTTAGGCTCGCCCTAAAGGAGGCGGCAAATAAAGTTTCTATTCAGGTCTGGGCGAAAAATGGGCAAGATCATATGAATTCAGAAGGATTGCAAGTAAGTGACAGTTTTGCCAAGAAGCCGGAAGTTGTGGTGATTGGTTCTGTTGATAAATTGATTCAAAGCTTCCAATAAGAAATTTATTCATAATCCTGCACTAGCATGAAATAGTCTAAACTTAATAAACTAAATGTAAAAAATTTCATATTCAAACTGTGATAATTTCATAAAGTATTTGAGAAAAACAACTAACTCATAATGATTGGCCTCTTTTCAGTTAATGTTCCTGTTTAATAAGTGTTTTATTTCAAAAAGTGTGTTTATTTCAGGCAATGACACTTAGATTTTGCTAATAAACGAATCACTATTTTTTTTTTTATTTTAGCAATAATCCATTGAGAATCTCATGAAGCTGATAGCTTTATTACTATCTAGCATGTATGCAAACCGGGAGCAATAATCATTAACATGTGCTATTGCTAATGTCAAGAAAAATGCTTGGAGAATACAATATTCGTGCTTTTATGGATTGCGCTTAGTTAATATTTGAATCACATTGTACACGATGAATCTAAAGAATGCTTTGAATTTGGGAACACCTTCATTTCTTTATATACATTGTCACAAAACGTAACCAATAGAAATGAACAAATCTTAAGTCCAGACTCTATTCGATTAAAACAAAGACAGATTTGTCTCCGTTATTTCTTAGTGTCTACTATCTCATAAACCAAACTCGATTTGGTTCACCATTCTATTAAGTTCCTAAGGAAATTTTCACCCTGAAAAAATGAAAAGGACTCTCTTTTTCCTCAGTCCAAATGTTCTGGTCTTCTGAATAAGCAGACGTCCAGTTTTTTATATATCAAATAGAGAGAGAGATAATAGATCTTGGAATGACTAGTACTAGACCCCATCTTGCACCCAGAATGAAAAGAAGTACACATAAAAGGTGGTCAAAGCCTGCTCATTGGATCATTCATTGATATATTTAGCACCTCAAATAGATCTAATTCATTGGTCTATTATATTATTTTTATTAATAGAAAAAGCTCTTGTGTTCTTTAAGATATTTATTTCAGTAGGCTCGAGAGTTGGATTTGTCTGGCATTTCCCAGGTCTATCTCATCAAAAGTACTCGCAGGGAGCTCCGATCCAAACAAGGAATTGATATGAGTTAGAGATGCCTCATCTGAATTGTCGAATATTTGCTTCGTCTTTCTTATCCTGCAATTTGCATGAACCACAATTTAATTAGCAAGCATTTTAATAATTTTCGTTAAATCTAAATAATGCTAACAAATCTTTGATAATTGCCACTATTATAATCAATTAACTGTAATTTCTGTACGTTCTGAACCCAATATGAATTATCGCCTTCTCGAAATGTACTCATCCACAGCTGAACTCTTTTACCACTCTCTTTATTGCTGGTCTCAGTTCTGTACTCAATGGATCCGCTTTGGCAGTTTTGTTTTGGCTACTGATACCAGCAATGATTCAGTCTGGAGTCAAAAAAAATTTACTCCCAAATAGGATGCTTGCTGTCCCATTTGACGACAGAACTGTATCAAGCAAACAAAGAGAAAGAGTTCGCTAGAGAGTGCACTTCAGATAGTTATGGATTAGAATATAACTTCCCTTATGCATAAATAGCTGTCAGAAGTTTCAAGCAAGGGATATGGCCCACAAGAAGAAATGATATTCGATTTGACCTATAATTCCTTGATCATAGATATCTTAAGAATTATTTTACACTCTAAGGTTATCAACAAATTCCCTTAACGTTTTAAGCAAATTAATTGAATTTGACTTTGAGAAATTCAACTGAAATTATGAACGAAAAAGCGAGTTTTTACAATCCTACTGTCAAAGTTGCCTATGGAAACACACCTAATATGGAAACAATCCTCGCTATCACCAAAAGAAAAAAAAAATTAAAATTTAATCGTCCTTATGATGCAAGGAATTTTTCTCATCATGCTAAATTCCCATAACAATTTATTTCAACTTATCTCGATCACTCACTCCTCAATCCACTTAATTCTCTTCCCTTCTTCCCAAATTCCAACCTTTGAGCTTCCATCTGGCAGAATATATCTCCCTTAACCATGCTGTCTTCCTTCATGCCATTCACCATCATATTTCCTTCCATCTGCCCAAGTATAAACACCATGTCCTTGTTTTTTATCATTAAGATAGTCTCCTTCGTAAGACCGTCCATCTTTCCACGTGTATTTTCCTTTGCCGTGCATATTGTTATCCAACCAACTTCCTTCGTATCTTCTGCCGTCGCTCCACGAATAGACGCCGTAGCCTGAAATCTTATTCTCTACCCAGTTTCCAGAATATTTGGACCCGTCAGCCCAAGAGTAGGTCCCTTCTCCATGCTTTTTACCAAATCTATAGTTTCCTTCGAATCTCGAACCGTCGCTCCAGGTCTCTACTCCATATCCATGCTGCAGATCGTCTTTCCATTGACCTTCGTATCGAGCGCCATTAGTATGAGTGTATACGCCGTAACCATTAGCTTTATCATCAGCCCATTGCCCCTCGTAAATATCGCCATCCACATGGCAAAACTTCCCTTTCCCATGCGCTTTGTTGTTTTTCCATTCGCCTTCGTATCTGGCACCATCTGCCCAGATCTGAATGCCGTAGCCATCTCTTGCGTTATCAATCCATTCTCCATCATAAACTGCTCCGTTATGGAAGGTATAAGCAGGGCGTCTCTCTCTTATGCCTGTTGGATTCTGTAAAGGCGTGCTTTTGAGCTCTTCGCGGTCAGCCGGTCTTCCCATGCCTTGGCGATGTGGATTTGAATTGTCTCGAGCTTTGGTGGAGAGAGTTAGTAATGAAAATTATGAAAGTTGGTTTACTATTGTCGCCTTCATTGGATTGGTCTGCTGCTCCGTGGACTTTTCTTGATTTCGGATCATAGGTCTCGTATTTCACTGAAGCAGAGCCATCTTCTAGATGCACTTCGATTTGGTTTTCGTCTTTTTTACAGTTGCAGGTAGTGCATTGATTTCCCATGTTTTTCAACTAAAAACAGCCAGTGTGTAAAAAGTGAAATATACTTTATTTCTAAAGGGGGTCTTTTATTTCGTTAAAGACTCATTGAATTGAGAAAAAACTACATATTTTTACGAAAAGCTTGATTCTTTTTCCCAAAATATCTGAGCGTTCTCCTTCAGTTTGTGATATTGAGAGGAAAGATGCGGAGTAGCCGTTCTCTAATAAAGAACGTTATAGTTGCTAATTTATCTTTCTTTAATCAAATAAATATTTTAACGGTTGCAAAATTGAAATTGTATTCAATAATCACCAATTTGGTCTCTCTTTCTGAGCAATATATTCAAAGCCACGCCGATATCCTGCTTCCAGTAGTGGATTTATGATTCCCAAGATTGTTATGACAAAGTTGATAACAAACTACGATGCTCAGTGTTTCACAGTATCAATGAATCCGTACTTTGACTCTATTGGTACTTCAAGTTCACTTGAATAGAGAGTTAATCAAACATCACATATTTTATTCATGCTTAAATAACATTTTCCCTATGTTGCTGCTATTTTTTTTCCCTCCCCGATAAGGAAAATTGGTGTGAGACTTTATTGAGCTTTGAACTTTATATTTTCATTCGAAATTTTACTCCAAGTGAAACAACTCACACAATTGTCACTATACGAAACAGATTTTACGATTCGTGGCAAAAGAGAACCATTTTATTTTCATTTTCTTGGAAGGCTCACTTAATATTCCTCATGATGCCCCCTCTTTTTGATTTATGTTCAAATTAAATTAGCGTTTTTCAAGCTAATAAATAAAGCAATACGCAGTTATTTGATAAATAGACTAAATTTTAGACTATAACAATAACCAATTTCATAGAATATGCAACGGTATTCCATCTTAACTTAACAGTACTTATTTCAAAAGATTACATTTGATATAATCTATCAAACACATTTGGTGAGCGTCTTTTCACGGGCGATTTCTGAGTTTTTTTTGCAGGACTGGCTTCACGGCCAACCACGCCGTTCGCTTTTTGTCCATACAAGAACGATGAGTCTATGAACGAGACCGAAGCAGAAGACTTCATTGATTTTTGATTCCTAAACGGTGAATCCTGCACATTCATGAAATATTTCCCGACTTGAATAGTTTGCATAAACAGATCCTGGCTGCTGGTATTTAGAAACGACGGTTCTCTTTTCGTCATAGTTCCGGTATTCGACCTCTTATGAGAGACGAGAGGACTCATAAATCCGTTTTCACCTGAGCTATTTCTGCTCGTATCGATGATTTTCGTTGATATTGTCGTCTGCGCCAAGGGAGAACCCTTGAAATTTTTCAAGCTATCTAACTTTTTTGTCACTTTAGCCAGAAATTCGAAAATTTCTTCATGTAATCTCATGGCGGGCTCATCTTTCACCAGCTGATACAGCCGGTTGATATAATCTTTCATCTTAAAGAAAGTCACATCTCCTTCTGTCCCTATGAACAGCTCTTTCGCTAGTACCAGCAGCAATGCTCCTCCTTCTTCTACCTTCTGAGTCATTTTCCTCAGACTTTGTTCGCTATCTTCGAGTAATTTTAATTGCCTTGCCTGAGCTTCGACCACTCTACCCATATCGTAGAGTTGCTCCTGCAATCCTCGGTTATGAAGGCCCAGTTGAGCGTTCTTTTGGCTCAGCGCTTCGATTTGCTGAGTGAATTTTGCCTTCACTTTTTCGATCTCAGCTTCTGTGCCTTCCGCTTGCTCTTTTAAGAACAAATATAAAACGTGGAACTCCTTCAGCCTCGGGTATCTCTCCGCTTGCTCCCGAACCAGCCTGCCCTTCCTTCCTCGATCATTTGAGTCTGAAAACAGACCTTTAACTGCTCCCGAGTAAAGCGTAGCAAATTGTGTATAATTATCGAGCTCTCCGTGATGTTTTTGCAGGGATATGTCCTTCAGTTTCATCAGCATCAATGTCTGATTTTTCGCTTTCCTCGTCTCCTCTAAACTCTTATTCAACTGATTGTTCTTCTGGGTCAAGGCCTCGATGTTTTCTTTAAGCGTCTTAGTGCGTCTGGTGTTCTCTTGATCGATTATTTCAAGCATTTGGTTGTGCTTGTCGGTCAAACTTTTCTCTAATTCGACCAACTTTTTCTCATATTCAGCTGCATTCGATCGCATCTCAACAGTCAAAAGGAAATTCTCTTGGGCAAGCGCTTTGCTACTGGCGATCAAGCGCTCCTCCTCGAGCATCATCGCTTGAAGTTTCGTTTTTAGGTCAATATTCTCTTTCTCAAGACCATCATACTTTCCTGCAGCTTTCAACGTCTCTTCAAGTCGCTGAATTTTATCATTGAGCACTGTAGATTCATTTTGGAGTTTAAGTTTCTCGTTCTCCACGTACTTGATTGATTTTTGGGCCTCCTCTAATCGACGCTTCAGCTCCGCATTATCTTTGGTTTGAGCATCAAGCATTCGGGACTTCTGTTGGAGCTCCTGATTAACCAATTCCAGCTTTTTCTGATTTTCAATCTTCGTCTGCTCAATATCCAACTTCAGATCCGCAATCTGCTTGTTCAACTCCTCTGCATTCTCTTTCAGCTCCTGGATCTCTCGATCCTTGCCTTCAACCTCTCTGGAAAGGTTTCGGCTCTCTATTTCTCTCTCAATGGCTTTTTCTTCTATTTTCTTAAGCGAATCTCTGAGTTCCGCATTGTTCTCTTCAAGCTCAATTCGCTGCGATTCCAGTTGCTTCATCTTGGCTTTCTCTTCGTTCAGCTCATTCTGCAACTGATTTTGAGTTTCAATGAGTCCTGTGTTTTCTTTGGTCAGCTGCTCTATTTTCTCGTTTCTGATCGCAAGGTCATCCTCCAATATATCGCATTTTTCAATGAGCTGGAATTTCTGATTCTCTACCTCCTTATAGTCAGCGAGGCTTTGCTCATACTTCTTCCTTAGCTCTTCCGAAGCTTTTTTCTCTGACCGTAGCTGCTCATCGACACTTGCAGTCTGGTGTTCCAGTTCCTGTAATTGCTTACTGAGCCGGTCTTTCTCAGACATGAATTTGTTCTGGATCTCTCTTTGAGCACGAGGATCGGCATGGGCTGCGAGCCACTGCCGGACAGCAGTAAGGACTTCGACCCATTTATCTCGTTCTTCTGTCGATTTTGCTTTAAGGACGTACTTTCGCTTATCACAGATCAATTCAAAACTACCTTTCAGCTGAATAATTGGGAAAGTGTTTTGAGATTACTCAATTGGATTAGGTTTCGCGATTCTTTGGACATCAGCGAGAGGAATTTTCCCTCTGACTTTCGTTTTATCAGATATCTCCTAAAGGATGATGATCTGTGTGAGATAAGAAAAGAGTTGAAGATTACGCTCTCAAGCTTGTAGTAGCAAAGGTTTCTTGAGTCATCCTGGATGACAAAGAACCTGTTGGCATGAAAACAAACGAAGGTGAAGTTAAGATGATGGAATTTGCTGGGTGCTACCTTTTTTTGAATTGCTTGAGACCTCCGGGATTCTGTTTGGATAGGAAGCCCTTATAATTTAGTATCTGTATGGAAAAGGAGAATGAACGCAGGAAATCTCATGGAAATACTTGTTCGAACTTATCGATATCCATATCTTGAGTGAGATTATTAGAACTAAATTTTAATTAGTTAACTCATCAAGGGCTTATTTTTCGAATAATATGATAAAATGAATCTGCTGTTAATCATAAGAGCCTTATGAAAACGTAGAATTTTGGTTGTCATTGATAGCACGACTAGCCATTATTACTTGTCTGAATAGAGTAATAGCATACCGAAATTTCTCGCTTTCGTGTAATTGCACATTGTACGCATCTAGTAACCTATTAGATTACAATGCACTTCTATAAAGCCCACTACATCTCGAATTTGATCCAGGTCGTTTGAATTGAAGACAATTTTATTGATCCTCACATCAAGGAATTTTAGTGTCCGGCTTTTCACAAAACAATCGCAAAGAAAACAATTGGAGTGAAGATCTTGTTTACAATTGAAGATTCGCCTTAATATTAACAATAGATTCTGATTCATAGAAACATTCGCAGACAGTTTTATTCTTTTTCGTATCCCATAATTCATTTTTTTCTGTGAAAAATCGGGATTTTCTCTAGCTCCAGAAATTAACGCGTAATTTGATCTCCTAATCATCTCACAAATGCTGACTCCTCCTGTAACTATAAGAAGATTTAACAACGATGGACTTCCAGAGAGCTTGTTACGGAATTTTGAAATCAAAGCCAAGTCGTTTAGGTCAAAAATTCCAAATCCACTTGTTGTTCCATTAACAGTAAACTATTTCAATGAAGAGGTCGGACTACGCAGCCTTGCAGAGAGTATTACTCTTGTTCATCATTGAAATTGTAACAAATGACTTCACTATCAAGATCTTCCATGTCCAACTAGAATTTAGCAGATGATCAGTATTTGTGAAAAATTTATAAGAAAATACCAGCAGTACGAATAGACTTTATTCCCAAATCTCTCTTGTAATTCAATTAATTATCAATTCCAAATCTGAAAAGTGAACGTTTGCATGGAATCATCACTCGGCTGTCCACACTACGAAAGAAAATGCGAGATCCTTGCCCCTTGCTGTGAGATTTGGTATGGATGCAGACATTGTCACAACGAACAATACAAAGGACCTAAGGCACCTGGATGCAAGGTTGAAAAAATGAATCGAACAGAAGTCAAGAAGATCCGATGCTTAGTTTGCAAAGAATTGCAAGCTCCGTCTGAGAAATGCGTGAAATGCGGGGAAGTCTTTGCGAGATATTATTGCTCAAAGTGTATACTTTATGATGATGCACTCGAGAAGCATATTTTTCATTGCGATGATTGCGGAATGTGCCGCATTGGTAAAAAGGAAGAAAAGACGCACTGTTTCACTTGCGGTTTGTGCATTCATAAGGCTGTAGAGTCGAAGCATAAATGTTCGGAGATAAAGGGTGTTAATTGTCCAGTTTGTCTGGAATCTCTTTTTGAATCCATTAAACCTATCTTACTACTTGAGAGATGCCTGCATTGGATTCATGTGAAGTGCCTTAAAGATTATGGAAAAAACTACAAGAATCAGTGTCCTGTTTGCGAAATCAGTATTACTCTTATGAGCGACGCAAAAATTGCTTATTTGGACAAAAAGGTAGAAAAACAAAAAGAGCGGCTGCCGAAGGGGCTTATAATGAAGCAAGTCAAGATATATTGCAGGGACTGCTTGATGAAAAGCGAGGGAGTTGAATTCCATGTGGTGATGAAATGTAAACACTGTGGGTCTTATAATACCAACGAGACAAATCAAGAGGATTAGCAATAGACAGACACTGTGCTTAGTGTTTAGAGATACTTGAGTGATTTGATTTTGAATAAATTAAGTGGAAATTTTATCGTGACTCTAAACCGTGATGTGAATGGTAACAGAAGCATCAATTCAAAAGAAAAAATTTACAATTCATACTAATTATAATTCAAAAGCACAAAACTAAAGAAACTGGACAAATAATGAAGGAATTTGAGCCTTTAAGAAAAAACATGCCCACAGGTTTGTCAACAGACATTTGCTCTAGGGTTTTCACTCTTCCAAAATTTTCTGATTGAACGAGGTCCTATTCCCTAAGCCTTCGCCAAAACATTAACGACTTCACAACTTCTTGAATGGTGCGATTGAAAAACAAAAATTCTTGAGAATTGGCTTTGCAAAGGATAGAAAGAGTGACAGAAAGGTTCAGCCGCTTGAATCATGAACTCAAAAGACAAAACGAGTTGCTCCCGGAAGATTCGAGTGAGTTGAGAAAAATCAACTCTGAACAAGTTCCAGAGCTTTTGAGAACTATCAACACACTGAAAAACGGACTACGCCTTCAAGATGCTGATTCTTAGCCCCGTCAGAGTGAAAGGAGGAGTATCAGTTCATACAGAGGAAGAGAAGCAAGTCCTGTGAATAGCAGAGGATATGATTTGTCCGAACAAAACATTCAGCTGAAAAGCTCTCTGCGCCAAAAGGAAATAGGAGTAGAAGCATGAAAAAAGAAATCGAGAATAATATGTTGGCCTAGGAATGCCACCAATTCAAGCCGCAAAAACGACATTCTAATCGAAGGGATGCATGAAGTTGAAACTGAACTTGAACAACTGTCTCAAGAGAATCAGCAATTGAAATCTAAATTCTCTCAGCTTTAAGATGAGAACTCACGTTTGTCATCTGTTCTCGAAAGGAAAGAAAGAGAAACTGAAGAATTACGGATTCGTAACAAAGAAGAGTTAGTCAAGAATCGAAATAAAATGGCCATGCTTGATAAATTCAATAGAAAACCACTTGAACACGAACGATTAATAGACGAAAGCCAAAGTCAGTTTAATCATTTTAAACTCAATGCAAAAAAGGAAGTTGAGAGTCTAAGATTACTACTGTGAGAGATAGCCAGCGCAGAGATGCCGAGGAAGAAAAAAATAGAATAATGATCAAGAACTTGAACCTTCAATTGTCTAGTCTCGAAGAAGAGAGTGCCCATCTCCAAATCAGCTCCATCACAAAAACACATTCTACAAAGAAGCGATATCGCGTATTAAGCTAAGATTGCTGAGATCGATAATCTGAGGGCTGAAAACGATGAATTAGCGAGAGCCATAGAATGGCTTGAGAGTAAGATTGGAATAATGGATAACCACCACAATCAACGTCTTGAAGCCATAAATAATCATTGGGAGACGAGAATGAAAGCTGCCCTTGAAAAGAGTTAGGTGAACAGTTTGAGCAGCATGAATATGAGCGAAAGCAAATAGAGGCTGAGAAGTCTAAGGTTGAAATTAATCAGAGCCAAGCCCAAAATGAAAATAACCGGCTGAATCATGAGTTGAAAGGCCTGAATCACCAATTATCTCATTATGAGAATAAAATTATATTGCTCAGCCTAGAGATCCAGCGATTGAACGATTTTTCATCTTAGAACCAAATCTCAAATAGATAAGAGAAGAATCGCATCCAAAGTAGCAATAGTTCACATCAAAAAGTTATCGGCAACTCTCGAATATGATATTACGTTGTTTCAGCAGCATTGATTCTCTTGTTGTAATTCGAAAGAACAGACATTCTTATTTTAAGTTTAATGCCTACTAATATTTGAGGGTGTATACTCTTTTGAAAATGCGTTTTGAGTAGAAGCTTCCTCGCACCTGAGAGTTTCTTCAGTTCGAGGTAGCGCTAATGGTAATTTGAAAAATTTACTCGCTTTGAGCCCATTTTGGAAACTTAGATCAGTAAATCAATCTGAAGCTTCGAATCAATTCTTGTGCGAGAAAATGTATTTTAAACAAAATTATTAAAGAGTGATCCTGAGAGCCAAGAAATTTATAAGTGTTAGGCGGTGTGATTATTCGAGATTAATTATATTTGAGAAAGGTTTTTTATTCTAATTAAATTTTAGCTATATAAACAAGATCGATTTGATCACTAAATAAAATTAAACAAAAAATCTGCTGTACTCTTAATAAATTTGAAAAAGCAATGCTGCACCATCCTGAAAAGAGAGTGGACGTAGTTGCTGAAGAATGGAGACAAAGTAATGAGCCTGGAGCGCAAGTTTCATCTCAACCAAAGATTGAAAAAATGAAACAATCCTCGGGCAAAAGAGAGCAAGCCACATCGCCTCAAAGGAATATCATTAATACTGGTAAATTCATTTTCGAGTCTAAGCAAGCTCATTTACCAAAATTATCTAACCTTCAGTAGAAGAGACAACCATGGGTTCTCCAACTTTACTTGCTTGTTACTCGCAATATGCCAATAAGATCGACATTGTTGACCTCAACACGAAGCAAAGTTATGCAAGTTTTGATGGAGTTAAAATTAGTGGCACAAGTAAAACATAGTTTTAAAATTATCTTGAGGCTGATATGCGGTATTATTTTTAGACGATGGTTGGACACATGTGAAGGAAATACCAAACACAAAATTACTTGTATCTCTGTATCATAACTGCCTTGAGTCAGCCAATATGGCGGTATTTGATATCTCAAAAAAAGATCAAATCAAGGAAATCTATTCTCTTGAAGAAGTCTCAGGAAGTAGAATTATTTTTTTCCTTTATCTTTTGAATAATTATATTTTCTCTCTAGGCACTGGTTATGGAGATATAACATATAACTCACGTAGAGGCATCTTCGGTGCAGTTCCTCTTTATGGAAAAATTTCTTACCACCTGTTTAATGTTGATTCTAATGCCTCCAAGTCCAAAGATATTGTCAAGCTTATCCGCAAGTCGAAATGGCACTCCCAGCAGAGTAATCATAAGCCGTGATTGATACATCGAATTTACTATACTCTTTAGAGGGAATCATCACCGAGCTTGACTTTAATCCTGCTGGAGAATATATGGCTACCGTGGACGAGAAAGGCGTGTGCTTAATATCAGATGTAGACAAGAACGACTACAGTTTCCATCTGCAATTTCCCTCAAGATTTTACGGAGGTAATTCCGAATGCTAAAATATTTTCTCTCTGCCACACGAAAAAAAAATTCATTAATTTCTTGGCAGTATTAATTTCACTCACATCATTAAACTAATTTATTAGATCCATGGAGTCGTTGCAGATGGAGTATCAATGCGAACGAATCACACATATTCGTGAAGTACGACAGTAAAAATCTCAATATCCTAGATGCTGAGAAGAAAACTTTCACTTTAAAGAGTTCAGTTCGATTTGACAATGGTACTTACAACTATAATTTGCTTTTTCTCTTCTGCAACTGCAAATCTTTTGCTTCATGCATGATTAATTTCCAATAAATTCAAGGAAGAAGGACTATGTTTCTTTTTTCTTAAAGTAAATTGGGAGATTAATTTCATGACTTTTACCTTCACTTCTCTTGATTTTATTATTTAAACTTGATAAGATTTATTCTGTTAAGATTGGACATTCTGGATTGATCTTTGCCAAAACGATGGGAATCTACTGGCTTCTGGTGGCCAAGACCAGAATATCAAGATATTTGATAAGCGAGAATCGAAGATTATCAAAACCTTTAATGTTCACTCAGGTAATAATTTGGATTTGTTTAAACAAAGATTTAACGTTTGAATATTTATTTTAGGCTATATTAGATGTGTGCGATGGAGTCCGAGCGGCGATAAGCTTGCGAGTGCTTCAAGGGACGGGACAGCAAAACTGTTGGACTTCAAAACAGGAAAAGTGCTCTATACTGGCAACACTTCAGATGGGAGTAAATTATCTATTTCAAAATACATGATTGCCATTCAAAAATCATATAGACGACGCCTATTCAGTATGCTTCATTTAGACAAAAGTGAAACAAAAGGACCCAGAGAACAAGCCTACTCTCAAGAATGTCGACCAAGTAGCACAATTCAGATAATGACTTTATGAATTAGGTTAAGTAATCCTGGCCTTAGGACTTCTAATCATCTTTATATCTGAATATTTTTGTTCTCATTTGTACTTATTGTAAGAAAGAAATTTCATTTTGCTAAGAGTTGCCTAACTATAAGCAAATAGACAACAAAGTTGAATTATTAGCATAGGGCAATGTAACACAAAGTACATATATAGATCATGTTGAATTCTGGATTGGTAAAAAGAGACAATAGGATTGTGTTAGATTGTCCATTGAGCAGAGTTATCAGTAATAACAACAATAATTATTCTAAACAGTTTCGAAGCTGACACTTGAATTCACATTACATTATCAACCACAAAGGTTCTCTGAATTCTCCCATGGGTAGCGGTATATTGCCATGGTTTCCAAATGCCTACTACTAGGAAGTTAATAACTTTTAACCCATTAATGCAAAAAGATCCATTTCTTCCTTGCTCATGATATTCACAAGTTGAATTGCATTAATTGCGTTCTTTAAACGACGGGCGAATTATTACTTCGGAATAAAATAATTCATGAAGAACAACATTTCGCGAAAGTAATTTCTTTCGAAAATTTAAGTTTCCCTAACTCAGAATTGTCTAACTCTCAAAAAAAATTTAAATCTTTATTCAACTTGTTCCAACACAAATCTCAATTTGAAAACGGAAAAAATACTACATCCTTGAAGCCTGAGCAACTAATTTATATACAGGTGCCTGAAACACTAGACATCAAGGAATCACGAAATCGAAGAAATTTTCAAATTTTTCAGAGAATTTTTAGAATTGCATTGTTTGTTCAATTTTCATCAAAAAATCATTTTGTTAAAAGAGTAGATAATGATTGCCTCTAGGGGAGTGGAGGCAATATTATGAAAAAATTACTCTCTCTTTCTTGCATATTTGAATGTCTCGATGCAACTTTTTTTTTGTGCTTGTGTGAGAAAGATTGATCGTGAGAATTAGATAGAAATACTTGCAAATTACCTTTGATTCATGTCTTTGGATGTATGAAACGACTCGAGGTTTTCATTGAGTGGAACTTATTATACGATTATTCTTCAGATAACTTGCCATCCTACATGTGATTGTTAGATTTTTTCAATTCATTAGACTTAAGATAATATCCAACTCGGAAGAGTAGAGTTCCGAATTTTTTTGAAGTATTTTAGGCAGACATACAATGTATCTCTAGAATTAAAGTTTAAGCAGAAATATCGTAGGTTCTAGATAGTTACTGGGAGATATAGTTCTGGATGCAGAATGTATCATATTAGCAATTTGAGCCCTACACCTTATTTTCTACATGACATAAGAGGCCATATCTTCTAAGAATGAGAGAAATTTTCTGGAAAAAGTTGCTTAGATGGGAAATGCTATACAGCTTGCTAGATCTTCAATATAAGGATAGACTCAAGCGATGGCAAAAAAAGAATTTCAGAAGAGGAGCTAAAATTAGAAATTCAATGATTTGAGGTATGTTATTTACTATATAAAGAAAATTTCAATATCAACAAGTCTATTCTTTCAATACTAGAAGATGTTTATATCAATTTTCTAGAAAATTTAACTTGATTTCCTAAGACAGGGTGACGCAAAGATATATGCCTTGTTCTGTACTTGAGGAAATGACAATCCTTTGATTCACTATTGCTTTATAGAGGTTGTAGATTTTTGTATACATTATTTACCCATTGGAGACTGAAATCAGAATTCTGTAATGAAAAAATAATACAAATCTTGAGTTAAATCGACCTAAAGGATTTGAAAGGTGAACAGATTTCTTCAAATCTTGAAAATGCATGCTCGAGTGATATTTTATCAATACCAAAAAAAATGAGATATGGACTTTATTCCTGTTTTTCATTTCATATATTTCGATTATTTTTCATTGGAAACTAATAATCCATCAGCTGATCTATTCAACTCTTGGAGTTGAGTCAACTTTAAATTTAGCTAAATCTTTGATACACGCATATTTTCAATGTTTATGTATAAAAACATTTCTGTACATCTTCAATTATTTTTCAAATTTCATGATTCTTTCAACATAAATTGATACCTACTAACTGCCTTGCACTGCGTTCAACTCACGCAGTTTTCAGCTCTTAGCATTTTCAGTCACTTTGTTTTGACAAATACATGCATAAATACCT
>ENA-UOUE01000987-UOUE01000987.1-compost-metagenome-genome-assembly--contig:-NODE-987-length-20410-cov-7.042443_pt1 | contig 20410 bp, 11 predicted proteins | sample MGYA00238146_ERZ747223 | MGnify/ENA primary metagenome ERZ747223 (study PRJEB28781, sample SAMN06268865) | compost metagenome | isolation source: single cell | place: USA: California, Emeryville, Joint...
GGTACAGAGCAGATTTCTTTTGTAAATAACTGCGGGATTCTTGAAAATCACTGATCTAATCTCTCGAAAAGTTGAAGTTTTATATGAGTTTGCAAGCCATAGATAAATTAGAAGTAGAGTGAGTAGAGTGAATACTTGCTGCATTCTGACATGAGACAGTGTTGTAAAGAGATCCAAAATAAAATTAGATCTTTATTTGCAAATACTATATGTAAGGCACAATCCTTTGATGTTACAAACTGATATAGACTATCCAACTACACTGGGAGATACAATGAGAAATTAGAATCATTGCGGAATCCTAGCAGGTACTGGTAAATGTAAGTAAATAAATTATCAGAATTTTTGTTTTATAGTGAGAAATTGTTCTTTTTCATTCTGGAATAAATATAAAAATTGTTCTTTAGAATCAGAACGCTTCTATACTGCCGCAGAACAGGGGCAATTATTTTTCGAATTAGCTTTCAAAAGTTGAGAAGTCAAGTGTTCTGACTGACTGTTCTTTGAAAGCTTTTAGCTAGAGAGAGGAGGCCACCGGTTTGGTGACACAATAAAGAACTGTTTTGAAGTCTTTATTTACCGTGAGCTCCCACAATTACTAAATCAATATCTAAGGTAGAATTGCATAACAGTGCGATAATGATGGTTTGAGAGACAGAAAGCAGGGTCCCTGGCATGATTATTGTGGGAGTTTACAGTATCACTATAAAAGTTTCAATCATAATTGTTAACAACTACTCAGATAATCTTGTTAATTATTTATCCAACAGCTCAGCATAATGCTTATCTCGCTTGCGAGATGAGATGTATTGATGCCCATGTTCTGGGTAGATTGCTCTTGTCGATCTTGATTGGAATACTGATATTGGTTTACAGCACTAAAATTATTGCAATATAATAGAGACCACGAATCAAATTGGGGTTAAGACGTGTTCCAGAAAAAATTTCTGTTTCTGTTTAAAAACAGCCCATAGTGCCTTACATGAGAAGAAGATTAGAAAATTTTGCAATTTAATAAAAGTTGAGAGCTTTTCTCTCTATTACAAAGGCTCAACCCGCGTCTCGCTGGCTTTAATTTCAAAAGTGATGAGGTGTCCTCACAACGCTATTAAAAAGTTAAAAAATAATATGAATCATCTATCATTCCAGAAATTATCAATCATTCCAGAAATCATTCAGATTCTTCGAATTTATTCTTTATCTGTAGAAAACCCTTAGATTAAAGCTTCTGGGAATACAAGGTGTGCCAAAAGAAATGAATCTTTAAAAAAAAACCTCAGAAAGTTTTCAAAGTAGAGATATTCTAAAATTTTTTGACAATTAGACAGAGTTACTTGCCAATTCACCAGAACGTAGTGCCCTTTTCTATATTTCCTAACATTTCGAAAAACTCTATCAGTTATATTTAGAGACCCTGAAGAGGATCTCAATTTAATGTAGTCAGATTAGACATAGAGTGGATTACGAGGTGCATGGAGTATATAATCGAAGAGTTTGATTTGTTAAATTGGTAGTCTTGGCCAAATCTGTGATAATTTGAAAATCTTTTCAGCAGGGCTGGAGGAAAGACCATTGAGATACTCCTCAAATAATGCTTTGTAATAAAAAAAACTCCAAGATGAGTGAGCCTTATTGAGCCTAGGAAAGCTCCCAAAAACCAAAAGTATGCGATTCAACATAAAAGAACTTCACCTAAGCATCTACTCTTACAAGCTAATGTCTCAGTCCACTCGAACTTGTGGCTACGAAATATTTATACATTTATAAACTGATAAAGAACATTCGCGAGCAATTTTAATTAAAGCTTCTATTTTAACAAACTTCCGAAGAAATAACCATTACCTATATTCACTGCTTCCAAGTTGTCGAAAAAATTTCAAAAGAAAAAATTCATTATAACTTATAATCGAAGCAGATTGTAATATGTTAAGGCCCGAACCAACCTTAGGAAGAGATGATGAACAACTTATTGTTGGGGAACTTGCAGATGGAGAGGCTCAAGACTTGCCTGTAGAATTGAAAGACCTGCCCATAGAAGAACAGGCTCTTGCGATAAAAAGCGAGAGTGTTGAACAGATGGCGTTCAAAAAGGATTTAGCAAACTTGCAGAATTTCAAGCCGCTGGACCACAAACTATCCAAGCAATCGCAGTAGAGTGCCACTGTTAACAGTACAAGTTTTTGTGAATGATAGATGAATGCCTATATATCTCTAAGGAATAATCGAAGTTTTCGATACAACTGAATAATTACTATTACTTGTATACTATCCAGAGTTTGAAGACACCTTGGATGGTTAAATATTTTGAAGTTTTCGCACATGCAAAATTTATTTTTTAATCTAAGTCGTAATTTGCACAAACCAGCAATAGATTTTCAGGGTGTTTGATCAGAAAGAAATCACAACATACCTAACAATTTCGTGAGAATTTGTGGACAAAGAGGCATAAATTCGTCTTTCATAATATGGTATGAGCGAATCAGTCTACGCAAACCTTCTGTTTTCTTATTCTCTTTCTAAAGCATCCTATAAATCAAGACGAGAAGTTTCATTAGAATACCAAATTAAAGGCTGACTCAGAATGTCAGCCGAGGGCTTAATAGTACATTATAATTATATTTTTCTTTATATCTTTACATCTTATCAACTGGCAACATAAGAGTCTAGATGCTAAGCATTATTCCGTAAAGTGGGCCAGTACTATTGAAGCTAATTTATCTTGGTTATTCGCTGCAAAAAAATGATTATTCGCTGGTCAGAGCAGGATTTCTATCTATTTATCTTCACCTTCTGTTTCTCAAGTAAGCAGATATTGACTTCAATTCATTAAAACGCATAAATTAACCATGCATATTCTATTCTGTTCATCTCCAATCCCTACGTTGACCATCTTTGACATACTCTTTCTTAAGCTTTCAACGCTTTCTCGATGACTTCTTTGAACTTCTCTCTAATGGCTTCCTGATCGAAATCATGACCCATATAATCTAGCAGGATAACTTCAGTGTTGTTTGGCTTTCTCTTCTTCAAATCCTCATACGGTCCCTTCACAATATCCCATGGAACTAGGAAATCCTTAGCTCCATGGAACGCAACAAAGGGTGTATCTAAGTTATTTTCACTAATCTCCGTGATATTGAAGAAATATCCTGCTGCCGCAACGACGCCACCGATCTTCTGCTTGACTTGTAACCCAGTGATCTCAGCCATGGCAGCTCCTTGAGACATTCCACCTACAAATACTCGTTTTCCTTCTCCATTCAGAAGCTTTATCTCTCTTTCAACGATTTTGATCAGCCTATCGGCGCTGTCTCGAATATCTTGCACATTAAAAGCTTTGTCGAGTGGTTCGATGAAACCTCGATCTTTAATGTCGAACCAGCCGATCATGCCTGGAGCCTGATCAATCGTAATGAATCTTTTAGGTGCTTGTGGCATGACAATCCTGGCGTTCTAAGGCAGTCAGAAGGGTTAGACTATAGAGCAATAGGAAGAAAAGTAATAATTACAGGAAATCTGAGAGAATTTCCTTTAAGGAAGAACTTGACACAATTAATTGCTTCCATTCCCAGTCCATGCATCCAGACAATGGTGATCTCATGAGGACCGTTGGTTGGCTCGAGGATGGTCTCATCCTCGTAAATTTTGAGATTGAATGCTTTAATAGGCTTTTGAGAACCTTCTTCAGCCATTTTTTCTAAAATTCGTAGAATATCTAATATCGATTATCCCGAGTATTTTATTCTGAAATTAAATATCTTATCTCAGTCGACATGCGTTGATTTTTTCGAATAATCACAGAGACGAGGAAATGGTTACCTTAAATTCCAAAAATTCTCTGATTTTCCAAGGATGAAAATATTAGAAGAAAATCACAGAGCTTATTCCACATTAGCTTTATGAAAATCTCAGAGAAATATCAAATTGTTTATTTTTCTTTCGAATTTACTTGAATAAAAACTTTAAGTATAAAATTATGAACACCAATGTAACAATAAGTTCAGGAAGAGCAAATTGTTATTTTCTTTTGGGTGTTAGCCTTCTAATCATTTGCAATTCAGTATGGTAAAATTTGATTCATGAAAATTTAATCGTGATGATGTGAAGAGACTCAAGCGATTTTATTTGTCGCATTTTACTGAGATATCCTCAATGAGATTAGAGTTAGAATTTAGAGGTTAGATCATTCAGAATAGTTTAATTTTAAGTGCAAACTTAAATACTAACTTTCAATGAAAGGCGAATCTGAAAATTTCGTCGCCTTTGAAAATCCATAAGTCCAATACATTGCTTCTCATTATAAAGTTGTTCAATGGAGAACTTTTTCGAAAGCAGTTATCTCGATAATACATCACTTGTTTTCTAAAAATTAACTATGATCCTGATTTTGCTGTGTATCATAGAAAAAAATTAAAGAATGTATGTCTTTTTTCGGAGCAATGCATATACAAAGGTGATCTCATGATATGAAAAAGGACTATCTCAAGGAATGACGCTAGATTAACATTATGGACTAATGCATTGACAGTTCATGCATTATACAAATATAATTTACATTATTCTTATAAAAAAGTTAGGATTTTTTGTTTATCTATCATATTTAGTTGCTCAAGCCCATTTCTAATGGTAATTACAGTTTCATATATATAGAGAGTACAAAGCAATTCTTTCTGTTAAGTGCATCGTTTTGAGTTAATTTCCTGCGGAAGTAACGGTTATTCAATAAAATTGTGTTTTTCAATTTTCATCTTTTCGGCTTATTTGAGGCGCAATGAACATTCACCTGTCATTCTTTTTCTCAGAATAGGCCCGTACCGCCGTTAGCGAGCCTCAATCCCTCCAGAATCTCTCAAATGAAGAAAGCATTTTTCTCAGACAAACAGAAAAACGTAAATTTTCATTTAAATAACGCATCTCCAACCCAGAGCAAATGCACCCCTCAATAACCTCAAGCCATAATAATCCAAATTATTCAATTAATCCGAAATGGCAGACACAGCTCGAACACTTCTCGGCAGTAAAACTCTTGGATAACTTTTATCACTTACTCCACTTCCATTAAAAGTTTGTTGTTGCGTGGTGATCCTCACCTTGGTCATTCTTGTTGTTGCATCATTCAAATCGCTAGAAGCCACTGAGTATGGACTTGACTATAGTACAATCACGAAATCTGTAAGCACCATCCAGCACTTCTCTGAATTAATAAAAAAACTTTCAGATTTCAAATACATCGATGAGCGCAGGACTTCATTTCCTTGGTATTGGACACTATTTCATTAAATTCCCAAAAACCGTGCAAACAATCGAATTCAGCAATTCTACGAGTACAGGAGCTTTGTACAGTAGATCTTCTGACGGTATCGAACTCTCGATGGAAATTTCGTTCCAATATGCGTAAATGACCAGTTTGTTGACAATACCAAATAACAATTACTTTAGGTTGGTGGAAACGAATCTATCTGACTTGTACTATGCGTTTGGTACGTCCTATGAATCCGTTTTTAGTCTGGTTGCCCAAGATGTGCTAAGTGCTTCAGTATATTTGAAAAAATTTCATGGATTATTAACACGCTCATTTTAGGCCACAAACTATTCAGCCTACGATTTTTTCATGAACAGAGACACCATTGGAACAGCAATGCAAGCTTTGTTGAACACAGCCTTCACTACTTATTGCTACGCCACCATAGATTACTTCCAGCTATTGTCAGGTAAATCTTGTTCCTCTTCTCATATTCAAAAATCTTTGTTTACAGTCGCGCTCCCTGATGATTTCGAGACAGCCATCTCTGATACAGAAGTCGAGAAGCAGCTTATTTCTACAGCACAGGCTCAATTGCTCCAGGCCCAAGTTACTTTAAATACAACCATGCTGGAAGCCCAATATACTGCACAGACTACTATTGTAACCATACTACTTATGCGAATGTTTTTTTAATCGTGTTTGTGAAAGATTAATGCTGAAGCAGAAGCTGAATCTCGAATTATCGAGAATAATTCTACTGCTCTTGCATTTGAAACTGTTCAGCTCTCCAAAGCTAACGCCTACACTACTTTAATGGAGAATCTTGACCTTAACAGTACTGAATTGCTCGAATATCTCAAGGTAAATTTTCTCATTTTGAGTATTTACTCAATGGTTATTTATCCGCTTTACAGGCTACAGATATCAGAGATTACAGCTCTTCAAATCTTACAATCAACTTGGACGGCACGTCGTTCTAAATCTGAGGTCAGTTGCTATATATATCTTACACAACTGCATATGAAATTCGTTGGGTAGGTTGCTTTGGCTAGTGGACTCTCAATCTATATTGTTTTCTGTATTTTGTGAGTGGTTAAATTTTTCACTGTTAATTGTGAAAACGATTGGCTGAATTGATAAAGCCTTCTTAGGATTAAAGGCGCTCAGGTTCGAGAGCACAATAACTATAGTATTATTCACCTCAGTAGTGTGATGTCTGTTCGTAAAGTCTCAATGAGTATAGTTATGTTAAACAAAATAAATTAGGTAAAACCGTCTTATACAAGGATCGTTAACACAAAGTGCTTAAATTTTATTGAGATAATTCCTATGGAAACATTTTCTCAAAGCGATATGCATAATTCTACTATTTCAGGCGTCAGAACTCCTTCAACCAAAGACCAGCGGAGCCTGCCAATTATCTTTGACTCCTCAAGTTCACTTTTTGTAAAAGACGATCTATCGAGACAAACTCCAACTCCTCACAACGCTGGTCTAACTTCGAGTAATTTCATAAATTCAGTGCAAAGACTGGTTAATCAGCAACGCTCGAACAAGTCTCCGGAGAGACCGTTCGATAATTCGATGAAATCCCCTTTATATTCTCGGACAAAATCAACTCTTCGGCAAATGCTCAGGACTCCTGCCAAGTTTTCGTCTCCACGGACCATAGAGTCAGATTCTATCATTGAAGGAAACCAATCTCATTCCCTCCGAACTCAGCGGCAGTTTCTCAAAACACCGGCCAGGGTGCTGAGTGAGAAAACATTGGCTGATTTCTATCTTGCTAACAAAACCTTCACAGATAAACCTCGAGTGTCTAATCTTAGCCACAACGCCTCGGTCAGAGACCTAAACCGGTCCAATGTCACACCAGAACCGACATTCTCTCGACAGCAAACTAATCCTAACCTTTTGCCAGATTACGCAATCCGTGAGGCTTATTCAAAGGTGAAACTCGAGAGTTTTTTGGAATCGCTGCCTCCGTCTTTAAAAGAATTTTATAATAGCAAGAGAGGCTTCAAGAAAATATTTGAAGACTACGACCTGTCGAATTTCTGCTTGCGAGAGGTTGGTGATAAAGTCAAGGCCTATCGACCTGAATTAGGGGCAGTGCTAGTAAAGAGCCTAACTACTCAACAGAAGATTTATGAGAGAACGTTGGAGTTGGCGATGAAAGTTTTCATTGATCAAGAAGAGTTTTTTAAGAGGAAACTAGCAGACATTAGAACGAAAATCAAGGACATGCAGTCAGAAAAGGACGAACTTGAAGAAAAAAATAAGCAATTGGTGCATTTGTTAAACATAGCGGAAGGTTCAGGAAAATTATCGCTGCTAAACATTGAAAAATTGGAGAGTGAGCTAAAAATCTCACATGAAATCCTCCAAAATGACCTGAAAGCTAAAACGACGCTGTACGAAGACCAGAAACGAAAGGACCAAGAAGTCCGAAAGCAGCTCGGGTTTGGCGCGATTGAGAATGAAAAGACGTTTTCGGATCGCTTACAAAGCGACATTTCTCATCTCCAGGATTTTTTCGAAGAGCTTGATAGAGAACACGTGAAAAAAGCCGAGATCATCAAAGACATGGGCAAATACATAAAGGCGTCTCTGAAAAAAATGAAGTGCGATGTAGGAACTCAGGTGGATGAAGGAGACCTTACATGGACTGTAAAACATCTGGGTGAAAACAAAGCTCCGACTACTGATGAAATATTACATATAGGAAGTTCTGCCATTAACATTGAAAACGCCGCGAAAATCAACCTCAATGATAATAAACTGCTCCAGCATTTAAATAACGTTGAGGTACTAAGCTTAAAAGAGAAGGAAAAGAAGGTTCCTGATGAAAAGCAGATAGAAGATACGAAAAAGGTCAATGGCAGCGTGATTTCATTAAGCAAGGCTCATTCATTAATGCAAGAGTTCGAAGACAACTGGAGTTTGCCGATCAATATGGTCGTGCTGCTAGACAACGTGACGAGACAAGGAGAAACCGCGAGAGTTCTCCCTTGGAATTATTTTAGAAAGATTATTTTTGAGATCTATAACGACAGACTTGCAAATCGAGTGGAGGTCCAGCATTCATTGGTCCCTACTTACGTTCCAATGAATGAATACGTTTGCATTTATCTCATGAAGGTAAACTAACCTTTAGGATTATTCATTGATTAATTACCTTAGAAACACAGGATGAGACGAGTCACCGAGCTGAAATTATTAGAGTTATTGGTCAGTCTGAAGTATTTTGTCAAGATCTGGCCAAGAGCCTTAGCTTTCGCGAATATGTGTGGGATTACAAGCATAAATAAACTGAACGACCTAAAGGTTGTGACTAGTACCAACGAATGGGACATTTACACGCAAAATTTCTTCCTTTTTGCTTACGAAAAGATAATGGCAGAATCTGAGTCAATTATCGAGCATTCTGAAGGCACTTCATGGCTGCTCAAAAAACGAATTGAACCAGTCGTCAATCACATCTTGGGATTCGTATCAGAGGTCGGTAGAAAGAAGATTGTTGCAAATTTACTAAACCAGATTCGTTTCATTGGAGAAGGACCTGATAAAGACGCTGAAGGTTTGGATATTGATAAGTTTCTCATAGTACTTGTCGGCGAGTACATGGAGGCAAAGAAAATGAACTTGAAGCAGATAACTAAAAATTTTTACAAAAATACCGCTGATAACGAAAAGATCCTCTCGATGGATGATTTCGCTCAGCATCTCCAAGGGACGAACACTAAAGAGTACTTGTTCCCGAATTTGATTTATCCCAAGGATGTCACGGTTTGTCGAGCTTTTCTGTATGCGTTAACTTCAGAACAAAATAATTTCGCTGTGAGTTATAGCGCTTTAACGCACTCGGTGACAAGATTTGGTTTGGACAGCCCCTTCCCGTTTATTGAAGTAGGTGGGGATGCTGCTTTGGTTGAATCTAATTTGTCAGCGGCTTCAATTGGTTGGATTCAATCAACGCATAGAAAGACGCTGGTGAAGAAAAAGACAATCACACTTGAAAAGAAAATGAGTAAGCCCGCGTTAACTGTTCAAGCTTCACAAAGCGACAACTTGGAGAGTGTTGGGTTGAAACGGTTGAGTAGTAGCAAGATAGAATTTTTAGAAGAACCGATAAAGACTAGAGGATTGAAGTTAGACGCTGCAAGTGCGCTGTTTGCGCGACAATTCTCTTTGATAAGAGAGATGAAGAATTATTGCCAAAATTTCACTGAGCTCATAAATGAGGAAGAGCAGGATGAAGAAGCTATAATGACTGCATTCAGACAGTTATCTAAAGTTTTGGAGAAAGGCTGTATGTTTTTGAGCATGCCTGTGGATGTTGAATAGCGAAGTCATCAAAGAAAGGAATTAGCAGTCCTTAGGTGTTTTTGCCAGTTGTTGATAACTACAATTTTAATACAATTTAACTAGCTCGCTCAAGCTCATCTTTTCACTCTGTTCGTCGAAATATTGGATTATTCATCATATGAATGGGATATTTATTTTATATATGGTAACTAATGAAGCTTTTCTTCAATATTATTTTCTCGTGCTATTGCTTCTGTCAAAAATTTGTATTATTTCATTCTCTCATATTCTAAGCCATTACTTTTTCAGATCGCGAATTGTTTGAGAAAGACATACCTCTTTAATTATGCTAGCATTGAGAAAGATATAAATGATAGCGTTTATTTGATTCTGAGAAAGCAAATCAGGATATCATTCTATGCAACAATATACAATATTGATACTCTCGTAGATTTTAAATGGTATTGTAAACTTGAGATAGTTAATTAAAATTTCGATCAAGTTCAACTCATATATTGAATAGATCATTGAAATCATAAATCATATCATACTGAAACCATGCCATTTTGTGCGCAGCTTTCAGCCTGTTTTTACAGATACGGAATCCAATTCAAGAGAAGTAAACGTTCTCTCGGAGGACTCCTCTTAACTCCACTCGTGAACAGTTTTCTTCTCTATCTTTTCAGAGGCACTTTCAATCAAACCTCCGGAGAGATCTGGGGCTATTTAGCTCTGATACTCATCGGATTTTCCTACGGCGGCTACGTTAGAGTCACAATCGGAGACGTCGTGAACGACCGCAAAGAGAAGCTCAAAGAACTCATGATAATGAATGGCCTCTCATCTTTTAGCTACAATATGGGCGTTTTATTTGTTGCTCTTATCAAATCAGCTATTATGGGACTTCCTTACTGTGGAGTTTTCTACCTAGTCGCTCCACTCAGTGATGTCGCCCGTTTTTATGCTATTTTCATGCTCGCTGGTATCGCATACGCGCCATTCACGTTAGCATTGAGCACATTATTCGGTAGTCCAAAACTCGCAATCCAAATAGGATCATTAGTCTATTCCCTCCAATCGTTCGCATTTTTGATCGGACAGCGTCACAGAGACTCGATGACACTGCAGATCCTACTCAGTCTGCTTCCCTCGACGCCACTTGCCTTAACCACTGGCAGCATTTTTAAGATGTCAACCCTTATAGAAGGCTACTCCTTTGCTGTGGGCGTAGGAATGACGCTTGCCAACAGCACGATATTTTATTTGATTTTCCTCTATTTGGACGCTGTTGTTCCTGTCGAAGGTGAAGTGAAAAAGCCCTTCTGCTTCTGTATCTCACGCGCAAAGCCCCAAAAAAAGCAGTACGTCGCGCTTGATGACAGCTCTGTCGACCCTGTCATTTCAAAAGGAGGACTCGCAATCGAACTAAAGGACTCATTAGTTCGAAGGCCTGACCAAGATAGAGAACCTCTAACCGTCGTTCATCAGTCTGATTTTAGCTCTGCATATTATCACGAAGATATCCCAGGACTTGGTGATCGGCATAAAAATCTTACTGTGAAACGACTGAGAAAGGTGTTCAATGGAATGGCTGTTGTTGATGATATATCGTTCTGTATGTATGAAAAGGAAATCTTCTGTCTGCTTGGTCATAACGGTGCGGGTAAAACCACAACGATCAATATGCTTACCGGTATATTACAGAATGATGGCGGTGAAATTAATTATGACGGCCGAGATTTCTCTCAAGATTTTGAGGCAATAAGGCTAAATATCGGTCTCTGTGCCCAAAAAGACATCTTATTCCATTATCTGACAGTCCGAGAGCACCTCGTCTTCTTTGGAAAGATCAGAGGGATTAGAGACCCTTATCGAACGGCTCTCGTCGAAAAAATATTGCATAAATGCGATCTTGCTTCCGAGGCCTATAAACTAGCGCCTACCCTGAGTGGAGGCAATAAACGAAAACTCAGCCTTGGAATCGCGCTGATTGGTGACCCTAAGGTGGTGTTTTTAGACGAGCCAACTTCAGGAATGGACCCGAATACTCGTCGCAGTATCTGGGATATTTTAAAAGCGTTGAGAAAAGAAGGGAAAACGATTGTGCTTACTACACACCATCTCGATGAAGCTGATGAGCTGTCAAATCGTATTGCCGTGCTGACTCGTGGAAAGCTGTTTTGCCTAGGATCTTCAGAATTTATAAAGAAGAAATTTGGTGTCGGGTATCATCTTGTCTTGACTCGTAAGGAGCAAAGCATTTCGCTGGGCGCAAACAACGACTGGAATCCAGAAGAAATAGAAAAAATAATCCAACAACATATTCCAACTGCAGCGCGAGTAGAAGACACAGCTCCAAGCGTACACAAGTTCTTGCTGCCTTTTCCTGAGCAGCATAAATTTGCCAAACTGTTCTCAGTCTTAGAAACCAAGGAGAACCTTAATATTAATCTGGAAATGAACTCCCTCGAAGACGCATTTGTCAATATCGGGCTGGAAGAGGACAAATTCCTTGCAAAAATTGATCACCAAAGCGATGTTCTCATCCGCCCTGAAGCACTTCAAGCCAACGTCCCTGAAAGCATCAACCAGAACCCAAAGTACGTGTTTTGGGATCAATTCACCGCCATGGTCCTCAGGAAATTGTTCCAAACTATTCGAAACGCTGAGAACCTGTTCTTCTATTTTTCGCCCCTGATTTTCATCGTGTTTGGGTTCCTCTACGTGACTATCTTAGGCGGAAACTCTGAAGGCCCCAACGGAGACCTTTCCCGAACTATCCAGCTCCTCATTTATACAGTCCTCGGTTTCTCCTTGAGCAGTTCAATCTATATGTTCATAATCGTGAAAGAGAAACAAGAGCACGTGAAATACATGCTGAAAGTTATGGGCTGTCGAAACGTCCCTTATTGGGTTGGCTCGTTTGTCGCTGACGCCATTATCGCAGTCTTCGTCAGCGCAGTTGTTGCCCTGTTTACTCTGATCTACGATATTAGAGGACTCAGTAATCATATATTCCTGTTCTGTATTATCGTCTACAGTTACACGCTTAATCTCGTCGCTTTGAGCTATTTCTGGAGTTGGGTTTACTCAACGGCTGTCAGCTCTCAAAAATATTTCGGTGTCCTCGCGACGTTTTTGCTGTTCATCCTTCCCTATGCATGCTGCTGGATCGGGAATGAGAAATGGTGGGGACAACCTTTGCGCTATACCAGCTATTTCCTCTCGCCAATGGCAACCTATTTCGATGCGATCCTCTGTCTTGGAATCATCAAGCCTTGGGGAAAGGACGGAGTCGCACTTCTTCCGCAATTGTGGGATGAGCCCTGGTATTACGTGGTAGTAATGACCTTTGCGACCGTGATTTACCTTGTATTGAGTATCATGATGGATGGCTGGGGTTACAATCTCAGTCCAGATGCAGTTCGGGCTGTCCAGCAGCAGTTCCAACCTCAGCCGATCGCCGATCAGCAGGCAATTATTGCTGAAGAGCAACGAGTCAGCGACCCAAACAACGAAGATCTCGTGAAATTACATCATATGGGCAAAGTGTACAGCAATGGCTTCACTGCAGTGAAAGACGTTAGCTTCGGCGTCAAAAAGAAGGAGATATTTGGGCTTCTCGGTCCGAACGGCGCTGGTAAATCAACTACTTTCAACGTCATGACGGCGATGATTGCGAGATCTAGTGGATCCGTTCAACTTCTCTCACGGGAAGTCGATAGGAACATTTATGACGTGTTCAAGAACGTTGGAGTCTGCCCACAATTCAACCCTCTCTGGGATAATCTCACTGTGAAGGAGCATTTGACGATCTTTGGTAAAATGAAAGGATTACATGGGAGAGACTTGGACGAGAACATCGATTATTTCTTACAAATCATGTCTCTGGCTGAACATGCAAAGAAAAAAGCCGAGCACCTAAGCGGCGGAAACAAGAGAAAGTTGTGCGTTATCCTCGCGCTGCTCGCGGCTCCTAAAATACAGTTTTTGGATGAGCCCTCCACTGGTCTCGATCCGATCGCAAAGAAATTCCTGTGGAAGAGCCTAACGGACAACCTCAATCAAAGAGAAGCCTCAATAGTCCTAACAACTCACTCCATGTCTGAAGCCGAGAGTCTGTGCTCTCGTCTGGCGATTATGATCAATGGAAGGTTCGTATGTATTGGGTCAGTGGAAGAGCTAAAAGCTAAGTTTGGACAAGGGTATAAGATCACATTAACAAAGGTGAATTTGGCCCAGCCATCGCTGCTTGAAATTGCACAGAAAATTTCGCCGCAAGCAGTTCAAGTGCCAGACGCAAGCCAAAATAACGAAACCTTCCAAGTGCCAAGTGATGATTTCTCCTTCAGCAAAGCATTCAGTTTCTTAGAGTCGATGAAGATGGAAGGGCGAATTAAAGACTTTTCTATTTATAATACGAGCTTAGAGCAAGTTTTCATTCAGTTCTCTAGATTCCAACAGCAGCAAGAACCACCTCAAGCCACGGACATCAATGCTGAGCTCCCAGCTGAGCTTCAAGTAGTTAATTGATTCCAAATTTATTGATTTTTGTAAGGAGATTTCATTGTAGGGCTTAAGGAGTTCGAGATTTGACATAAATTTACATATTTCTCTATTGCTTATGATATCGACAGTGCATACTTTGTTTGGTCCATTCGGAAATCGGCCTAGAAATTGACCACCGATAAGATAAATACGGCTTTAAATTTCTTAGACTAATGATGGCTCTGAACACAGAAATTAAGAGTTGCAAGAAAGCATGAGGGAAAAAACAGTATTTCTATTATCTCACTCAGAAAGTTTAGAAAATGTGCGAGAACTGAGACTACTTTGGTTTTATAAAGCTTTTGATTCCAAGTGAAGAACTCGATAATTTTTCCGATACTTTTTTATTCGACAAAGAATTGTGCACTCTTGACTCGAAAAAACATAATTTATTTTAATTGTCAACGCATTTTATGACATTAATTAATGAAGCACCCCATCATCAGCAAACTCAATGAAAACAAATTATCGAATATACCCAAGTCCTAGCTGAACGTCTGCCTAATGAAATTACTATAAGCTCATCATGAAACTCTTCTACGAGACATTCTCGCACGTTCTCTGGGTTTTCTCTTAATAATTATGAAGAGCTTCATTTCAAATATAGCAACAAAACACTTACAAACTTTCTTTTACAATGAACCTTTGATTAAATTAGTCTAAAGACCTTTGAAATTCTGAAATACTATGACTTTTCAGAGGGTTCTGGCGAAAATTCGACGAATCAATTTAAAGAACTCATCTCCAACTCCCAATAAAAGTACACCTTAAAATTAATCGTGATGACTGAGAAGTCTGCAAGGGACTATACCTCATTCCTTATCAATTTTTTCAGCGGCGGCTTTGCCGGCATAATCGCTAAAACCATCGCTGCTCCGGTCGAGAGAGTGAAGCTTCTCCTCCAAACACAAAAAGCGAATGCAAAAGTCAGCAAGAAATATACCGGGATAACTGATTGCTTCATTCGAACTTACAGAGAGGAAGGTGTTCTTTCCTTCTGGAGAGGCAACGGAGTCAATATTATACGCTATTTCCCTACTCAAGCACTCAACTTCTCGTTCAAAGAGTACTTCGGCCATATATTTATAAAATCCAAGAAAGAGCAAGCGCCCTACAGGTTCTTTTCTGAAAATATCTTAGCAGGTGGTTGCGCGGGTTCTATGACCACTGTGATTGTATACCCACTCGATTTTGCTCGAACCCGCGTTGGCGTTGATATTGGAAGGAATAAGGAAGCGAGAGAGTTCAAAGGTATGGCAGACTGTATGAAAAAGATATATCTGGCAGAGGGAATCAGAGGTTTATACAACGGATTCCCGCCTGCTATTGTTGGAATATTTGTATACAGGGGATTATATTTTGGAATGTATGACACCGGCAAGGCTGTTTTCTTCAAAGATCGCGAGGTTTCGTTTTTCACGAAGTTTTTTTTCGCGCAATTTGTCGTCATCTCTTCTGAAACTGTGGCTTATCCAACTGATACAGTGAAGCGAAGACTGATGATGCAAAGTGGTAAGAAAGAGAAAATCTATGATGGATGGTTAGACTGCACCAAGAAAATTGCTAAACAGGAAGGATTCAAGGCGTTTTTCACGGGAAATTTGTCTAATGTGGTAAGAAGCTTCGGAAGCTCTTTATGCCTGGTCCTCTTTGACGTTTTTCAAGCGGCATCAAATGAAGGAGTGAGAAAAATGAAAAAACACTAAGATTACTACGTGTATGTACGTAAGTGCTGGGTTCCGTGATGCATACTGTGTGTATAATCCCTCCACATAATAGATAGATAGGTATCGAAAAAACATCTATTTAACCTCTAAATACTCAAGATAATTATGCTTCCTGCCCTTTATGGACTACTATCCCAGGAGTAGAATTGCCCTAATAAATGATGATACTCATCGCTTGCCTTGTTGAATTTGAAGGCGCCGTACAGTGAATAGAGACAAGTAGATAAGACTTAAGAATGAAGGACACTTATATATCATCAGATTTTTGGTCTGGATAGAGAACCATTGGATTGCTCTTGGGATTCTGTGCCTTAACTTATGGGTTTTAATTTGCTACAGATTTAGGAGTTTTTTTTTTTTAAAGCGCGGGTTCATGCACAAATTTGGCTAATTCGATTGACTCAAACTTTGGCGCAACTTCTGTAATTCACTAGCAGTATATCGAGTGACACACTCTTCATATCACAAGGAAAAATAAAATCTCCATTTATTAATACTACTGTCAACGTTGCGTTCCATCATATACAACGATCCTTAGTTTAAATCGCTCTTTTAAATAAAATTTCCGTCTGATTATTCTAAATTCGCGAGTGGAAATTTTTACAGCTTTCACCAATAATGAAGAGCGAAGATTCGACAGCCACTACCCTCGTTTGCTGTGTCTGTAAGAAATCATTTTCTTGGCTTCGCAAGCAACACCTATGCAAACGCTGTAATCGCAACGTCTGTTCCAACTGCGGTAGTAGTAAGCGCACAGTAAATATAATCAACAATTACTTTCTCGATTAACTGTCCACACCACTATACTCACAGATCGTCGGTTATAAAGATGACATCCCTCACAGAACTTGCGATCACTGTGATCTCGATGCTCAATTTCAGATGAAGATAATCCAAACCGTACCTTTTCGAAAAACTTCTGAATTTCAAATTTTGCAACTAGAATGGATTAGAATGGAACACAATGAGTCTCACGGGGAAAGATTGGCTCAACTCGATCAGCAATCTTCAGTAAATCCTTTAATTTATTCCTGTGGGCAATGTAACATCAATTTAGAGAGTTGCAGAAAACCGGAAGTTACGCCGATTATTTAAAACAAGCTGAAAGTCTGAGCCCTGACCTTGAAAATCTGAAGGACATTGAGGAAGATACAATGCAAGGGAAAACTGATAAAGAATTATTTAACTATTCAATGCATGAGTTTTTCCACGCTGTTCAAAAGGATAGAACCACAGTTGATTGCAGACAAAACATGAGGAACGTGCTTTACGCTCACACTGCATACAGTCCTTCTCTCCGCTACATACAGGGAATGAATATGCTTGTCGCGTACCTTCTGTGCTTTTTGGACGAGGAAGGCGCTTTCTGGGTTCTTAATTATATAATTCAGCAGATCTTGCCTCCAGACTTCTATTCCAATAGCGCGAAAGGCGTGTGCTTATATGGATTCTTTGCTGAATGCTATGCATTGAAGAACGTTGCTGTTGCGCAATTGGACCTCACAGTTCCCGATGATATCAAAAGCGCGCATTCTCTTACCGATATGATCTTGCCTCCAATCCTGTTGCCGCTGTTCGTTGACACGCTAAATTCTGAATGTTTGTTCTATGTGTGGGACACGATGATCAGGCACAAACGAGTAAGAAATGTCAGTAATTTCGTGCCTAATCTCGATAAAAAGTTTGATATAGTGGAAAGCACAGTGATCACTCTGATAACCCATTGCAAGCCATTTATTCTCGATAAGAATATCAATTATATTCTTGAGCGCAAAGAGATATTTACCCAAGAAATTGGCCATTCGAAGATCCTTGTTGAAGGAGCGAAATTCGCTTCAATTTGTGAAAAATTAGACAAATATCGGGATATCTTCGAGAAAGATTTGAAAAAATTGTGGCCGACGAGGTCAAAGGAAGCGTTTCAGGCAATCTCGAGCGTCAGTCGATACGAAAGCGAGGAACTCAGAAAGCTGCAGTCGGATCTGCAAACTATTCTAAAGGAAAAGAAAGGCGAAGTGTCAAAAGACGAATTTTCGGAACTCCTCTTGCGCTTGAAAAAATCTGAAGATCCAGGCTTATTCCCCAATTTGAAAGATACTCACAACATATTTGATCTCTTCGACCTGGATCGTGATGGAAAACTCGACCTCAAGTAAGCTTTCTTATCAACTATAATCATATCAACGTTTGATGAACTAGTGAGTTCATAGAATGCTCTTCGCTGCTTGTCAAAGGCGATCTCGAGAAGAAATTTTTACTTTGCTTTTCTTCCTGTGACAGTGGAGGAAAAAACTACCTCACACCAAAAGAATGCGCAGCATTCCTCGAGAATGTCTGCCGAATGGCGCTAGTAATCGCGCAGGACACCTTAGACCCCTACCTGCTGACGCTTCTGGCCAATTTCAAGAGGAAAGTTTACAATGACATCAAAATTTCAAAAATCAAATACGCTGATATACAAGACTTGATTCATCATTCTCCGCTTGTAAGGAAGCTGAAGGCTCTAATGCAAGGGAGATCAACCCGAGGCAGTATCTTCTTAATGAGAGAAATGCCAAGGGAAGAATCAAAGAACGAAGAAGGAGAAGAGCCAAAGACAAACCAAAAGGAGTTTCTCAATGCGCTTTTAAAAGCTGATTCTTCTGAAAATCCACATGAACAGGCCTCAATCAATAAAATCCAGGTACGACCAATCATTTATTCCTCTCAGTTACCTGATCCTGATCCGGAAGTTTGGGACTCAATCGGAGGAGCATACCAAACTGAAAGATACAACGAGTTGAGACAGCTCGAGAGACGTTATAATAAAAATTTGCTCAGAGATCCTCATCGTTTAGTTCAGCGTGCTCTACCAACCGCGAACCCTGCGCATGGGATAAGCCTATCCCCTGAGAATGAAGATAATGCGACTTTCAGCATAAATATTGAAAGAGCTTATACGAATATTTTTAATTTGTACACGACTTATCCTGAATATGAAGGCTTTGATGACTCGGTGCTTTTCCGATTTGCTTGCCTCTTGAATACTCGAAACTGCGTTTCAACGTTTTTTCAAAAGAACACGCTTCCTATTGGTGCTTCCAAGCCTTGGAAAAAGCTCTATACTAGCCGAAAATATACAAGAGAGAAAAAGGAGATCAATTCGGGGCTATTGATGAACAATTTGACTGATTTGCCTACGCGACAGCCTCATCGATCAAAGACTATGGAAAAACGGCTCTCAAGACCAGTAAGAGCGCACTCTCATGCGAGTAGAAGCATTCCGACAAAAGTTCAAGCACTTTTCTTAAGAAATCGATCTATTCCGCACAAAAACAGCCCCAGTGACATCGAATATCGTTCAAAGACCATGCGAAATGAGTACCATGAGCTTGAGAACCGGATTAGTATGCAATTGGAGCCACTACAGATCGATTACACAGTGTTTTCAACAGAGATTATCGAATTACCTGAAGATGTTCCTTATGCTCTCCCGATGCTGCAGATCACGACTGAAGACGTCCAAATCGAAGGAGCAGAAAACATTAGTCACCATCCACTGAAAGATTTCGAAAATAAGATCTCCAAGCTTCATGAAAGCCATTCTCTCGCTCTGAGCACCGAAATAACGCCGATTCCTTCAATAGTTATTATCAGAAAAAATTACTCTGATTATATAACCCAAGAAAACTCAAATGAAAGCGAGTTTAAACACGAAAAGATCCTCCGCAGAATGGAAGCTAATATTTCCGAATTACCAAGAAACTGTCAGTTGCGGCAACTGATCTTGACTACAAACCCTTCAGAGATAGATTCCACCATATCTGCAGACGTCGTGCATCGAAATCTATTCAAATCAAGCCGTTTTTCTCATCACGTTTTTGAGCACACTGAGTCTGAGAACCATTCTCCAACCGAGGAAAGAAGAAAGAATTCCATTGGCATCGGCGAGCCAGAGTTCAGAAAAGTGGGAAAAGAGTCAATGGCTTCAAATGTTTCTCTATCGACAGAAGAGACGGGGATTTATAGATCGACATTGTCTTCTGATCCGAGATCGACATTGAATGATGAATCAGAGGAGAGATGTCAGGCAGTGGCTTCTGAGAAAGCTTTGAAGGAGAGAGAGGATTCTGATCGATTTAATGATGAAAGCGATGAGCTGGCAATTAGAGAGGAGAGCTCAGGCGAGGGAAACAGCAGCAAGGGCTCTAGTCACAAATCGATTGAGCAAATCAATGAAGAAACATTTGTTTCGGGAAAACCCGGTGATGAGAAGGAGCATCCACATGAAGCGTCAAAAAGCATAATCACTTTCGAGTCGCCGATTGTCACGGCGATGAATATCGAAAAGAAACCGAGTCAGGTTCGGAAGGGTACGAAGGAAAGTCGAAGCTATGAAACGTGTCGTAGCTGTACGTTAATTTGAAATAGGCGTAAATAGGCTCTTATATAATATGCTGAATTTTGCTATATAAAAACCAATTAGTGTTGATCTCTTCTTAAATTGTATGCTGAATTTTACTTTTTTACTGATAGGGTCGCTGACAAAGCATAGTTATGTGTAGGAAATTGTTTATAAGATAAGCCAGGATCTCAAATACGG
>ENA-UOUE01000988-UOUE01000988.1-compost-metagenome-genome-assembly--contig:-NODE-988-length-20392-cov-7.281861_pt1 | contig 20392 bp, 13 predicted proteins | sample MGYA00238146_ERZ747223 | MGnify/ENA primary metagenome ERZ747223 (study PRJEB28781, sample SAMN06268865) | compost metagenome | isolation source: single cell | place: USA: California, Emeryville, Joint...
GCTGCGAAAACTGGATGCATGTCAGCACAGGATTTTGCTGAAAAACTCAAAATGCCAGAAAAAACAGTTGCGCAAGCTTTAGCTGCCATGGTGGAGCATGGATATATTATTTCCACAGAAAAGCCGACTGAGGAAAAGAAAAATAAGAGAATTTGGAGACTCTCCGACCGAATTGTGAAGCTATTTGACAGTCGCTTACAATTCATCAAAGTTGAAATTGATAACCTGAGACATCAGGCGAGAGACCCAGACTACGAATGTAAAGATTGCAAAAAACGACTTTCTTATACCGAGTTTATCATATGCAATGATGTATGTCCTAAATGTGAATCGAGGAACTTGTGTAAAGTGGAAGAAACATTAGCTGAAACCAGGCCGATCCTTTATGATGAGATTGATAAAATTCTGGGATGGATAAAAGAGGCAAAAAAGCTTAATTTTCCGACATCAATCTATGGAAAAAAGTACATGAAAGAACTTGAAGAAGAGATTCGAAGAGAAATGGAAAAGCGCGATAACGAGGCAGGGCTCCATCATAAAAGAATTTTGCACAAACCTAAAGTAACCCATGAAGACATTGTTCCCCAAAAACCTCTACATGTATTGGCTCTTGAAAAATTAAAGCAAAAGAACATGAAGCTGAAATTTAATTCATTTCAGGAAATCCCAAAAGAAGAGCAAGAAACTCTACTTGAAATTTTGTCTAAAAACCACACAGATCTGCCAAAAGAAAAAGAGGATCTTGCTGCCCTGCTTGATAAGAGAAGACAAAGTTACTCCAAACTAAGCGATGAAGAGTACGAGCAGATTTACAAACAGTATCGAAGCACGAAGAAAGTCATTATTTAACTCTCATCATTGTATATTTGTTTATTAGAGTGCAAATTGATTTAATAAACACTGCTAGCTCTGAAATATATTAGTTTTATATGAGCCTCGAACTCATAACTTTTCAGGACTTTAATGGCAGTAATAATACAATACCATTATCATTATTCATTTTGATCCAAAATAACTCAGAATATTACCAAAGAAGCGCAGAATTATTGATTGTTCCAATAATAATATCTCTTTACTATTCTTTATCTTTTAACTAAGTCAAGCGCGCAGAATGTCGAGGGAAGCAGAATGTTTCAAACAAGTGACCTGAAAAATATTTAAGTATTGGCATCAAGATGAATTCATCACAAATTCACATGTTCAATGCAAGTAATAAACCTTCAACAAATAAATACAACATATGCAACTGCGATCTCACAGATTATTGAATGAATTCTTCAATAATATCCGTCACCCAAACTTAAATTGCATCTTCAAGTGTTTTCCCTTCTTCAATTTCTAAGACCTTCTCGATCGAATTGGACGTAGGGAGAGGTTTGTGAACCTTAACGTGAATGTACTGATCACTTCCCACCTGATACTTGATTCTGTAGTTTGTTCCAGCAACTACTTGAGTCGTATATTGTAATGCCTCGAACGAATCAAACTTCTTGTTCAGTTTGTTCTCGACTTGGACTTTAAACTTTTTGGCCCATTCTTTCAATTCAGGGCTTGCCTCTTTTGCTTCTTTGAAGGATCCAACCATCATTTTTCTAAGTATTTACTTCTTTGTTTGTTGTTAAATTGATTTGTTATAAAACTTCGCTCAGATCTCGGCTTTTAAATTTAGATCGAGTTTAAGACAAGAGGCCGTTGTTGAATAAGACGATATTATCATATGTAGTCCTTGAGTTTAACAAAGATGACTTATTTGTTGGATTCATCTTTGTTGGAAATTTAGAATTCAGGAGTTTAATAATTTTCTGATTCGAAGCAGTTTTTAAGAAATTGATAAGAAATCAACAAATTGTGGTTCGACAAAAGATATTTTAATGTAATCGCACCTCATCGAAATTGTCGAAATCCTTCGACAAATGCCAAAGATGTACCGCATAACACTGATTGAAATTTATTGTAGATGTTTGCACCATTAGATAGAGCAAAACTGCAAATATGAAATTATACGATAGTTGAGAGGTATATCCTTTTACACTTTTTTCTAACCTAGGCTTTTAAAGTCTCCGGAAACACCAACGAATAGTTGAGAAGATGAAATAAATCCGAATTATACGAAATTGAAACAATATTAAAAAAAAAAAATGCTGTTTGACTCCCGATTTCCGACAAGTATGATAAACCCATATTATTCCTCAAATTAAAGCTGCCAACAAAAGCTGCATTCTCTTTCTAGGACGAGGATCTAATGGGAATTAAAGAGTACAGCCACCATTCTCCTTTCCACTTTGAGATTTTATTTGAGAATACGACTCTGAATAATTTAAGAAATCAGCTTTTGATGTAGCATGATGACAAAATACTTCAGTTATTTTGTATAATTATTTGCATATTGTGCCCTCTTTTAAACTAATACATTGTTTGCTATTATTATAGGAACCCGATTTGCATTCCAATATGGTAGAAATTAATATCTTCTCTTCGTTACTCAATACACTCAATTGAATTGACTAAAACTGACTTTTCAGAAAGATAATTTGTTATTTTTTGAGTACAGAGCAGGTTAGAATGAAATTTCTTTCAACTCAAATACCTTTTGAATTAAAAATTTATTTAAAAATAATTAATAGTCTGTTATCTTTCGAATGAATATAATCTGCATCTGCATCCGAAATTTGCTTTTTCTAAGATTAATTACTCGATATTAGTATTTGTAGAAAAAGGATTATTTGAATTATTCTGATAAAAATTGGATATTAGCAAAATTACTCGACAAAGACTCTTAGTAATCATAGTAATAAAGTAATTGCTCCATTAGTTTAGACATGAAAAGGTTCAACAATGCACTAACTATGAAATAAATTGAAAATAGCAAAAAGTCAAGGTTTACATGGCAGAAATTTAATCTGATTGCATTAGATGATCATAAGCTGTTTGTGATGTGCATTGTTTTATATATGTTACAGCAAAGAAAAATTTAATAACCATTAAGGGATTTATAACATCTATATAAAGAAATAAAAACTTCAGCCTGTGCAAGCTTAGCACAAAATCTACTGTTGGCATATCTTTTTGATAACCTGTAGAATAGAGCTCCAATTAATCCAGGCAATATTTCGAAGCCAAGTTGATCTATGAGAAGGCCGATGACGCACGATGTAAACCAAATCGCGGCTTGGTCTGATTTGAGTCTTGCACAAAATAATAGCATGTGCATGGAACTCATAATGAAGGCTACAGTTACCAAGACGTATGCTACAGCATATCGAGTTCTCATCACTTTAGCTATATTTCTGAGTTCGAAAGTGAACTCTTCTGGACTAACTCTCTTCAAGCGTTCAACGATGTATCTGGGCATCTTGAACATAAATGAAACCAGGAAAACTGTTGGACTTGAACAAATCGCTGCAAGCAACGCTGCGGCAACCGCACCTCGAAGTTGACTTCCTAGTTTTGTCCAGTAGTCGGCTCCTTCAGTGGAAATGCGGGAGAAAATTATGCAGAAAGTGAAGTTGCAAAGGATACCGAAGTACAGAAGCGTTATTCTTGCATGTCTTGGAGCAATGAAGGAAGTCTTGGCGATGCAGCTGAAAAACGAATGATGATCAAGTAAATCCTCGCCCCAATACTGGAAAAATCCCAACCGATCGCGAGCTTTTTCTCGACGAATCCGCAAAGCAAGGTCGGAAGTTGATCCAACTGAAGAGCGTTGGATGGAAGCACGTCTAGTTGGTTCTCTCAGTCTTAGATCCATTAAACCGTTAATCGAAGTATTGTGGACATCAAGCGAGATATTGTGCTGATTCTGGATCTCGGTGCCTTGGTTCCTAGGTTCCACGTGTATTACGCGTCTTGGTAGCATTTCTAAACTCTGACGTTGATCTTGGATCTCTTGAGGTGGGTTATCTGAGGATTGAGCGCTCACACTCAAATCAAAGACTCGTGGCACGATTGTTCTTGACGTTGATGAGCTTCGGCGCCTCTGATTCGAACCAGGTCTCTCTGTTGAAGTTCGGTAAGCGTTCTCAGGTAACTCCGCCCTCCTTTGCCTAAATATCGTCTTCTTATCCTTTATATCATCCAAAATTTCCTGTCTTTGTAAACGAGGAACCTTTGAGTTGTCAATGCACACTGATATCAGTAATAAGATCAGATAACTCACCAAAAGAGTCAAAATCACCCAGAATCCGAAATTTTTGGAGATGGGAGTGCTGAATAACATCTTCCAAGCACTCGCTTCTCTGTCATCAGCATCACCCTTATTGCTATGTCCCCCGAACACGTCTAATCCAACGTCGAAGTAAACCCCCACGAAATCGGTAGCATGCGTCGAAGCACACGTGAAAGATGCTTGGTCAATTGCCACAAGAGTTAAACCTTCAGTCGACCATTCTCCTTTATCCTCATCCCAATACTGGCAGCTTGTGAGGTTTGAAAAGATTTCGGTCAGATTAGAGCTGAATAAATTTTTATTGGACATAACATAAGAAACTGCCGCTCGAAGCTGAGAAGATTGAGGAATCGGGAAAGTTAGCAAAATCGGTTCGGGAAGGTGGGAAACATTGACATCCTCAGCTGAAGCGTAGTCTACAAAGCTGATTGAAACAACTGAGGAGATAATATTGCTGCTAATGCTTTCATTGGAGTAGGGGTAGGAATTGTCGTTTGTTGAAGTGTAGATTACTCCCATAGAAGAGAGAGAAGTTTTGTTGAAAATCGCTGGTGGGATCGCGAATTTGAAGTTTGCGCCTGAATCTTGGAATGAGAAATTAGAATTATTGGTTGTGGATTCGATTGTTTTAACTGCATAGCGCAAGTCAGCTCCTGAGAGCTCTTGGACATCGTCTGAGCGTTTCTGTTCGCTTCGTTGAAGCATTGCTATTTTCCTCATCACTTGTTTTAAAGCGCGACCCAAGCTTTTCAGCATCGGCTTTATTTGTGCCGCTTCTAGGTCGTTTTGCTGATCTAATGCTCGTAAATAGTCAGCCACCAAAGATGTCAACCCCCATCGTAGACCTGAGGCAAGCTCCATCAGATCACCTAATGTTGGGGATGAATACTTGTTTGCTGCGGTTATAATTAGCCCAGGGACATCTCCAGAAACGAGATCTGGTAACTGGTGGGCAGGTCCAAGACAATTCGTGAAGTTGGTGAGCGTGGTAGAGTTGTTGTTCAATGTGTCATTCAGAGCAGAAGAAAGTAGCAGTCGCAGTCCGCTCAGGATAGCAGTGGGATACTGGCACAAATAGCCCGTGAAATTGTCTTGGCATCTGCAGAAGTAAGAGCCACGGGATCTAACACACGTCCCATTATTTTGACACAAGAGCGAACAGTTAGTCTGAATATTTGATTTGAAGCTGCCTGTTGAAGGAAGCATCCCTTGAAACAGGAGAGTTTCTGTCGCAAACGCACTGGAAGCTATCATTTGGACAACCACTGTTTTTTCTTTTGTGCTCAGCTCTGCTAGTTCACTGTTATTCTTGAAAACAAACAGCGTTGCATTTGCCGTTGTAAGAAGATTGTGCTTTTGTATGGGGTCAGTGAAGTTGCTATTCACTGCGATACTATCTTTCAAAACAGCAATATTTGAGTTATTGGAGAGAGTCAGCTGTTTTGTCACCACAGTACTCAAGCCAAGGGGGTCCCACACTATCAGATTAACTGAAATCTGGTCTTCAGTAGTGTTGGGCACTGTCATGCTGACGGTTTGAGTGTCCAATGGTCCTGTTAAGTTATAAATGTTTTGTAAACTCGTCAGATCTGAGTCAATCTCTCCGAACTAATTTTTTTCAAAAAAATTTTTAAACTAAGGCTACAATGCGTATGTTTATTACCGTCAGAGAGAAATAAAGATAATTCGTCGGCAAGGCCTGTAAGATGCCAGAGACCCAATTAGATACAGTGACGTTTATTTCGCTGTTGGGTCCAGTGCATTGAGGGCGAATAATGAAATCTCCGCCTGAAGGTCTCGTATTGAGATAGATGCGCATTGTTGCGTTAGTTACATGCGGTAAAAATTTATTTCGGCAGAGAGAGTCGCTTGGCTGACAATAAATAGCGAATTCGAATTTTAACCACGTATAGTCAGTGACATTCTCTATGCGATTCTTCATTGCCAATGTATACCTTGAGAGGTTGAGATCTAATTGCATTTTTTGAGCATATCCTTTGAAAAGTGTGGTTTGAGTCGTTAGATTATTAGCCATCGCAGTCACTGTCCAGTCAAATTGGAAAGAATAAGCTGAAAAAATTCCCGGATTGATCAACTCCAATTTTATTGAAATGGGAATGCTTTGGTTCAGATTATATCTTAACAGGCTGAGATCAGTGTATGGGTTCAACTGAAAGGTCGGTGGGCCTATAAGTATATTTTAGTCCATGTTGAATGATCATAGTTAAAATTACTTCTACAAAAGATACCGTCTTGGTAGCCGAGCAGGACTGCGCATCGCCATCCGCTAATGCAAACAGAATTTTCATTAAGAAGATATCCCGAAGCGCAGACACGGCAGACCCCAGTTTTGGTATACTGATTGCAATTTGCTGGTCTTGTTACATTCTCTAAACTTCCAGGTGTGCATTGATAGTCTTCGGTAAGTATAAAGCCAGACTTGCATTCATAGCAAAGATTTCTTGAATTATTGAGGCAATTTAGTGGGATGTTTGGATCGAGAATAAAAGTATTTGTGTAAGGAAACATACTCGAGACAACGCAGCTATTGCGGGATAAAATATAACCAGAATTGCACTCCAAGCAGCTGCCTGAAGACTGTGAGGAGCACATCCGACAATTTGTCACAGAGCAACTCGTCGGATCTGGGCATCCAAGACTGTTATCCCAGTTCGCAAGAGTTTTACTGCACTTCTTGCACCTCCACATCGAGCTGCATTCTTCGCAACCTGGCATCAGACAAGGGAAGGTTCCTGCGCTCAACGAAGGTACAAGAAAGACTGCAAGGACGAAAAGAACCGTGAAAATTTGAAGTCTTTGCATAGTAGGAAGTATTAGTTAAGTATAATATTTAACTCTTATGTAATTTAATGAAGGCACTTTGACACCAGAATATGATAGTCTAATTATAAATTCGTGTTTACGGGTTATTTAATTAAAAAAAAAAAGAGCATAAGCACATGCTGAAAGGTTCCTTATCACTTGTAGGCCAGAAAAGGTTTCGAAAACATTCTGTCAGAAGCTGCTGAACGCTCCTCTGCCCAATTATGACCGTAGAAGATGTATAAGCCTCTTTATTATTGAATTGTTATAGATCTCATTATATTTGAGACAGACAGCCCAATCATTTCTATACAGTACACCAGAAATTGCTGAGATTTTATCTTGGAAGGGTTCGCTGATATCGAACCGAAATTTTTGCTGAAAAAAATCAAACTAATTCTGAACCAAAAGGGGCAAGGATTTTAGGTAATGCAAATGATTGAGTTGCTATTGAGCTCTCCGCTTTTCCAGTTTTGGATTCATCTTGCTAGCAATGAGATCTGCTGTACGACTCATCAATTGCGTGTCCGTTAAAAGTAATGCCCAAAATAGTTCTTTGATGACTTTTCGTCGGACTCATTCATCAAAGAGTTCAGGTTTCGAAGCCAATTGGTTTCAGAATTTTGACAGAAGAGATGAGACGCTATGAGGAATTAGTTAATCTTTGTTATCAACCTCTTAATTTCCTTGTTAGGTTTTAATAGGGTGTATAACTAGGAATTATAATTAGTCCATTTTAGTTTCCTATCGACAAAGATGATGCTGTAATGATAAATTTGAGACTGAAGAATTCACCTCAGTGGTTAGTTTCTCTTCAGCCCTTTTTGGAATTTGGTAATATCATATATGAGCAAAGTGTCGTTTCTCTGCTCACTCATAAGAGTAAAATTGACGTCAATCAAATTAACTGGTTGATCGATTGAATTGATGTTCCATAAAGTGTTTTTTGTACTTTCAAAAAAGTTTTGAGAGCTATTGCATTCTAAAGACTTCCCAAAGTGCGATCTATTGCAATCTAAATTCTCAACTTTGATTTCAATGTTAAGGTAGATACTTTTTACCTGATGAAGGGGGTTGATTTTTGGATTGGTTCGTATGAATTAGTCTCTAATGAAAGCATCACTATTTCTTCGCTTAGACAGTGAACGTCGAAGTAAAATCTCTTCCTTTGCCTAACTCATAAAGTAAGCAACCTGTTCGCCAGGTGCAATTTTTTTTGTGAAAAAGATCTTTTCGATATCGATTAACTTGATGAAACAAATATGCATGAAACTAAGTGGTATTGAATATATGGATTCTGCTGCTTGATCTTCTGACTTTAGGTATCTCTAGGAATTTGTTTCGCGTGGCATTTTATCGCAATTGGAATAAAAAAGACCATCGCCTCTCCGCGCAAATTTCCATCTTCTAATTTATGGAATCACTATGGTAACAAGCTTTGAATATGCTTGCAATTTGGCTAATTAAGTTTTCGTTGGTCATAGCGAGCCAAAATTCATGATCTATTAACATTAAGAGATGACCATGCACAATCTTTTTTCCCTCCAAAGCCTCAATTCTGCTGTTATCACATAATTACTATCGACGCTATGTGATCAGATGAGCAGGTTCGATTTGATTTGGGTTTCGGGTACTCTATATTTAATGAAAAATGCACGTTAGAAAATCTCACGTTAATTTTTAACAGCTCGAAAAAATGTTAGAATCCTTTCCAGATAATCACACTCATTCTGGAGACGCTGTAGACTCACATCATTCAAACAATGATACTGTTTTCAATATCGATGATGTTCTCAATTCTCAGAAAAATTCTGCTCGGTTGTCTCTATCAGACCGCTTTCTTGGTGACGGAGGAGCAAATTATGTTGCAGAATTTTTGTTGAAGCATCCGCAGTTCACTCAAATCGAACTTCGAGGCAACTATTTAACACACATAGGTTTTGCAGCAATATGCACTGCTCTCAAGAAATGTGAGAACTTGAGATCGTTACATTTAGAATGGAACAATGTCGCATCTGATAGCAATGAAGGGCTCGACGCACTTTTATCCCTTGTGAAAGTCGCAAAAAAACTAATCGTCGTCGATCTTCGAAACAATTGCATTCCCTCGACAGCAGCGCCAGTTCTTGCTTCCATAATCAAAGAGTCCAAAAGTCTTCAATTCCTCGATCTCCGCTGGAATAATATTACTGATGAAGGTGCTCAACATTTTCTTGGAGTGATGAAAGGGCTTAGCCGTAGATTTTATTTGGCGCTTACAGGAAACATGGTGAATGAGCAAACTCTTTCAGAGATTAAGAGCCTCAATTCAGAGGAGGTTCTTAGAGATCTTGGAACAGGTTTCGATCAGTCAGGGTTTCAAATTTCAGGAATCGAAGAACCAAATGCTCGTTTCTTGAGTGATCTCGGTGCTAATGGTTTACAGAGCCAGTTTGCATTGAAAAGAGATGACCCTTTGGCTGGTGAAAAATTATTCAGTCCTCAGAACCAGTTCAAAGATTTGACGATAAGCGCTGTGCATGAACTTAATTCCCAAGGAAAGACCCTAGGAAATTCTAAATTCGGCTCTAACCTCCAGCCAGATAATTCTTCTCCACAAAGAACAAACTATTCAGCTCTATTCAATCGAACCAGTTCCGCTTCAAAACCAGTTCAAAACAAAATTATCGAGCCATTCAACGTCAATTTGAATGGGGGAAATCAGCCTTCTGATCCGATTGAAGTTATCCGACAAAAAGACTTACTTATTGCTGAGCAAGCTTATAAAATAGAGACTCTTACGCAGGAACTAACAGCGAAAACAATCGAAAACGAAACCATAAACGAAGAACTTAAAAGGATTAAAAGCGAGTATGCTGATAATTTCCGAGCCATGAACAATCAAAGTGACGATTTAGTGTTCCATTTGACTGGACAACTTAGTGCCTTGCGCCGTGAGTTTGAGAAACAATCAAACGATCATAATTATGAAATAAAGCAGCTCAATAAAGAGTGGGAAAATAAACTCATTGATTACGAAGATAGAATACTGGTGCTGACACGCGAATTAGAAACAAAAAATTACGATTTGGAGAGTTTAGCAAAGTCCTTGGATACGATAAAACAGTCGTATGCTGATAGGCTTAAAATGGCAGATATCCATGCGAGGGAAGATGAAGCTCGGCAGCAAAAATATGCATTGGTGGTGTTAGAAGAGAGATATAAAAAACTTGAAGCTGATAAAGATCATTATCTTGCGAAATTAGAAGCAGCTACTGTCGAGAGTCAGAATGCTGAGAAATGCTTAAATGAAGAACGACGAAAATTTGACCATGAACGAAATCGCTTAAAGACTGACTATGATCGGGTTAAGAAGGAACTGGATCAAGCTCTAGCAGAAATCCAGAGACTGAAAAAAGAAATTGTTAGCAAAGAAGACAGCTATTCTCAAGCTCAAAAAGGCTATCAGGGCTTCCAACAAGAAATGTTAAAGTTAAAGGACTCGCATAGGAAGGGGATTGAGAAGATGCAGTTTGATTATAATTTGGAGAAGCAAAAATTGGGTGATGAGATTAAAGACCTCAATATCCGATTAAAGGAGGCTCAACGTCAAATTGCAGCATTAAAAAATAGCAGTTTTTATGCGGAAGAGAAACAACAGCCGAAAAGAAATGCCCTTGACGAAGTGAATTCGAACTATGCGACTAGGTATGCGAATACATATAGCAGCGCTTATGACAGTTATCGTTCGAAATTGGAATCAATCCGTCCGAATCTAAAGAAGCTTCCATAAATTAATTAGTATACAATTTGTGAAAATGCTACTCATCATGTCTTCATCTCATTTCTCTCATCTATCTCGATATCTTATTATTTTCTTTTGAATAGAATTAACTTAAGAAAACTCCATTCCGTCATATAAGTTTAAGGAAGGCGTTATAGTATTAGAATCGATCCTCAGAGCTAATATCAGAAAATTACTATTCTTTAGAGGAGGAGGAGTAATTAGATATAGTAACATGGTAACACAATAATCACATAAATTACTTTCAGAGAGACTACTATGCAAGGGTATATTTACTTATCATTTAGTAATTAATAAAATAGTTCAACATTGTTTTTTTAAGGGAAGAATGATATAATCATAGTGATTATTTTTCCTGAATCGAATGAATTGCTTTATAATACAAAATCATTAAAATAGAAAAACAAGCATCTCTTTCGCGTTCTGTTTTGGTATAATCATGAAAATTTGTAAGGGTATTTGTTGACTCACAAGTCAAAATTGAAAAGATTCCAGTTTTGTTAAAGATGAAGCATATATTGGTATGCATAATGATTAAGAACAACATTCTGATGTATTCCTTTTGAAAAATTTTGTGTAATGGTAACTTGTGGAATTGAACACATTGAGAAATTGATAAGATTATAATCCGATATAAATACTGAATCAAGCAACGATATGATCCATATTTGCTTTAATTGCAGTCCATGCTTCCTATTCATTAATTTAGGAAAGAAGGATAAATGACCACACTATTGGGACGCTTTAAGCTTTGTTCATTTCTGGAATATATAACGTTACGAGAATAACGCCTCATTCAGAGTTCGTTCGTCTTAATGCAGACTTCCCAAAAAAAATGGAATAGGAATCAGTTTTTCTCACTTCATTCAATTTATTAAAAAAGTAAAATAGTAGCTTCCGTAGAATCAATTACCAGTGTCAGAGTGTAACAATGCCGTCAAATAATTGCTATCGCTCCTATCGCGCTCTGGAATAGTGACTGCCATCTGCAAACTGCAGATTTTGTCCATTTATTACTATAAAGTCCTACAAAAATATTTTCTCTTCTCCATGCTCGCCATGATGCCCATGTTTTGCTAAAGGATATAGAAATAAAAAATATAAATAGTGATAAAGAACAAGAGAAACGAAGCTATTTCATGTTCTTGATCTTCTTCGCTTCTGCAGACAAATTTGGATAAAGTGAAGGCTGGCACAAACATTATTGCAATATACAAAAACTGTGCTCCTCCGAATATCCGAAAAATGCAATAATGTGCGGCAAGTGCAGTGCCTTGAATTAGTAATACTCTTTCTATATCTCTGTATTTCTTTCCGATGCTGATCATGGCCCTATCTAGTGGCACGTTCGCGGGCTCATCATACTGTAGGCGTTGGACTGAAGGGGCTATTCTCCAACGAACAAATTCATAGAAAGCACCGTTGACGAGCCAAGCAAAAATGTTCGGTATTATCTCACAGACTGCAAAGTGCAAAATATTTCCCAGATAATCGTATACTTGATTCCTTGCATAAATGAGCCAACATATTAAGCCAAGAAAAGCTGAATAGGAGGTGACTCCAACGATGATCCCCACTTTTCTTCTTCGATTGTACTGAATATCCATATCTTAATTTAAGTTTACGATTTATCTTAGCTATGCTTTTCAATGAAAAAAAGTAACAGAAATTTACATAATATAGCCTTAATAATTTCAACATATTTTGTCTTAAAGAGGAGTTATCTGACAAAAAATCGGCGATATATTCATTCCAAGAAGTGGGATCATATGGCAATTTGAGATTTATGCCTAATACAAACCATTCTCAGATTGTATTGACTAACTACTCAATTTAGCTCAGAATTATTTAATATCATGGAGTTTTTGGGAGACACATGTTGACTTGAAAACAGATAGCTTGTGCGTTCATCTCCCCAAGTAGAATTCTTGAATAAATTGCTATTGAGGCGATATTGGTGAAAATATGATGAAAGTGTAGCGATACCTAGCTCTTGCTGGTGTAATTTGAGATTTAGTAATCTTTTCTAGCTCTTTCAAGAAGTGGTTTTTCGCAGTGATCGAACTTACTTCAAGCTCTCTATAAAAATATATGGAATTAACAGTCGAATTCAGGAAGAACTTTGTCTCTACCTCATCTCTTTGGTAAATAATTCTTTTTCTTCTCTTTTCAAGGCTAACTTTTGCTTTATCTCTCTATGACGAGCAAGAATCACACTTCCCTTTTGAAACTGAAAGGCAGGAAACAGATATAATTTATTGCTTCATAAATATTTCATACACTCAAATCATTCAGTTTCAAGAGATTGTCCACTGTCCTTGCTTTTCGTAAATTATTCATCTCTGTCCTTTCATGTATTAGCTCGGCTTGCTTTTCCTAAATGACAAGTCTAAATCTCTTTTTAACAAAAATAATATTCACCTTGATCTCGTAGATCCTCCGACTGTTTTCTAAATCTTTCTTCAGAATGTTGCTTTTCCATTCTCTAAACAAACATTTTAATGGGACTGAAATGCCATAGAGATAACTTAATTTTCCTCTCTGCTACTTTACGATTCAGCTCAATCATCATATTCTGAGCCATAAGTTCCTTTGTTTTGTTATGCTTTTGAGTAGCAAATATTTCCGAAAATTTTTCCTAAAAGATTATGGCAAATTGAACATAAGTCGAATCGATTACCATATGAAGTTTTTCTTCTTCGAGTTTGCTAATGACTTTCTGAGATTTTGCCTTATGCAAAGAATTCTGGCGGCTGCGAGCTTGCGTAACTTTCTCTTGAAACTCAACCTGTTTTTGCTTTATTTTTAGTTCTCTCTCTGCTCTCATCTTCTCGAAAGATTCGTGCATCTTTTTATCTATGAAATTGAATTGAGATGATGCCACTATACAAACCCATTTATAGATACCCCGTTCATTGATTGATTGAAGAAGCTCCATACTTCTTAGCAATTCAGCCTAGTGTCCAAGTTTCAACTCAATTCAAATCTAACTGATTAAACCTCTCTGAATTTTTCTATTTTATTTTCAACTGCGTCCATTTTGTTTTGCTGAAACTTCTCTTTTGCAAGCGTCATCATTTTTTTCTCACTTTTGTTTCGAACGAGATCTTGAGCTCTGTATTTCCAAAAAAAAAAAGAAAAATCACTTTTAGTTAGGCTTAAAAATTACAATCTATGATCTCTCTTCTCCAACTCTACACTTATGCTCAAAAGCTTCTTCCTATCGATTTCCTGTTGCTTTCGAACTTTGGCTTGAGCTTCGAGACTACGTTGTTTGCTCTTTTCAATTTTTATTTTCTGCAGCGTAAAACTTATATCAGCAATGTGAAAATATTAGAGTGTTTTATAACTCTTTCATGCTCGCGTATTTCGGCAAACATTCTCAATTTGTCTTGTTTAGTGCGAATGTCTTTTAGTTTTTCTTGTTTATCCAAAAGCTGCCTGAGCACTTGCAATCCTACTTCCTTTCAATCGAGAAGATAATGAATAATTCTCCTTTGGTTTGCAGGTGTGTTTACTGTATATTGTCGTCTGTGTTTCTGATGCTCTTCTTGTATTTTTTGTTTTCGTCTCTCCAGTTCATGGTTATCAAAGAACCTAAATTCTGACCCTCTACGGTCTAAGGGGTTTAATGAAGAGCTAAGGTTCAGTTTTTCAAGTTTGTCTGAATTTTTGAGAGCTTTAGACTGCGTAATTTTGGTTTTCACATTTTTCACATCCTCTAAATAATCTAAGAAAATGTTGGATGGCTGAAAATCTCGAGTATTACGATGGACTTTGTTCAAATGGTGTATATAGCTCATTCTTGCAAGTTCATTATCCCCTTTAATTTGCACAAATGCTGTCAGGTCCCTTTGAAGTAATATGAAATATATAGCAGACTCAGCAAATACTTTATTTGGAGATCATCAGGTTTAAGAGACAACTTTTGCATCGCCTGAACAGTCCTTGGAGATTCTAAGTCAATTCGACATTCAAAAACTGGATGCTTATTCACAGCCTCTACGAAGCTCAGCTTCTCTATTCGGGCAAATTCATTGAACTCTTTTGACCGTCTTGCCTTTCGAACTTGCTGGTTTTCTGGTTGTACCTCTGAATTCCCAGGAATGAGACTTGTCATAAAAGTTTCTGTGTTTTCGCATTGGTTTTGAGATGATATGTCGAAGTGCTGCTTGACGACATCATGTGAAACCTTTCTCTCATGATTCTGTACTTCAGGCTTTACGAAAGCCATCTTCTACGATTAAAGGACTATATTTTTATTGCTTTTTTGCCAGGTTGAAACCGATTCAATTGCATGCACATAAAAATTAAGATTAATACAAATAGAGTCAAATTTAAAAAGCTCTCTCTATCAATGACAACACGTTATAGAAAATTCAATCGGTTGGCTTTTAAGGAAAAGTCAGCTTCGTTATTTCAATTTTAATCGCTGAATTTTTTCTCACTTGCGTTTCTCCATCATCATCAAATTCATCGTCATCCTTGAAGTCTGATTAGGCAAGATAACAAGATACTTGATTTACATCTTCAGGTGGTTCACTTTGGATAGCAGCATCTTCGGGAGAGAGTTTTTTAATCATTTTGACATCGTCAAGCAAATTAACTGTGTAAGTTTCTATATGATATTCTATTCCAGCGTATATTTCCTCAAGTTTGAGGGCCAATTTAACTGCTTTGAGGATGCAAGCTCCAAGGGCATACAACGTAATTTTTTTCACACTGTTCAATGTTGATAATGAGTGAGAGTATAGTAATTACCCTTGATTGATGAGTTTTGTAGCTCTTTTGAGATAAACAACAAATTTCTTTGATCTTTTCAGATACAAATCGGTGGGTTTAGCGCTTGGATGATATGCTTTGCGTTTTAACAGCTTTCTCTCCTTCTTCTGGTTGTCTGTGGTTGATACAACTAAGTGGATGTTATCAAAGAGGTAAGTGTATATAATTTACTTTCCATATTGAACGAGTCTCAAATAAAAGATTTATTAGCTTTTTTTATGAATTAGATTGTATTTGTTTGTTAGATAGTAATTTCATCATGAACCTTTTATTTGGGTAGGAAATGAAAGTCTGTTACTGTGAGTCAATGCCGGTCGTTCTTGATTCATTCAGTTAATTCAGAGCTTATAGGCTTTATCTTATTGCAGAAGGTTACAGCAGCCCATTGATGAGAAGAGACATTAAGAACAACGATGAGGGGATATTAATCGACATACCACACCCAGATCAAGTTCTACTTAGCACTATAGAATGGTAATGCTTCGAACCGTGAACTGGGCTAAATCAAACGCCCTCAGCCCAATTGACATGAAACATGCATACAACTTCCCTCTCTAAGCAATGGTAAACAGGTAAGAAAGTATTCTCAAACAGTGATATATTGATATAAATCAATCCAACTTCTTTTCCATGATATGGATTTCTTGACTAAGAGTAATTGTGGATTTAATTTCAAGGTTATTTCCTCTTGAAATAAGCAATTTCTATTTATTGCTGATGTTAAACTTCACACACAAACAAATCTGTGAATCTTCGAGTATCTATAGACATAGTTCTTTTGTTTTGAGGATGCTATTCCCTCTTCGGAAAGTCAATCGGTGATTGATGCATGCTGGACGACTTGCTCATTTGAATGAGAAAGTAGAAGCTCTGAGAAGTACTTGGTAACATTACAGACTCTTGTCCAAGGCTAGGGTTCATAGTGGAGTTGTTCGAATCTTTAGAATCCATCCATTATTCGATATTTTGGTGATAAATGCATTTTTTTCTTCTCTCCATACAAATGAACTATGAAAGACCTATTGATCCTTGGATGAATGTAAATTATACAGTAATGTAAAGCAAGCAGCATAACATTATGATCGCTTTGATATTTTAATGATGTAATGATACTTTATGCAAAATTAAGAGCTTACCGACCCTTCTTAATAGAACGAACGAAGATGGCGATGTATTACTTTGGGAACACCGTCTCAGGTTTATTGTTAGTTATTCCTTTTAATTTCATTTACTTCTCCTATTTTTCAAAGATATGAAGTTCAATAATATGATACATGGACCTGCATGAATGAGAAGGAGTACTCCTCTTTGTCTGAGAGTACTATCTCACTAGGCCATCCAGTTAATAAATTACTTTACTTGTTTACATCTTAGATGGGAACGAAGCATTTTAATGTTCATGATACATTACATATGGTTGAAAAATTCGCATTGCACGTGTCGTCAGGACCGGGAATAATCATAACATTGGTGTTGTATTGAGAAAAAATGACGTCATCCATCCTTTCTTCCTTCCTTTTACCTTTTTTAGCATTACACACAATCTAATTTCGCTGTCGAAAAGGTTTCATGACTCCAAAAAGAGGGAAGAAACTTTTGAGTAACTTCAACCTACTGTTTAGCCCACACAGAAATCGAATGTGCAAGCGGGCTTCATTTCAAAATATCAACTTGATTCTAGCATTTCTTAGGAATTTCCATGTATTATTACTCTAACAGATCAACCGTACCTCCTTAATTTACACTATATAGCACCCAGTTTATCATCTCCAAAAATAATTCTAATTGCTGTTCTCCTTCCACTTTACAAAAGCGCATTGAGAGCAATAGCATAAAACTCCATAGATTCAAATCAAGCATCTGATTTTGATTTTTATAAAAGTTCAAAATAAGCAATTTCATGAATTGGCGAATCACTCTTGGTTTTCAATAAATCACAATCATTCAAATCTAAATTAAATCGGCCTAATGCAATCTGATGCTTCTGGAATAAAATTATTAAGTAACATCAATTTAAAGCAAGATAAATCGCAAGCATTTAGCGAATTGTTAAAATGAACGTTAATTCAGCTAACTTGCAACATACGGTCCCCAGCTACTATGGGTACTATCCACCGCCTATGATCAAAATGGTTAGGATGGAGAATTCGGGAGCGAGAACTGTTCCTTATGAGGAGACGTCAAAAGAGGAAGAAGAAAATCCGAAAAAGAATTATCGTACCAAAAAAAGAGCTCATTTCACTTCTGTTGATCCAAAAAAATTTATAAACCCACATAAGTTCTATCGGTTCTACAGCGTAAACATGATTTCTATCTCCTTTTCAACATTTCACACAGGATTTTATCATTTTCGAAGAAAACCAATCATTTCAAGTGAGACCAGAACTGTACAACTACTTCAAGATCCTAACCAAAGCATCGGCCTGCTCCAAGACAAATCGAATCATTTTTTCTGTCGAAGAAAACTCAAACGTATTCTCTCCTCCATTGTAAATGCTTTTTGTGAATTTCAAATCCCGACTATCCTTTCGATAGAGATTATACAGTATCTCGTTGGATGAGTTTTGGGACAGTCGAAGCTATGGAGTGGGCATTGACGGTGAAACAGCATGGAGAATCATACCGAGCAAACCATCTCGTATCTTAAGAAGCCTTAATTTGAAATTAATTGAGTTTGCTCTAAAAACTTTAGAAACTCAGAGCCTTTGGAAGTTCAATTACAAAAGAAGTGCAAGAAGAAAATCAAAAAATTTTGAATAGTATCTTCAAAGACTATGCCTGTATTGGACACCGGCTGTTCCTCAATGATGATGCATGCACAATTGGAGAAATGTTTATTACTGAGAAATATCTCGAGCTGATCGGATTTCCCAAAGAAAAATACATATCCTATTGCTTGCGTCATGGATATCTGAAGTATGCAATTATTACTAAACGAAGCAATGATTTATCTTTAATCCATATTCCTCAGTTGGCTCTACGAACAGAAGCAAGTCCAGCGTGCTCAATTTAGTTTCTTGATGAATTCACTATTCCAAATTAATGGCTTCAGAAAGGAGTCGCCAGAAGCTCCAAGTATAATCGTTAATTTCAAAAAGAAAATGGTAAGTTCCAGCCAATTTGCTGAGACGAGCATCATTTTTCATAGGCTGTTCCCGTCTATCTCAAGTCTTACACGTTTCTTGGAAAAGAAGGAGATCGTGTCTATTTCGACAGTTTTGTGGCTTATAGACCCAACAATTTGGTTCCGTCGTTTGAACTGCCAACGTATCATGAAGTTTGTGTAATTTATTTTTGCTCAAAGGAAAGGCTCTGAATAATCGCTCTCGCTTTAGATTGATGATCCGATAAGTAAGGCCGAAACCATTGCTGACAAAAAAAATTTGTTCTCATTCTTAAAAACTTATTATGGAGGAGAATATCCAGAACAAGAAGACCTATATGAAAAAAATCGATGCAGAATCAAACTGTTACCACAGAACCCAGTAGTTCAACAGGAAGTCCACCAGGAACAACTTACTGTGAATTCTTCGAAGCCTGCGGCAGAAGAATCAAATAATTCGGATACATCTTTTCCGGAATCACAAGACAATACAACTTAAGAATAGCATCAGGTGGTTCACTGAAAATATAAAGGTATTGTTATGGGTTACGTAATACGTGATCCTAGCAGAAGCATCATGGAATCATTATTATTTATTTGCATTGTTTTTAAGAGAAATATGACATATTTATCATTGTGCGTGTTTTTTAATTGTTGGAACTCTATTAGATAAAATTAATATTGGATTCATGGCAAGCGCATACTTGTCGTCCAATAACATGTTCCTACGAATGAAAAGAAAATAGTTGCCGTTGGCATTGTGAGATAGAATTCTGAAATAATCATTCCAAACTATGGAAATGAGAAAAATTTTGGTTTTTATGTTTTAAGATTTATTTCGGTTTTCCTCAGCACGGCATGACAAAAGAGGTTATGACTATGGAAATCACGCAAACTTCATATAGTTCGAGTAGAGAAAATGTCTATTCAGCCTAGTCTAAACCAACAAAATCAAAATGTAAATTCTAATCTATCTTTTTTGCGCTTAATTCTTTAGGTGCTGGTGAGTTCGAATCTTTTTTGGATGGTGAGGACTTGCTTGAAGTTGGTGAGTGAGCATCGGGTTTCTTTTCCTTTGAATCAGATTTGTCAGCTTCCGAAAATAACCCAGTCTTGGATCTGATGAATCCAAGTACCGGTGCAAGTTGCTCTTGATAAAGCTCGCCAAATCTATATAATATCATACCGACAAAGAACAAGTTCACTACTATCATTCCATATAAGCATAGCGTTGCCAGATGCTCCGAGATAGGCGAATATCTGGATCCTTTCTTTAATTCAGCTTGGAATATCGCGAGGAACAGCGTCGAAAAGTAAGCAATGTTTGAAATTTTGTCAGTTTGGTTCAACTCCATAAATTTGTACGGCCTCATTTTAGAAACAGCCTCACGATACAAAACGAAGATCAAGCAGAGCAGAAGTCCTTTTTCCATTGGGGCATGAATATCATCATACTCATTAAATAGCCAGTTCAGAAATAAATCCAATCACCCCAGCAAATATTGTGATTGACAGTTGCCATTTCGTTGGACCAATAATTTCACAAGTCGGCTCTGTTTTAAATGCAAGTTTCTACGCACATTCAAAGGCATATGCTAGTCAAGATCAGTATCAATTAAGACCATCTCTTCAAGTCTACAAGCCTCTTCTGAATATAAGCATACTCGATTCCACTTTTGAAGCGAGCGTAACCAGCATTCTGAATGAGAATATAATATCAATAAGAATGCCATAT
>ENA-UOUE01000989-UOUE01000989.1-compost-metagenome-genome-assembly--contig:-NODE-989-length-20383-cov-9.006501_pt1 | contig 20383 bp, 9 predicted proteins | sample MGYA00238146_ERZ747223 | MGnify/ENA primary metagenome ERZ747223 (study PRJEB28781, sample SAMN06268865) | compost metagenome | isolation source: single cell | place: USA: California, Emeryville, Joint...
GAACTATTTGTTGCATAAAATCTTCAAGGATATAGCGTGTTTGATTTTGTTTTTCTTCAATATATTCCATGCATTCTCCACAAAGGAGGGATAGATCTGTTCTGCTGTTAATGCCGACTCTTCGAATAAGATCGCGCTCATGCAGTGGACAAAAAATATGATTCACCACGAGCTTTGCTGGTTCCATTTATTTGCTTTCAATTTTATTTGGAATGACAAAATCATCACAGAAGAAATAATTTAATCAGAACTCAGTTCTAATTTCTTCATGAGACATCTGAAATATGTAGACTTCATTGTCTTCGATTGTTGTCACCACCTATGAAAGGCTCGTGTGATCGCTGCAACAAATATTTTCAGCTGCCTTCACAATAAAGTTCAATATAAATGAGAATCTTATTTGAATTCGAAAATTCTAGGGCACAAATTGTTAAATTATTTCGAAGAAATCAGAGCCATATGATCTCACGAGTAAGACTATAGGAGGAGCCAAAAAACCTCTTTCATCACTCTCGGACAAGGCTGCTACCAAGTGAGTTTTTTCGTTCCGCAAAAATACAGCCTTGTTTTGCGAGTTTGAACGTGCTTTTTTGAGTGAGCACGAAAAAGTGTTTCTCACTCAAGAATCGAACTTTTTTATCAAATATGATTTTTTTCAGTCATTTGTAATCAACTCTCAAACATCAACTCTATCAACAGCCTTTAATTCTTCGATTCAAAAGATTAAAGATTCTCGTCTCGATAGGGGTAGTAATATCAACCAAAAGAAAAAAGCCAGAGTATTTATTTCAATCGGTACAACGATCCAAAATTAGTTAAATCAAGCAATTTATATATTCAAATGCTAGATGAATGCAATTTTACTTAAAATAGTATTTAATGATCTCAAGTGTTATTACTTGGTAGTACTAATCTGGGAGGAATACTTCTCTTTCAGTTGACTGAGCTTCTGATCCAGGTTCTGCTGGAAAATTTTCTTATGTTCACTTGGTGTCAAACTCGTTCTTCGGGCACCACCACTGCTCTCGATATTTTCCTTATCCACTCCCATTGTTGATTCGTTTTTCTCATTCTGAAATCCTGAATCAAAGGAAGTATTCGTGATTGGTTTGCTTTTCAGCCTTTCCTTAAGCTTTTTCAGTTCTTCACGATGATCTTGAATATACTCCCTCGTCCCAGCCCTCACATTATCCTTCTCCTCTCTGGATTTTGTAATTGAATTTTGGGTGCTTAGCCTCCTCACATTCGTCTTCGGCGTAAATGAGACTCCTATTTCTTCCAACACTCGTTTTTCAAGTTGCTCATGTTTCGTTTTGCGGTTGTTACTCTCTTTGTATAATCGCTCATAAGCAGGCTCACTCGATACTCTTCCAAGGTCAACAGACGTATTTATTTGAGGCTTTTTCCCCGATGATTCCCTGAGTGCCTTCTCTTTCTGTTTCTCTTCAAGTTTCGTGCTTCTTTCACGCTCCCATTCAAGTAGTCTCTCATGCGGTTTGCCTTTTCGACCAGATTGCACTGATTCAGGCGTCTTTGAAACAAGCGTGGGCTTGAACGTGCATTCTTTCAACTCCTTATCTTCTGTTGCGAGTCTCATCCTCTCAATATTTCTCCTCTTTTCAGCGTGTTCTGCATAAAGCGCTTCGCTTCGATGTCTGCTTGAACTACGAGCAGTCCGTTGCCCTTTCTCCGTAGAACGCTCTCGGTAGTTAATTTTAGGAGTAAACGTGCAGCTTGACAGCTCAGCGTTCTGTTTGATCATCTCGTTCTCTAATTGCTGCTGCTTTTTGAAGTTATGTTCACTGTGGAGCCGATCAAAAATCTTTGAAGGTTTCCCGGGATCGAAACTTGCGTTGGGAGCAGTCATTGTATTATTCAATTGCTTGGAATTAGGTTGGAAGGTGCATTCCTGCAGCTCCAGTTGGGCTTTTTTATTTTCAGAAAGCCCGAAGCTTTCACAACAGCTGTCTCGCTGCAATCTTTGGAAAACATCGGGTTTTTCCTTAGTCGCAGAGTCATGATCAGCGGTCTTGGTGCTGGCATAATTGCTGATTGTTGGTTGCAAAAAGAAGTCTTTTTGATCTATGCTAAATCTCTTCTCTTCGTTGGACAGTTTGGTGCTCTTCTTTACAGTATTTTGGCTGTAAGGCCTTTCTTGGAGGGGAGAATTTCGTCTGGCGTTGCCCGTGTCCAAGGTATGAGCAGTGCTTCTGTGGTTCTGTGGGATTCTGTATTCTGTGCGTTTTAGATTTACTGTATTTGTAGGTTCTTGGTCGTCGCTCCCTTCGAAAGTAGGAAGATAGATGGTAGAATCTGATTCCTTTGGTCTAATTGGCTCTTTTTGATGCTGTTGTGAGGCTTTGTGCTGATATAAAAGGAAAAGTCTCAGAGCAAGATCGTAACAGTCAGAAGGAGTCAAAGATTTGAAGAAATCTGCAAGGTGGAAAAGGACTGTGGAGCTGTCTTTATTTTCTCTGGGGTAGTTTTCGGCTTGCTTGGCTGAGAGAATCCCGTGGTCATAGAGGAATTCGGCAAATGATAAGGTCATTGGAAATGTAGATGAAATATTTATTTTGTTTAAAGAATATTTCCGCGATTATGATAAAACTCGTTAGAGAATTTAACGGATACGACTAAATTATGTTCGTATTCATATTGACTTGAAATTGGAGTCGACAATAGCAAAGCTGTTTGAGGATGTGGAAGCAGATCACAACAAGACTTTATGCTTTCTCTTGTGCGGAGAAGCAGCGTGTTGCCCTATAGAGGACATTTTCTAGTTTGAAGCAATGGAAAATTTCTTATTCTTCGTTGTTTGTTTTCAATGCTGATATGCGAGTATTAATTGTCAAATACGCCGACAGTGACAGTATCTATAACAATTCTCTTTGATAATTGTGTATTGACTAATATCAGAACTTGGAGAAGCTATGCTTTGTTCAGACTCGGGAGAATAGTGATACAAGGGCTGGGAATATATGAATTAGAGGGTAGGCTGTGTTGTAGAAAGCTTGAGATATAACTAAAACATTGTCTATCAGGAAGAAAAGATTGGTGGGTTAATTTTAATTCCTTCTCCCGGCAAAATCTGTCTAGATTGATCTTTTCTAAAATGGGAGTACAGCTGAGAAAGTCCGATCCGAATTTTAACTCTATTTATAGTCATGAAGATTTCAGCTGCGAATCTGAGATTTATTTCAATGCCTAAAATGGCATTTCAGGAAAGCTCAAAATCAGAGAGAAACTGACTTTTGCTGGCAATGCGTTGATCTAAGAGGAAAAAGGGATAAACCAGACCTTTCTTTTATACTATGCGTCGTTAGACGCACGCTTCAAATGTTTTCACAAAGCAACAACACGGAGTCTCCCTCAAAACGCAAAAAACTCACAAATCTTTCCAGTTAGCGAGCCAGTCACAAAGATGAAAAGTGTTGTGGAGCCAAAGCTTCAGTTGTAATTATAAGACGATCTCCACCTACGAAGCTCTATTCTAATCAATAAAACTTCCTCTTGGAAAATCAGCTCTAGCTCTACAGTCCCTACCATTATTATGATAATGCTGTTATGCCAAAAATCTTAATCAAGGGATTGTATCCTTATGCGCTCACTGATCATTTATTGACACAATATTTCTAGATACGTCATATGTATCCAATTAGACGTTAAATTCGTAATATAGACTAACCCCAAGAAAAGACTTAATTTGGCTGAATTCTGAAGTTAATTTTGGAAATGAATTATTCCTTTAAAGTGGGTGAAAAGCCTGAGAAAATGAACGTATTAGGGCTGCTACTCAAAATTGGTAATGATTGGCTTGTAGTATCGTTTAGAAAAAGTATACCCTCGAGCTATATTCTCTCAAAATGTAGATTTCAGCCTGGAAGTGAGTTCTAAAGTAAGAAAGTTGCCGAAAAAGACTTCTTACCCAACTTTAAAAGACTAGTCTTCTATTGTAACTTTTTCGGAAATTGCTGTCAGTTTCCGTTCTTTTCAAATTAAGCCTAACTGCATATGTTTATTCCAAAGTAAAAAGTACCACGAGATCCCTACAAGCTTTTTAGGAGAGAATAGGATCGAAATATTGAAACACTTTTGCTGCTAATCAGATCAAAGTCTATGAAAAGCTGAGAAATTCGAAAAATAGCTCCAAAAGCTCATAAAATCCTCGAATTCCGCTTTTGATTTCGCTCTGACCACAAAAACACATGCCAATATCAAAATTTCTGCATTGTTTAGCCTGCCAAAAGAACACCGCACCGGAATTTTCATTTTTAGCTTCTTACAACCATAGATTCAAACTGCAATTTGGACTGAATCGGAGCCATTTCTCATGAAAACACAAGATTTGAGCAATTTCCTGATTAATGAGCTGCTGCAGGAGCATTTAACACTTACGTCCCCTTCACAGATGTCCCAACATATTCACACTACATATCCACTTAAATGGGAAATTAGAGTCTCTTCATCATTATCTTTGAGTAAGTGCCCTTTCTGAGTGTTTCTTTATTAGGAAAAGCAGCCAAAACTCTCATTTCTGAAAATGAGAACCTTTTGTGAGAACCGAAATATCTTGTCCAAAGCGCTAATTTATTATCAGCCAAGTACCTCGGCTCACGAATTTTATTCCTCATTAAAATTCATCTTAATTTAATTCAGAATTCGTCAGGAGCGATCTTGAGTGATTACCTAAATAGAATTTGACAATTGCCTAATTGGTATCATATCGAGATAAAATTTTATTCGGATATTCGAAACTGCTGCTTTAATAACTCCCAACAGCTTCCTAAATAAATATAAACATTTAATTACCGAAAAAAATCCACAGCTTGAATATCCAACAAAAATGAGCCGAAGCGAGATGATCTCTGCTACCTTTGACTCGGCAAGCCTCATTGAAGAATCCTCTGAGGTTCAGAACGGCGGAAAACCCTCTAACGGAAGATGGACTAAGGAGGAACACCAAAGATTCGTCGAAGCCATCAAGGTCTACGGCAAAAACTGGAAGAAAGTTGAAGAGTTCGTTGGCACACGTACCGGAGCTCAGATTAGATCCCATGCTCAGAAGTTCTTCCTCAGACTCGAAAAGGAAGTCAAGACAAAGCAGCAAATGCTGACAAACGCCAATCAATCCGTTTCTGTTAGAAAAATCTCCGAGGGCTCAATTTCCACGCACCACACGCAACCAGGTACACTAATTCCCTCTCATCTGCCTTCTAATCATCATATAATTAGAAAACGTCAAAAGCGAGACATCCGAAGATAGCCTCAAAGACAATCTTCCTCTCCGTGAAGGTAAAACGTCTTATAGCTGCTCATATCCTAATATTTTTTGTAAAACTAGCCTCTGAAGTTTCGATTGAAAGCAAACTAGCCGCTTCCAAGAAAAGCTTCACAAAGTCCAATACTGCGAGTTCCTTTCAAGAAGCACAGGCAGAGAGAAGCGTAGAGCAACAGAAAAATGGGGAGTTACTCGAGAAGATTCAAAGAAGCCAAGAAGAACTGAGAGAATTCGATTTGATTGTCAAAAACTTAATGGCGATTTACTTGGCGACTGGACACTCTCAAATTCACAATTCATCTGTTAATAGCAACATTACAAATAATTCGGGAGCACCTAAACCTCGCAAGCTTCACCCTCATGAGATTTTCTCTAATCACTTGATGTAAACAATATTTATTTCAATTTTCTTTGAATCTCATCGATATTTTGAATTAGGGACTATTTTTCCAAGTTCAACAAAAGCAGACAGACCTTGAAGCTCTCCGATATGGTTGAGCTTTCGACTGAAAAGACCACAAGTGATGACGAGGCCTATGAATTCCCTGTCAAAAAGGTTAAACAATTCTAAATTAGTATCACTACAGGAAGCGGTGGAGGAAAAAATGCACAGCTATAAGAGTGAAAACATTCACTGAGTAGCTTCATTAATATAGCCTCCAGCGTTCCTGAGAGAAAATCTGTCCAAAAATGTAATCAGATGAATGTCAATAATGAAGAACACTCTGGGAATAGTATCTCAATTGTAAAGATTTTTTCTGAGATACCTATTCTCGTTTCTCCCATGCACACAAGAATTGGTGTAGCGGTTTGATATTTTTTGAAATTAGCATTAGAGATTTCTAGATTCTCTCAATTTCCAGTTTGATGTATGAATGAAGCTCTTTGTATATATATATCAGTTTTGATTGATAAAGTGAGTATGAAAGATATATATGTGTATGTTTTTCTCTTTTTCTATGCACATGGTATGTAACTGTATATTCTATGAAAGAAGATTTACTTAATCCAAATTCACTTCTTTTTTTGGAAATAGGGACTCTAATGATTGGATCACTGAATGCTTAATGCCATCAGAGGGAAGATATTATGACCGGATGTCCTTTATGGACCCTAGTCTTCTGAACTCATTATATATGCGGGTTTGCACAGCCAATGGATAAAACTCGAGAAGAGATCTTTTTGCAAGGGTAGATTGGGTTTTAAAAAGGGGTATATGGGTGCATTAATTTAAAAAAATTACTGATGTGAATCATGGGACAAAATATATTCTGGGTGGATTCGCAAGATCCTTCGGTTATTTGTCTCAGAAAAGCCCCGCAACTCGGACGAGCCCGAAAAATTTGAAATGTGTCACCAAACATCTGTCTATTATTGTAAATTATTCCATTCAACAAGAGTTCTTCGTTGAGGTCACTGATATTATCGAGTAAGAAACTTTGGATTTGAAGAGGCCAGGAAAACACCTAGTTGAGTGATTCTGATTTCAAATTCATGCAGAGTTATGAAAAATTAGTCACTGACATTAGTACTCCTCCAAATTCTCTTTGGTTGAAAGTGAATGAACCATAAAAGAAATACATTGAGAGATATAAAGCATGAATAAGAACGTTTTCTTTTTTTTCCCTTTCTCTCTCTCAGAGATACTAGTATACGTGCATTGTTAGGGAAAAAGTTTTATATATAAACCGTAAAAATCATATTTCATTCTCAAAGGAAGTGCTTATAACTAAGAGTCAGATAATAATTCGAGTAGTAATAAGAGGGAGCGGGACTGCTGCTCAGTGGATATGCTTACCTTTATAGGAGCGACTACTTCTAAAAGAAAAATGATAGATGCATGCGACAGCAAAAATAATTCACAATACATTCAAGAAATCTAAACACATTATCTTCATTGTTGTGTTACTTTGGAGTTGAAAATCCAATCAGGTCACAATCTTCAAGATTTATAACTTTTACATTCATTTTTCCTCAAAACTAAGTTTATTTTACTCGCGTTCAAATTTCCCTTTGGCACAGGCAGCAAAAAAAATCCAACCCAGATTTTGTCCTTCCATTATAAGAGATCCATATTTTCGTAATATTCCCTATTCATTTTCAAATTAGATGAATTTCAACTCTCTAACTACCAAGTAAATAGAGTCGCACGTATCAATTTGAAAACAGATTATTTGAGATTTAATATCATCTGAACACATTATTAAATATCTTATGGACTGTTGTACTGTATGCTTTAGCTTCCTTGCCGTGCATCATTGCTTATCAACCATTCTGAAATGGAATTTCTTATATTAGACAAAGCACTGAAACCAAAACATTAGCATAAATAAAAATTTCTTTTCTCCAAAAAGTAAACCATTTGCAAATATTCACCTCATATGCCCAAAAAACTGGTTGTGTATTAATCGAGTTCATTCTTAATCGAATTCTTCACGATTCAAATTCTCTCGTCTGGCTCGGCTTTCCGGAGATCCACCTTGACTGTGACTCGTGGGAGATCTCAGCGTTTTTGTCCTTATCAGGCTATTTGTTTTCGCCTTCCTTAGCTCAGTTTCCCTTCTTTCATCCAACAGAGTCGTCGATTTTCGCAGCTCATTTCTTTCGAAAATATGCAATTCAATCCAATAAAACTTCTCTCCAACCTTCCACTCCATTCCTCTCTTCGCGTAAGCTACGTTCTCCTTGCTAAAATATTGCTCGAGCTTCTTAATAATAGTTGATTCGAAATCAGTGAACTGAGGCTTTGTAAGCATGCTCAGAATAATTAACGCAAGCGTAGTTGCGCCTGAAAAGATCATCAAAATCAAGCTTACGTAAACGAGCCAGTTTCCAAGCGTGATATCGCCGTAGACCTTCACGATCATAAATATGAGAGATACGAAAAGCATGAAAATTGAAAGCATGAAAATTCTCTTGGCTTTGACGTTATAAACTCTTTCTTCTTCTTGCTTGCGAATACTCCATACAGTTTCACAGATTTTATGAGCTCCTCGCACTGTGGCATCAAAGGTCTCTTTGGTGAGATGTGGATGTAGGAATTCTTTGACGTAGCTATCGAAACGAAAGCCTATTCCTTCATTATTTGATTTTACAATGATGCGGTTCTGGGTTGAGATAGGGATGTGAGTCATCATTTTGAGCTTGTCCGCTCGGGTGAGGAAATTTTGAATATCGACGCCCCTTTTTGACATTTTCTCTCCTGTCTGCGCTTGTTGTGCTTGAGGGACTTTCTCCGTATATATTTCTTCAAAATTAATTTATTAAATTACTTGAAACGGATTTCAAATCATTAATCAAAAAATTGCCGTAATATTTTCTGATCATCTTACAAAAATAAGTTTTTTGGTTTAGTAGGTTTGAATGAAGGAATAATATTTTATTCACTCATGGGTTGAAGTGTCATATATTGCAGAAGACCAAAAGACTAGAACTCAGTCCATTCAGGAAATTAAATTCAAATAATTAACAACGGAAATCTGGCCTAATATTTCAGACTATAATATAATTTCTATTCGATGCAACTTATTCTTAAAGTATTTGGCTCTACCTGTTAACTTTAATCAAATTAGTTAATCACCTCGTCGATTCAAGATGTGTTCTATGAGTACTCGTTTCTGAAGAGAGAATTATATGAAACAGTATTTTTTCTAAATTAATTTGCTATCCAAGTTACACAATGCGAAAATCATAAAATATAACACATTCACCGTCAAAGGCCTGCGAACAGAGCAAGGTATGCTGAACAGTGAGAAATCGTTTTTGGATAAAGTAATAAAAATAATAACATAATAAACTAAAAAAACCAAATTGAGTATGACCATCCTTCCAGCTGTTACATAGCTGGGAATAGTGGGAGTTGAAGCTATCAATAATAAACGAGTTTCGCTCAAGGAAACTCGAGACTAACCCAAGCGTTACTGGATTTTCCTTAGAACTTGCGCATTCGGTTGAAACGACCTCATTCCTTCAGGCGTATATCCTTTCGACAGTTTGCGAGAGCCGATCCTCTCTGGTGAATCCTCAAAAACTTTGTCTTTCTTATCGAAAAAATTATCAAATCCACCATGGGAATACTCACGACTCTTCTTTATATCAGGAAGATAGCCTCGTTTCTCTTCATAACCTTTGTTTGGAGGGTTCATATCAGCCTTCAGAAGAGGCGATTTTGTCACATTTTCCTTTCCATCGTCTAAATATAGACTTGAACTGTCTGCGCCTCTTGGTTTACTGCTCAGCGTTCTTTGCCGCTTATTACTACTACCACTTCTCTTATGAGCACTTTCTTCAGACATATAGAGATTTGTTGGTGCGCGCTGTGTCACTCCGTGTTCTATGATCACTCGGTTAGTCGAGCCAACCGGCTTTCTATCATAGAACTTATCGTTTTGGTTGGATTTACTGCCTTTGCTGTCCCCAGGGCTGACGTTTATATTATAAATCGCGATATTTTGCTGAGTAATATGATTCACCTGGAACCTCTTGTCAAAGTTATCTCTGGATCGAAGTAGGTTAAAAGCACCTTCATCATTGTGATTGCCTTTTGTCATCAGCTTCTGTGTGCTTTTCCTGAAAACATGCGGCCACGCCTCAGGCCGGCTGAGTGTTTGACGTTTGAAATCATCTACAGAGGTCTTCGAATAGAATAATAAATATGCAGCAGGTGATACGAGGTCTTCTGGGTTAAGCGTTAACACTTCTGCGTCATTGTAAGCATACCAGTTATTGTCATCTCGGTTCTTGGCAAACGTGTAATAATGCCCGCTTCCCAAGCTTCCCTCATGATTTGAAACAGCAAAAAGGTCATAAACAGGCTTATCACGTTGGATTCCAGCGGCTACACCGTTTAGATCCAGGTCAACGTGTGGGAAATCAATGAATGATCGTATCTTCCCGCGTTTTTCACGCGTGAATTTGAATCGCTTTAAATGAACGATCAAGATGTTCGGCAGCTTCCAAACCTCCATTTTCTTCGTGCTGTCAACATGAGCCTTGCACTTCGGGCAGAACCATCGCTCTTGGCCTTCCAGCTTCTCTTCCTTAGAAAACTCCGCAAGACAATCCAGTAAAGGCACTTTGGCTTTTTTCTTTGATTTTTGTGGCAAAGGCAGACTGAGATACATGAAGGGTTCAAATTTATGAGACACGTGATTGCATTTCAAGCACTTGAGCGTGCTCTTAGACTGGCCTTGGAACAAATCAACGATAATCGATTTGTTCCTCATGAGATAATTCTTCCAAGCCTCAGACGAATGCTCTTCTAATTTGTCATCGTTGTAATCCTTTTCCTCTATATAAGGCTTGTTTTTCACTCGATTGAGATCTTCGTGAATGATGTCAAGTAAAAATGCTAGGAATTCATGTGAGTCCTCTTGGGTCCCGTGAGAGAACTGAGGCGCAAAGTGAGATATAACGCCATAGAGTTCTTTCGGGTTGATTGCGTCCAAGTCTTCGCGACTCCAATACTGCTTTGTCAAATGAGCGAGAGCCAGCGTCACTGCGCCTTTAGAACCTAAAACGTTGTTGATATTCATTTCCTTCATATGCAGGTCATTCATGAAGTAATCGGCTAACGGCGGTGTATTCAGTAAGCATTGGAGAGCGCTGTTCAAAAAGCACGTGTTGCCTAGATTGGTCAGGCCGACGAGACCACTGGTTTCGGCATCAGGGATAGCAGATTGGCGCCGGTGAATTTTGTTGGGGATTATTGTGTAATCAGCGTCTAATTTTCGAGATTCGATGAGATTTCTTCGGTTTGGGCTTAGGTCTTCGAGCTTAATTGCGGAGTTAGGTTCGAGAGAAGTGACATTGTCACTGGAAGCTGACTGCGGGTTGAGATTTGAAGAGCTATTTTCTTTTGTTGGACTGATGACCACTATTGTGGTGGTGGTAGTTTCAGCTTTGCTATTTTTCTTTGAATGAATATTTTTTCGTTCCCCTTGAAGCTGAGGAGCTTTGATAACGACTTCTGTCATTGGTTTTGAACGAAATGAGCAACCACCCATGAGATTTTTGAGAGCTTTGAAAGTTGCTATTGAATCTCTGGTTTATGAGGCAGAAATTTATTAATTAGTTGGAATTAAAACATTCTTTTGGCTCAACTGAACCTTAGATAATTTATTCCACGATCTCTTGGAATATCGTTTTAATGTGCAAAAAACAGGCTGAAAATGGTTGAATAAATGGCCTTTAACGAATGTTGAGTATTTCAAAGTTGCAAACAGTCCCTGTTCAAATCCATTCATGTAATAGCTATGGAAGGACGACCAACATTCTGAGTTACAATATAATAAGCCTATAGCAATGCCTAATTTTGGAACGAAAAGCCATTTTAGACTTGGATTTCTGTATTGAGAAAATAGGCATAGAGCGGAAGTTGAAATAATAGTTGTTTATCATAAAATTGGTCGCGCAGGAGACATTTTCTAATAAATTTTTAATTGATTTTTTTTTTTTATTTGGAGCTTTGTGTAAATGTTAGTATGTGATTGAAGCAAAATAATCAGATGAATAAAATGCTGATCTTCTGAGTCCAAACATAGAAATTCCTAACAGTTCAGTACTCCTCGATGAAGAAGCTGGGTTATTTGCTCAACATATTTTGATATGAGACTTTTGCTCAGAAAAAAATTTCGAATATTGATATAATAGTTTTTCTGTCTCATAATATGATATATAACCCATTGTAATAGGTAGGGACGTTTCTCTTGAACACAGATTTACCATTCATTCTTTGAGACTTTCAATTATTTTATTCCTTTATAGGTAGAGAGACTTAACTTTGCAAATTAATGTGACTGAGAAACGCGAAATAGAAAACTGAATTCTTTTTGGACTCTAAATTTCCCTATATAGGTGCAGTATGAACCCTTACAATATTCAAAAGAATCCCTTTGTATTCTTATAGGTAATCTTTTCTTCTTCGTGAGTAGGAACAACAACACTAACGTGACTTTAAGTTTGAGGCATTTCCCTCCTTCAGCATATTTTCCAAATTCAAGAAAATTATCTCATAAAAGAATATTTAGAGTCATAAATCTATCTTAACACTGCTAAACCATTAAATCCATTTCAAGGTTCTCAACAAGACAAAACAAAACTTGTGAGATCGGGATTAATTATTTCAGATTTTCGGGAATTCAATAGATGGAATCTAACCAGCTTCGATCTCCTTATAGTTTGGCTGGAACAACCATTAGTGGTCTTAAAGCATTGTGTAGAGAATTATCAGTGCTTTTTTTCCAAGCTATTATAGGCAATCTCAGGTATTTTTCCCTTGGAATGTAAATTAATACAGGCTTTTTCGTATTTAATCAAAGTTTATTGGAGATATTAAATTGTCTCATCAGACTCTTTATTTGGCTTTTTTATATGTTTCAGCTCAAAAGTGCCTTTACTTACAGAGAATACTCCTTTTCTGAGCCCGAGCTATGATAAATTTTGATCTATTCCTCGTTTTCTCACTCCTGCTATGGATCGAATATGATTTCTAACTCCTTAGCACCTTTGCAGATGTACATACTATTTTCTTTTTCGTTAGCTTAGATGAATGAGCATTTCTTTAATGCAGCAACAAATTCTCACCTCATAGCAATGAGTACTGGAGCGATCTCATTCAAAAGGCTTATACCAACAACTTCTTTCTCCAATAATATCTGCAGAAAGAATAAGCGAATTTCAGGAAGGGATACTTAGTCGCTGTCACTTCACACCATGAGAAATTAGCAAAGTAAAGCAAACTTTCTTAATAAGGGATTTGGCTCACTAATCCAATTGCAGGAAAAATAAAATTGCACTGACCAGAGATAGAGCATTTATATGGCCATATAAAAAAATGATAATTATTCTAAAATATAAAAAATTCCAGCAATGAATTCCGGAGCTCACCAAAAAATTGTCTCTCAGCTGAAAACGGGGATGATCCCTATTCGAGTGGGCACCTTCATTGTTGCAATGGCATTCGCAAAGTTAGGAGTATTACCATTTTATCCTGGCATTATTCTTTGCTGTCTCCTCCTCACCGAAGGAATTCTGAGGCGATGGTCGACATATGTTCACACCAACAAGAATTTTCTTAGCCTAGCTTTTAGTTTATGTCCGATTTGGATCTTATATTTCGATCCTTGTGCACTGATGTTCAGCACAACGATGTCATATTTTATTGTTCGTAGCCTTTTACTCGAAGAAAACAGGAGACAACATCGCACCTTCTACATCGCGTTACTGATAGCAAGCTGGGCAACGATTGTTTTGCTCGGGAGCACATTCATCGACGAATGTCCATCCACCATCTCTGACAATCTTAGAAAAGACGCAACACTCATTATCTTCACTCTGATTTTTACTGTTTCAGCGATGAAGAGGGGAATCAATGAAATATTGTGTGAGCTGAGAGACTCCCTCACTGAAGTCAAAGCGCTTAACTCGAGACTCGAAAGTCTTAATAAGGAACTGAAAAACTTGCTCGAGGCCAAGGATAATTTTATCCTTCTCTTCTCACATGAAACAAGAAATCCTCTCAATATTCTCATTGGCAACCTCACACTTCTTCTCAGCGAAGTCGGGAGTGTTCAAATCAAAACGAAGTTAGAGCGATGCAAGTTCTGTGCTGACTTGCTCTTGCAGCAGCTCAACAACATCCTTGATTCAGGAAAGCTTTCAAGTCGAGGAACTCTGGAACAATCGCCTACTCCTGTGAACTTGAATGAGTTTATTCCGTCCATTTCAAGCTTCATTGAGATGCTTATTAAGAAAAAAGAGACGGTCAAAGCAGAACTCATTATACCGGAGAGTTTACCAACTGTATTGAAGTTTGATATGCAGAGATGCACCCAGGTGTGTCTAAATTTGCTGACAAACGCACAAAAATTCACCGAGGCTGGGTCTATATCACTGGTGGTGAGGTATATCCGTAAGAATGAGTTACAAGAATCGGATTATTATCCTTCAACTGATTTCGGGTATAGGTTATTAAATTGGTCTAAGAAACAAGAACGGGATCTGACCTCTCAAGAAATCGGAGAAGAGAGTGGCTTGGACACGCAAATCGGGATCAAAATGCAGTTTACCAGAGAAATCGCGAATCTACAAAGCAAAAAGAAGTCATTCACCGGTGTTATCGCTCCGGAGAAAGGGTTCTTGAAAATCGAAGTGAACGACACTGGATGCGGCATCAAACCCGAGGATATGAAGCATCTATTCAAGAAATTTTGCCAGACCCATGCTAATGTTTCACAGTTGCAAGTTGGATCAGGTCTAGGATTATGGATCACCAAGTCTCTTTGCGAGCTCTTGGGAGGAGGCACCAGAGCATACAGCGCTCCTAATGTTGGATCTTGCTTTGTCGCTGTCATTCGAGCTGATTGCCTTCCATCCTCTCGTGCTGGAGTTGCAACTTCTCCACTTACTCCAGGAATAAAGAGTTCAGTAACTTCCAACAAACAAGAAACGAAAAGAATTCTGTTGGTTGATGATGACCCTTTCAACCTCGAATTTCACTCTCATATCATCACCTCGCTAGGCTATGATTCTATTGAAACAGCGACAAACGGACAAGAGCTGTTCGAGCAGTTCAAAGTGAAACCTGAAGGGTATTTTGACACCATTGTGACTGATATTGCGATGCCTCATCTTGATGGGATCAGTGCAGCTAAGCTCATACGAAAATTTGAAGAAGATCAGAGAAGAAGCCTTAGAGTAAAGATCGGCTTCATTACAGGTCATTCAAACCACAAGGATCAAGCTGCTTGTGAGAAAGGTCCTCTAAACTGCCTATTTTATCTATCCAAACCAATTAAACCTGAAATGATTGAAGGTTTTTTACCTGCACTGTCGCCAGCGCCCCCTGCCTTCAAAAGAGTCTCTTCAAATTTTAAACGATTATGCTCGAATACCTCTTCAAGGAAGCAATCATTCTCATTAGTCGCTTCTTCTGTCTCTCTGACAACTTCTTCCCCTTTAGTTCTCTGTGTTGATGACGACGTATTCAATCTCGATTTCCTTGAAGATATGATAAAAAGCCTTGGTGCTCGAGCAATCAAAGCCAAATCTGGTGAGGAAAGTCTCGCTTTTATGAGGTCTGTTATCTCAACGAATGTGAAAGAAAGAATCCCCAATCTTGTGCTGATGGATTGCAAAATGCCGAATTTGACCGGATGGGCAACATGTAAAATGATGAAAGAAATCATAAAGAAAGAAGATAGAGTTGAAGTGCCAATCGTCGGAATAACTGGAGAAGACAAAGTGCAGAGTCAGGAAAAACTGAAAAGTTCGAAAATGAGTGGGATGATCCAGAAGCCCATTCAGTTCGAAGAGTTACGAAATTTGCTAAAAAAATATGCCCTGATTGCCTAATCTTAGATATTAAATTTCATGAGTGTAAATATTGCTTTGTATATCCCTTATTAAATCCATTAAACCAAAACCGAATAATTTTCTTCCCTGTAGCTTGCTACTCTCTTCATTCTCAGCTGATCTCCGAATCAACATAAATGCTAATTTTGTTCGGTTTGAACACCGATGACTAGCAGTCTGGAAAGTTAACCAGAATCTCATCATTGAACGGTAGAGATTTCTCACTTTCTTTCTTATATTTTTGCGAAAATAAATAAATCAAATATTTTTTGCTCTTTAATTGATTCAATGTATTTATCAAAATTTTTATGAAAAGTATTGATGTCAAAAATAATTCCAAAACAAACTCCGGTAGACAAGGATAATCTCTAATTGTAACCGACATCTTCTATGGATTCCTCCAAGGATTACAATGTCAGTTATTTTTCAAATATAAATGGATATTGAAACGTTCTCTGGCAATATTGAAAGTCACATTTCATTTCTGCTTGTTTCTTTGTATTGATCTTAGCTAAAAATCATTTCTTTAGTCGACTTTTCAAACTGTTCGTGAATGATTGGACCAGATTTTTAAACAATTTTTCACGCAATTCCTACGAGATGAAACGAGTAAATTCTATAAATCAATTGGAACTTTGATTTTCCTTCGCCGCAGACTTTTCAGAGATCTGTTTTAATATGTACTCAAGAACATCAATGTTCGTTACACTGCCTTTTTGCAAGCCTTCAACAAGGCTATCTGGCACGCTGATGTTATAGCCACTTGATTTTGCAAGGTCTTGGATCTTGCCTTTCAAAATCTCAGTATCTTCATAATAGTTAGGCGACTTCTTGATCATCCAATCTGGCAAAGTCACACCAGTCTGTTCTTCAATTGTCTTCACCAGCGGAGGAATTGATTTTGCCAAGTTATGAATGCCATCAAAGCCTCCTTTGCCCTCGCCATCAGTGTTCCAGATTGTAATTTTAGGGTTAAGCCCTTTAATCGCCCTCGCAGCCTCCTCCGCAAGCTTTGGATATAATTCTTTCTCAATCATAAAGTAGTTCAACATTGCTCTTGTGTCTCCATTGAAAGCTTCCAAAACCTTCTTGAGACCGATAGCTTGAGCCTCATAAAGTGCTTTCACTCCCTCAGCTTCCTTAGATTTTGTAACTAATATCGCTTCAGCTTCTTTACTTTGAGAGTACAACTTCGCGTCCGCCAACAATCTCATCGCATTAGCCTCACCAGTAGCATCGGTAGCTTTAATTTCCGCATGGACTCGCGATTTTGAGAGTTGTTCAGCTCTAATTCTTTCGGTTTCTCTCTCGAGTTTCTTCAATTCGACTTCTTTCTGCAGCTCTTCCCTTCGCTTTAGAGAGTTGAGCTCTGACTCCGCCTGAGCGACGAGCACTTTCTGCTGGTATTCAGCTTTCTTTTGGGCCAATTCCGTCTTGGACGCCTCGATTTCCCTTTCTCGTTCATTCTCGTAAACCTTGGTCGCGGATTCAATGTGAATGACCTGTCGCCTGGTGTCACCCTCCCTTTCTTTCTGTCCAATGTCTCCTTTTCTTTTAGCTTCAGAGATGTCAATTTTCGCTTGATTCTCGGCATCAGCAGCGATCTTCTGAGCCAAAGCTTTAAAGTAACGACTGTCAGGACCGTCTTGCAGTTCTTTGATATTCGCGTTAAATATAGTGAGACCCAACTTCGCGAGCTCGCTCTGCACATTATGAACGATTTTCTCCTTGAACTCTGATCGACCTTTGAAAATCGTTTCAATGGCCATGTTTGCAGCAAGAACTCTGGTTTCACCCTCTATAATACCTCTCACGATATCCAAGATGGTATCGTCGCTTTCGTATAGTAGGTATTTCGAATAGAGTTTTAGATGTTCAACATCATCGAGAGGTCCGACGGTGAAAACTGCTGGGAGGTAAAACTCCATTTTTTCGTTCGACATCGCATGGATGTGGAAACTATAGCTTTTCGGGGCGAGAGATATTCTGCTGATAGTTTGGAAAGGCAAGTGGAATGCTTTCTTGTCGATTGCGATGTCTTGAATAAAAAGACCAGTCCTCACCAAATATTCATTGGAATATGCTATCCGATAACGGGTAGCAAGGAAACCCACTACTCCGAGTCCTGCTAGCCCTCCTAGAAAAAGGAATGGATTTGGGTTTCCACCAGGGTGCTCTACCGGTCGAGATGCTCCTGCTTGGTTTACAGGTTGAGCGTTCATCTCAAGATTTTTATCCACAATTAAAAATTAGATTTATTTGGAAATCCCGAAAAGAAATTATAAGGCCGACCGGTTAGCGTTACTCATATCGTTGTTAGTACGATATGGGCTAATTGCTCTATTGATTTGAGCAACGAGTTGGGCAGCCTATTCTCTCGCATAAACGTAATTTCCCACACTGGTCGAGCTGAAGTGAGAGGAAAAAAAAGGTTTGGAAAATAAGACAGGAATTTCACACTCTGAAGCACAGCGCAGAAATTGATTCTTATTTCCTCTCGCCTCTGACCATTGAAGCTTCTGAGCATATGACACCGACTGACAAACGACAAATTTTCCGATTCGTCCTCTGATGAGGGAACCAGCAAAAATTATCTCACTATTGAATTTTTTCTCTAGATGCTCTTTTCTTAAGCTGTTCAAGCTAAACGAATCCTATCACATGGATTTTTTCAATGTTCGTTCCAAATAAATAAATAAGTGGAAAAGAAATATTATGAGCTCGGCCAATTTTCAATAACTACACTATCATCTAACACTACAAGCAAAAATCAATATGAATATTTCATAAAACCAAAATAAACTAACTGTATGTACATCTTTTTTCTTTAAGAAAACCAAATGTTTCCATTTTTTTTTTCAAATTCAGTTTTGCATAATAACCTGAAATCCAAATAATAATTCCGTTTTGCATTTTTTCATGAGCAAACCGACGATACACCCATCTTTCAATTCAGTGGAAGCTTTCTGCAGATTATAGAAAGCCTCAGATTTGGTCCTCGTAAGGTGATTAGATGGTCTCTCCTCTTTAGGTGGCGAAGTCCAAATATATGTTCCGCCCGAGCTCGTATCCGTGATTTCCAGCACCTTCGCTCCTTCTTTGTTTTTCGACAATACTAGCTTCGCGTGATTATTTGACAGTCGCTTGCTAAACATCTCTGGCAAGAAAGCCATATCGGCCCTTTGGATAGGGTACTGTATTTCCAAATGGTCTCCGAGTGCTATTTTTGTGTATTTTTTATATTTCTTATCAATCTTCGACAGAAGGCTCTCATCATACAGCCATTTAATCAAGCATCCGTCTTTAATAACCGGCAAATTCCCATTTTCATACTCCTCTTCATCTTCTTCAATTATCGTTTCAGGAATATCTTGCATTTTCTTCGTAATCTCACTCGTTCTTATGCTCGTGCTACTGTTGCTTTTCTGGAGGCTTAATTCACTGTATGTGCTATTGAGTTTTTGCAATGGTATTTTCCTTGAGGAATCTGACCTCTCCCTCTGAAGATTCAACTCACTATGTGTACTATTCATTTTTTGCAGTGTAAATTTCTTCGACGAGTCCGATTTTTCCTTGTTTTCTTCTTCAAATGAAAAATCTTTGCATATGGTCGACGACCGCTTCACTCCTGTGAGCCCTGAGCTACGACCAGAGCTGGTATTTGATTCAAAGCTCGAGGAAGTTTTCAGTTTTTTTAATGATGGAGTTGGTGCTAGCGTAGGCGCGGGCTGTTGTTTGATGATAGTATCAATTTCCTCAATTTCACGAAGAAGTTTTTCTTGTGCTCTCTCGATCTTGTCCATATTAGAATTCGGAAGGTAATTCATTATATTTTTCCACCTATTCAGGTCTGAGATTGAAGCAAATTGATTACATTACCATGATTTAGAGCTCACTAAGTGCTCTAAATTCAGCTTGAGATCTCCTAAGGAGCTGTAGAGTTCTTCTTCTAAGGATTGTTCCATTCTGAGCAGAGAGCAGATGAGTTAGATTCAGAATATGCAAGTAGTGAGGATACGTGCGAGAGCCTAAGGTAGTTAGCATGATTTTGAGTCGTAGAAGTGTGGATTCAAGGCAGACGAGTTCTTCTGAATCATGTTGCTGGCAGATTTCAATTATGTTGGATACTTCCTGGATTATTGCACTCATTATTTTGAAAAATGGTGGTGCTTTTTTGAATAATTGCTGATCTGGTAAAAGTGGGACTATTTATAAGAGAATTAATTTTCAAAGCTTGTGTTAGTAGGAAGAAATGAGCAATAAAGTTTAATTATCGCGATTGGGTTCTACTGCACGCATGAATGAAAACAAGTGTCCCAGATAAATTAAAAGAAAGAACTGTCACATTTCAACACAGTTGGCTGGCATTTCATTTCTAGACTTCCTTTTCTCAAAAAGCCCATGTAAGACAGCGAAGATAAGAAAGGGGAGATATTTGTCGCAAATTTTGCTTAAACCAACTCTGAGGAAATTGTTTTTTGTTGTTTTGAAATGATGGAAATGTAAAATTTGCTGGTAATTTGAGAGAATGTAACGTATTCGCTTGGGGTTATGCAAAAATGAATTTTACAAAAAATGGCCATGAATTATGATTAAAGCTGAGATTCTAATTTTCTCAAAAATTAAATAAACCAACCCTTATCGCTATGCGCAAGTTTTGGAAATGGAGGCAATTAGATTGCAATTAGAGCAGAGCTCAAGATCATAAATTCACAGATGTGAGCATTCCGAATTTTTCTGAAATTCTCGTTT
>ENA-UOUE01000990-UOUE01000990.1-compost-metagenome-genome-assembly--contig:-NODE-990-length-20355-cov-15.758359_pt1 | contig 20355 bp, 19 predicted proteins | sample MGYA00238146_ERZ747223 | MGnify/ENA primary metagenome ERZ747223 (study PRJEB28781, sample SAMN06268865) | compost metagenome | isolation source: single cell | place: USA: California, Emeryville, Joint...
TCCGGTTTCTTTACTTGCTTGCGCGGCTTTGAGCCAAGTAGCTCTCTTTCTTCTTCTTCCGGTTTTCGGTCTTTTGAAGGCGTGAAATAGCGGGATAGCAGGTTCATTGATTCTGGAGGCTTGTAAGGTTTTTTAAGATAAGAAAGTTTCTCTTGAGGGTAATACACAACTTCTTCGACGATCTTTTTTTCTTCCTCTTCAATGTCATCTTCGATGTGACTATCCGGTTTATACGCATGGTCATTTTGAACGAGCGATGATGGTGCTACAGGCTGTGAGAATCTTTGAGAGGTTTTCTGTGTGGAGATATCATCACTTAGAGACATTGAAGGAATAATCTTGTCTTCGACGCTCTCGATCTCATCATCCTCATGGTTCGCTTCAACCCCACGATCTCTTATTATTGGTTTCCCTCTATTACCAATCAGATGATTAGGACTTGCGATTCTTAATTGAATTTCCCTTTGATTTGAAGGTTTTGGCGGCGGCTGTTTATTTTTAGATGGGTCTTCGACTTCCATGTTACTGTTGGCTGGTAAAGGACTCTTTGGAAAGCTGTTTCTGGTTGTGTTTTCGATTACTTCAGCAGGCGCCTGAACCATCTCTCTAGGTTTATAGACGATTTCATTTTCTGAGCCGTCAAATGAATTCTCAAATTGCCACTCAAGCTTAGTTCGTGTCTTCGCATCCGAAAATTTCATTAATTTATTATTATCTTTCTTTGCAGGTACGCTTGGAGTCGAAGGGCGATGCCTCAACACTATAGTATCCAATGCATTACGGATGTACTTCTGCCCTGTGATATCAGCAACCTCTTTCTTCTTGAAAGTCAGATATCCTTCACGCCCGTGCTCCGAAAGCCAAGAGTCAATTACTATTTTGTCGTTCTCATCTAAGTCTCCCAGATACAATCGATAGCGCTCTCGTAAAGAATCCGCCGACCGTGTTCCCTCTAGCAAATTAAATTTTTCTATTGCTTTTTCCCAATATTTCTTAGACGTTGGCTGTAAATAAACTTCATCATGAGTCTGGATATACTCTATAATTTTCAAATCCTCGTCCAATGTATAACACCCTTTTCTAATGCGTTGCGACTGCTCCTCTTCCACTACTTCTAATTCAATTTGAAGGTCGTCGGCTCCTCCAGCGACATCTAACGTTTGGGTTTGGATAGGAGGATTTTCTTCACATTCTAGCTCAAGATCGATATACAGTTCACTCGGCTTGATTTCATTAGCATATCGATGATAATCCTCAATTTCTGGTTCAATTTCTATTCCGTCCAATTCGAAGTAAACATCACAGCCGCGATACAAATTCTGAGTATATATTCCGACTTTCTTTGGGCTCGGTTCTTTCTCCACAGTCTTTTTTCTATCCTTCTTGCTCATTCTTGCACGTCTTCTCCTCGGACCATCCTCTTCTTCATTGGATTTGGACTTGGAGGTGCTGGCTTTTTTCGACGGGTTCTTCTTGCGTTTTTCATGTCTGTATGTCTCCCGAACCTTCGATTTGAATCGTTTAAGAGGTTTTTCGAGTTCATAGCGCGCTGAAAGCAAAGGAATTTTCAACTTTTCTATTGATAAGGAGGTTCGCTTCAATTGCTTATCAGGAGTATCAAGATAATCATCGTAAAAGCATTCTCCCTCTGAATCCTTATTATTTCGTTCACTTTCTGCGCTTGATGTTTCAGATTCTCTCTCCCATCTTTCCTGCGACTCTTCATCCGACATTTCCCTCTTTAATTTGTATTTCCCCGCCTTCGTCTTCTCTTTCAGCTTTGAAGATTGTTGCATTTTAGATTTAGCACGCTTTTCTATCAATTTTTCTAACGCAAAATCTAGAATTTAAGACTGAAACAAAGAAATTGCTGGACATTGTCGCAAAATCGCTTTATACTGATAAAGATGTGTTCATCAGAGAGTTGCTTTCTAATGCTTCGGATGCATTGGAAAAGCAAAGGTTCAATCAAATCACTGGAAAAGGTACCCCTTGCTCATTTGTACTTCTTTATGCTTATGCGATTACCTCTGTATTGTAGATAATGGCACAGGAGAAGACCTTGGAATCCATATCACATGTAATGAGAGTAAGAAACAGATCATTATTCACGATACTGGAGTTGGTATGACAAAGGACGAGCTTATTGGAAATCTGGGCACCATTGCTCGCTCTGGTTCCAAAGAGTTTATGAATGCGCTGAAAGAAGGTGGTCAAGGTGTTGTCGAGAACATCATCGGACAGTTCGGAGTGGGTTTCTACTCAGCATTTATCGTTGGTGATTTCGTTGAAGTCATTTCCAAGTCTTCAGCAAGCTCAGATGCCTACTTATGGTCAAGCGATGGCTCAGGACGTTTCGAACTTTCGAAAGTTAGCAACCCAGGCTTCACCCGAGGCACAAAAATCATTATTCATTTGAAGCCAGAGAGCCTCAACTTCGCGAAAACAGACGAAATGAGGAAAATCATTGAAAAATATTCGAATTTCCTGAACTACCCAATCGTCCTCAACGGCGAGAAAGTTAACTTCTTTGCTGCTATTTGGAGCCGAGATAAACGCGAGCTGACTGAGCAAGACTACAAAAATTTCTATGAGCATTTCACTGGAACGAAGTCAGACTACAAATACAAAGTCCACTTCGTGTCTGAGGTTCCGCTGAGTGTAAAGAGTATCCTTTATATTCCAAACACTCATTCTGAAATGTAACCGCCTCCTGATTTTCTTTCCTTTAATATTGCCCTCTCTGATTAGGCTTAACGCGAAGCAAGAGGAGCTGCTACTCAACCTTTATTCAAGGAAAGTCTTGGTGAAAGCTAAAGCTCGTGAGCTGCTTCCAGAATACCTTAGATTCGTGAAAGGAGTCGTCGACTGCGAAGATATCCCTCTTAACATCTCTCGAGAGCACTACCAAGACTCCTCTCTTATCGTCAGATTGAGATCTCTTCTCACAAAACGAGTCCTGAGATTACTCGACGAGGAAGCCCGAAAGGACCCTGCAGGGTATCTCAAGTGGTACAACGATTTCCAGATTTTTTTAAAGGAAGGTCTCGCTTCTGACCCTGAGCATGTCGACGATATCATGAAGTTGACGAGATACGAAGGAAGCTGGACAAAGGACCTTGTTACTATGGAGGACTATATTAAAAGCATGAAGCCAGGACAAAATAAAATATATTATCTTACAGCGTTCACTCGTGGCATGGCCGAAAAATCTCCTTATTTGGAATGTTTTGAAGGAACAGGTAATATTGATGAAGCATGACCCTGATTAACTATTCATTGATTCTAGGCTTCCCGGTCTTGTATTTGACACTGCATTTCGATGAGCTCGTTTTCAGAGGATTGGACAAATATAAAAACTATCAATTCGTTAATCTTGAAACGAATTATGATGAAGTCGCAAAAGACTTGAAAGCCTTCGAGCATGATAAAACTAATGGATTGCCTGAAGAAGATATCACTACATTCTGCCTTTGGGCCAAGGTATGATATTCTCTTTCCGACTAATGAAGCAAATAAAATCCAATGTAGAATGAGCTTCAACCTGTGGTTTCGAAGGTTCAGGTTTCGAAAAGACTGAAAGACTCAGCTCTTATTATCAACAGTCCAATGTCGTCAGGAATGAGACAAATCATGCTTGCAATGGAGAAGGATGTGGTAAATATACTTAGCACAATTCAGGAATTATATATTTGATATTTTTTTAATATGATAGAGCGCGAGAGAGTTGAGAGATCTGCCATTGGAAATCAATCCAAATCATCCAATGATTAAAAAATTGAATGAGTTGAGGAAAGTCAATCCTGCTACAGCAAGCCTTTTCCTCAAGCAGTTCTTGGATAACTTCTTCATGGACACTGGAATACTCACAGACACCCAAGGATTTATCAATCGTGTCAACAAAATTATGGTTAATGCAGTAAGTTATGGAACAGGCGCATCAGCTCAGAGCCAAACCGCTCACAGAGAAGTTGATGACGAAATTGAGAGCCTCTCAGCTGAAATCAACAAGAAAAGCTCCTAAATCATAAATTTTCAGAGACATACAGAGAGAAGGTTCATATAGAGCTTATCTGGAATCTAATGTGTTTTGTCTTGGTTAAATGTTTGTTTATTAGTAGTTTTATTATGTAATATTTGCTCGTTCTCTCAAATTCCTAATAAAGCATATATGAATCTTTAACATCTGCCAAAATATCAGCCATTGAGGGGAAAAGAGCTGCATGTCTGAGAGATTTATTAACCTACCTATCTATTATGGTATTCATAGATTAGATAGCAAAAAATGCCATCATGTGTTTACGAATAAAACAAGAGCCCATTTACCAGAATAAAGGCACTATTGATACCGACTAAAAAGAAAAGTCTCAGGCTTTGGGTTAGAAAGTCTCCTTTTCGAAGAAATTCTCTCAAAGAATTTACAAATAATGCAATTTAAAAACAAAAAATGAAGATAGATAGAGCAATATTCAGGCTAGTCTGGAGGATAGTAACTGACTTTTCAATAGCCCTTGTAGTCAAAATCGCGATCAAAGATTTTCATGATTTCGGTCTGATCAACATGAATTTCTTTCTTATCTATAATAAACTCCCATTTCTCAGTCATCAAGCGCATTAGATAGATCGTGATCTTGCGGTTAAGCTTCACTGGGTGTATTGTTGTATTGATGACATACTCACGATTTCTATAAGATGGAGCCGATTTTATCAGCACAGGGTATCTGATAAGATCGTTCATCATAAACTCAAAGCCTGCGGAGAACCTTTCAATCTCTCGGTCAAAATCTTCCTGGAAAACTCGATCTTTAACACCCATTTCAGCTGTATGAAAATCGTACCGTACGAGTTCCCATTGGTTCCTCGCTTGATTAAGCCAGACAAAGATGAATTTTCTAAGAGTGTTGATCTCGAGCATGAAGAATAATTTTTTATTTTTGAAATCCTCATCCTGCAGTGAGGCTCTAAACTCCAATCCAAGCTGCCGCTTTACTTCGCCTTGAACAATATATCTCTGAGCAGTATCAACTTTCTTAAATAGTTCGCACACCTTCTTCGTAGTGGCTGAGGGAATAATGAACATATTCAAAAACTCATTCTCCAGTTGATAATCCCTTATGTAACGTCGGTAGGGCAGTTCATCGAGGTCCTCGTCGGGGTTTTTATTCATAGTTGCCTCAGGAACGTACACCAACTTTCTTACATCCTCTTTAAAAACTAGCATTAAATTATTGTTAATAATGTCCTCATTTTAGAGAGTATATTACTTTTATCTCGGTAATCCCAGAATCCTGTGCCAGAATTAACATTTGATGTTACATCTTCAGTTTTTCTGGATGGATGATAGTCCGAGTTGTCCTTAATAAATTCCTTCTGCTCTAGTTTCTGCTGCACATCCATGTTCTCATCTAAGTAGTCATAAGGCATGTCATCGTATAGATGCGCGTCTCTCTTTTTGCTTTTGCTTTCTTTTCCTTCATCCTCTTCATCGAAAATAAACGCTCCTTCAGAACAGATAAAAAAAGTCAGATTGAACATCAAAATCGGGATGAGACTTACCTTTTTCGTTCTTTGCTTTGTGCCAAACAGCGAACATATACCATAACTTGTCGAATACGAGCTCCACGAAAATATGATCTAGATGATGTATTGGACTGAATTCTCCGTTATCATTCGGATTTATTTTATCCCATGTATACTGAAAAACTATCGGCCTGAGATGAGGGGTTTTGAGAAGGTAGCCCACAGCGAGAGCTTTTTCTTTGTCACTTGATCTCGCATTGAAAAACTCCACAAATTCAAAAATAAAAGGCTCCTTCTTTCTGTAGGGCTTCTCGGTCATGCGTTGCGAGATGTACTTGATACCGGCCTTGAAAATCTCAAATCGAAAAGATTGATTTTTCAGCGTCCGAAGAGAAAAAGGTTTAGGGTTGCCTTTCTGCGGTATGCAAGATTCGCATACAAGGGTCATATCCGGGATGTCTGAAGGCAACGCTTTGTGAAGACTGTAAGGATCGAGATGAAAGCATGTAATAATTCGGCGTTCTGCAAAGATTCGAGGGATTTTTTCGCCTGCTTTAGGATAATAGTCATAGGTTTTATCTGATCTATCCTCTTTCATTGAATCACTTCGATCGAGAGACATAAAATCTGTCGACTGATATGATATATCATACATTTTTGAATAATCATAAGGCCCGATTGGTGCATTTTTGGTCGCAAGGTTAGATAACGGTAGCGCAGATAAAGAGATGTTTGAAATATTGGTAGATCCTTTGTATTTGCTCATAGATGCTTGGAACTAAGTGTTCTTCGTCATGTTATGGAAATGAAAAACTTAAATAAAATTGTTACAGAATAAGTCGGAAAAATAAGTTACTGACACCTCTCAGATTTTTCTGAAAATGAGAAGGCGCTGTGTTTCGCTTTTTATCCTAGGGGATGTGTTGATTGTGATGTTAAGTTATTAAGTTCTTAACTCAGTACTCCAACTAATGTAACATTGAGAAAGTGAACTTTTTGAGTTATTTTGGGCTATCTATAGCTGGCTAATTTCATACTTCTCTCCGACTAAAATGATGCCCAATAAGCGTGTCTTAGATGTCCAAATTCACTTGAAGCTGGGTCAAGGCAATCGAAACTCTAATTCACAATCACTACCTCAATTTTCTTTCTATTACATGAGCTAAAATGCAGCCAAGATTCCATTTCGCAATAAAAATTAAATGTATAACTCATTTACACAGGAAAGGAACTCGAAGCAATTAGATGACTCTCTTGAAATGCAAAGAAAGGAGAAAGGATGGCGGAAAAGTCTTCACAGTATATACTAGACGAATCTCTCGACTAATCACTTTCTAGAGCGCAATGAAGATCTCTCAAAGAATTATTACACTCGCATTGATAATCTAATCGATTATGTAAACTCAGACACGCTTTTTATATCTCATTTGCAAAGAGACGGCAACACCCGTTAGAGGTTGACAACTTTTTATTCAGTGAGAAATATTTCCATGAAGTGAACAATTTCAACTACAAATCTGACACCACAAAGAACCTTGCTCACCCTGTATTCAAAGTATTGGGTTTCGCAAACGAAAGAGAACGAGTGAAAGTGAGTCTTTATGCAGATTTTTGTTCCTCATCAAAAGATTTTTGCGTTTCTTAGCACGCAGAAGAGCAGAATAAACTGTTGTTAGCTGACTATGATCCCAAAAAATTTGAGTTTAGATCTCGCGATCGCAGCAAGGAGATCCACCCTGATATGAGGTTTCGAGCGGCGCACCAAGACAATTTACCACGCGCAACAACTCCTAAAACTCACCCTAGAATCAAGTAAACTAACAAAAAACTGAATATATTCACAGTGATTATCTTTATCAAAGACCTGGTGATATTCTTATCAGAGATAAAGAGAGGAAGATTGTGTCTATTAACGGAACTCCAGTGAAAAAAGTCTCGGATTCTGTGTCAGGCGCGTTAAACAATACTATTGATGCCGGAGATTTAAGGTCTTCTTTCGAAGGCGGAAAGAGTGTTCAATTTGAAACAAATCCGATGAGGCGATCTCAAGACTCTTCGCTGCGTTTCTCGACTCTTTCGCCTGTGAAAAAAGAGCTTGGGAAAAGTTCAAAGGAGCGGCCTAATTTTAAGAGCATTCAGCAAGCTTACTTGAACCCAAGATGTAAATAAACAAAATATTCAACAGCGAAAAACTCATTGCTCTTAGCATTTTACTATCAGAGGGTCGTAAATGATTGCGGCGATGCGTTTTTAACGATGCCTCATGAGAGGATGAATCCGAAGGGCACGCGGATCGAATTATCTGAGCTGGTGAAAAAATATTATAAGAGGAAAGATGAAAAAATAGACTATAACGAAATTTCTGGAGGATTTATCGATGACGCTATTCTGGATGGAGAAAAACAGATCGCTCGCAGACTCCAAGTGAATTTATTCGAGATTAAAGGTAGAGTCTGCTTGATTGAAGTGTTGGTTAAATTTGGCTTATTAGATGAGATGCAAGATGCAAAATTACGACACGATGTTGCTAAGGATGTTCTGGATCGATGTAATGTCAATACTCGCCGACATAGAAATGTGAAGTCGTTAACAAAAGGAGGAGGGATTCTTGCTTGCACTACTTATATAAACTAACTTTTGGATACGCTGTCATTAGAAACTTGCTGTTGTTCCTCATTATACTCACTACCATAAAGTGCTTCTCAGTGTTGTAGATATTTAGAAAGATTTTTAATAGATTATTGCAAAATTTATAGCTTCGCTTGTATAGATATTCTTTTTTTTCAGTTAGGGATGACTGGCTGCATTCGGTTACCTCTATGCCTAACTTTATATGTTGCAGGTAAAAGCAGAAGACTTAGTTATTATTTTTTGACAAAAACTAGAAAATCTTTCAGGTAAACATTCAAAAAATATATGAATGCCTTGACAATAAAATACCAGTTTCACACAAAAATCAGAAAAATCAAACTATTTGTTTAACTAATTAATAATAAAAAAACAAATCTAACAGCACACAAACGAATGAGACCCACCATGTTCAAACTGAAAGATGATAGTCTATTCGGTGAACTTTTCTTTAATAATGTGACGAAATTAAGAGTGCTGTCGATTTCTAGCGCTACTTTTTTCCTTGAGGAGAGACTGAAGTCTTTTATTTTCCTGTTCGAGAAAACACCTCTTCAACTTTTTCACTTCGAGCAATCTATTCACTATTTTCATTGCATTTTGGGGATTGTTTTCTCTTTCTTTAAGCAACGATCTTTCGTACTCAAGTAAGATCGCCAATGAAGAGGGCGTTGAAGAAACTGATGATTCCATTCCAAATGTCGATTTGCTTCTCACGCTGCTCAAATAAGAGATATGATCGAACTTTCCTTGCTCAGACTGAGTCCTCGCAGTTATTTGGTTTGGTTTCATCGTTTCAAGTACTGATCTGAACGAAGCATCAGGCGACTGAAGCTGAGTAGATGCATCTCCAACACATGAGTTTTCCTGGGATTTCAGTTTAAGATTCGAGTTCTCATGTTCCAAGAGATTTAATTTTTGCATCAATTTTTTGTGTGCTAGCTCCTTCAAATCAAGTTTGTGTGTTAGAAGTTCAATTTGAGACTGATTGTTCGCAAGTTGAGTTCTTAATTGACGACTTTCCAGCTCCTCTTCAGCAGATTTATCGAGTTCACTTTTCTGGAACACATTCATAATTTTGAGTTCACTGTTCTCTTCCTGAAGTTGTCTGATTTGAAACATAAGCTCGTCTATTGTTGTATTCTTCGCTTCAATAATCAATTTATCGCTTTCAGAGGCATTTCTCTTGTGCTCTGGTCGCGGAGATCGTCCGAAGCTTGTATCCGCTAGCTTTAATCTGTTCTCAACGATTTGTTTCTCAAGTTTTAATCTGTTGACTTCTTGAAGTAGCGTCTCTATCTGGAGGGAATAATTATTCTCAATCTTTAATACTGACTTTTTGGTTTTCTTCCAATGAGGAGAGTCCGACATGGTCTTTTCGAGTTCATCCACGACGTATTTAAAGCTCTTTTCGGTCTCGAGGCTCTTTTGGAAATCAATAGCTGGACTCAGGTGATGCATTGAATTGATTGAGTTGCAAGCTGAATCATTAGAATTTTCATGGATGTCATTGTTGAGGCTTTTCAAGCTTGGAGTAAAGTGCTTGTGTTCTTCAAGGTCAAGTTTTGAAGGAGTGAGAGAGCCAAAAGTACCAATTTTCATGAGGAAAGAAGGGAGAAGATAGCTACTGAACGGGCAAGCGAAAGGGTTTTTTGTATTAATCAAAAATTTATATGAGTATTTTTAATTATTAATTATTGTCCTGCTGAAGCTTGTCCTGAATTACTTTTGTCAAAAGCAATAAAATTTAAAGAAAGTTCTGGAATAGCAATTTATCGGCAATAAGCTTTAATAAATTAGTGTAGCCAGATTGGTGGGCATGCGAGCAAACCAAATAACAAGCATAACTCGAAAATCTAAGACAGATCCTTGGGAACCATGTCTTTCAAGTCGGGATTGCCCCTTATCTCTTATTTTCAGACATTGCAATACGCAGTTTGTCTTGAAAAATCATGTTTTTTAAATGAACAATTTTTATTTATTTTGTCTTCATTTGATCATTTGAACAATATCAAATAAAAAAATATTATTGGGTGAGAAAAGGTCTAAAACTCTAAAAATCGCTGCTTGAGTTTCGATAAGGGAGAGTTTTCTGGTTGTATTGGAATTCCACAACATTGAGAGGATTAAAAAAATTGATGTAAGACATTTTGCGAAACTAATTTTATATTTTTAGGTGATTTGGATTCTATTTCTGTATTTCGTTATAGCATGCCTGAAATATTTTCTTCGATAACAGATCTCTTAGCTCATGATTGAAAGGATCCAATCTTCTGTAGAAAGTCTCTCGATATATCTCTTAATACTTTTCTTTTTAGAACCAATGACTGTGTTAACTCGTGTTAATGCAAAATACTTAGATGAACTCCGTCAAAATAGATGATATAAGTTGCATTGTACTTAATTCTTTGAAGCGAGAGAATTTCATACAAGATTATTTTCTCAATATCGATATGAGTTTTTAGAGTTACTGGAATATCTATATATATACAGCTTTACTGATAATTATTTAATCAACAACTCATAGAATGTCGACTCTACATCAATAGCAATTCATTTTTTACGAATCTTCTGTTGTTAGTAGGATTAGCTTATTGGTCATTTTATAGACGACATTGAGAAAAGGTAATCAATCATCTTTAAGCGTTCTGCAATGAGATCACATCCACGCTTTGAACTTCATCGTCCCACTCTCGGATTATGTCAAAGATGTCTTCAGTCGAAGGAATCTTCTTATCTTCCACCACGCAACCCATTTGAAGGTTTCTGATGCCATAGCCTATATCGATGAACTTGTATTCTCGCTTCCAAAATAGACCATCCATTTCGATCGCCAGAATTTTTGTTGCAAGCTCATCCAAATCTTGCTCGGTATCAACAACCTGATAAACAGTTAACATTTAAAAACGAGAAAATATATATTCTACCTTCACTTCGAACACGACAGATGTCTTTGGAACAGGAGTTCCCTTCTTTTTTGGTAGTTGGTCAGTTGCTGCTGATGAGTCTTTTGTTGAATTGCCGGACTCATTGAATGTTTCTGTCTTCTCTGGCTCTTGTTGCTTCTTGGTTTCTTCCTTTGGCTCTTTTCCTCCCTGTGTTTTAGTTTCGGCCCAAGACTTTATAGCATCGTCTTTGAAACCGGCAATCAAAGCGTACCAGTGGAAGATATTCGAGTAAATATCCTGAGTTGGCACGTCTTTCAATGCGTAAAACATACGAGCATCTTCTGCTCCAGGGAAAGCGCCTCCGGAGAGATAGCTGTTAACTCCCAAGAAACTTTCAAGATCCGCGAGATTATCGACAGAAAATTTTTGAGTGGCTTCCATTTGTTTGTGTAGTATTTGTTGTGTTTTGTATTCTGTGCCTAAGGTACTTTCTTTTTTGTAGCTAGTTCATTTTATTTGAGAATTTGGCCGCTTTGAATTTCGTGCTGATTTATCCAATCATTTTGCGGTTTACACTTTTAGAACCGACCCGAATAAACTGAATTATCGGTTTCTTTAATATTAAGGCAAGCCAATGATTGTAGCATAATTCTGTATAGGTCTGGCGCTGTGCTTAGTGTTAGACATATTCTCTACAACCTTCAACTCTTCTCAACTCATGTGAATAGACGGGACGATTTATGATCAGCCTCTTTCCTAAATAATTTAATTTGCCTGGAATGACCAAGAATGAGACACTTGGATGGAGTAACAAAGACCGGGCTACCATTACGTTGTAACTGAGGCGGGAATAAGATTAGGATAGAATTGAAACCCAACATAAAAACAAAAATCAAAATGAATTAGTATGACACCAGCTTGATGATATCCCAATTCAAAAATACCGAAAAAACTTCTCGTCCATAAAAAATTGTTTCGAGAAGAAAGAGTAGGTGGTGTATGCATCCACAGAGTATGTTTGTCAACCCGATATCAGAATTAAACTAAAAACCTCTTTTTGCTCATAAGGTATGCAGAATAACAGGGTTTACCATTTGTGTATGGATACGAAATCTCCAACACATCATCATATAACGCCTTGTAAGTCTATGGAACAAATTATCGCTAATATATATTCCAGAATCAACGGTATTATTAAAATTTCAAACGGTTTTGACCTGTCAAAATTAATAAGTAGCTCTCCTTCTTGAGAAGCATCCAGCCCCCACTCGGAAGATATATCTGGTGGAAAAGGCAAAGTTTCTTAGTCTTCCAAACCATATTCTTGTCTATTCAATAATTCTATCCCTGTAATGTAGGAATGTTCTACTGGAATCGCACAAACTAACATCGTTTTAGCAAAATCTGATAAGAGTTAATTAGGATTCGAAAATTTTCTCTTGAGAAATAAATTACAGAGTTGAAAAGATTTCTCTCTTATCTTGATTTTCTTTACATTAAACCATGGAACCAAGCGAAGAAAGCTCACTAAAGGTGTCATACGCTGTGAGAAGCCATAAATTGGACATATGGATCAAAGGATTGAATTTTCCAGTTAATTCTTGCGTTAATCTATACCAACGGACAGGTTTTACTCGTCAGAATTGGGTCATGTTCGCTTCCACAGAAGTAGTCTCAGGCACCCGAGAGCCTGTTTTTAAAAGCCGCTTGCTTATACAATATTTTTTCTCAGTGAAGCAAGAGATCTGCGCAGAAGTCATCGATATGTCAACCAATCAAATTGCCGGAAAAGCAGAGTTTACCATCGGAAACCTCGTCACTACTCCGAATCAAGCACTTTCAATTCCTATTTGTAAGGACCCAACAGTTTTTGGAGACCCAAATGAAAAAAGCTATTTGGTTATAAAAGCAGAAGTGTTCACAGATTCGTTAGATGAGCTTCTGCTACAACTGTCTGGCAGCTTTTATAAATCCTACGTTTTTACACCAAAAACCTTCTTATCACTCTGGAAACTGGACTCACAAGCGAAAAAATTCGTTCAGGTTGCACGCGGAGGCCTTTCTCTGGGTGAAGCCCCTCGCTGGGAACCATTGCAGGTTAGGATAACAGAACTATGTGAGAAGGATTATAATCGTAAAATCAGATTAGTTGTCCACAAAATTCCTAAATTACATCAGGAGAAAATAGCTGGGCACGTGGATTTCACCTTAGACGACCTAATCCATGGAAATCTCAAACAAGCAGAAATACTTAAATTTCCTGAAAAACTCAACGGCAATTCTGAAATCAAAAAAAGTGCGGGAACTGTTGTGTTCGAAAAGAAAGAAATCATCAAAGTGCCTCAGTTTTTGGACTATGTTTTTGGTGGATTAGAAATCTGCTCATCAATCGGAATCGATTTCTCTAACCGCGGAGGACCGTTTTCAAACCCAAGTTCCTTGCATTATTTCAACGAAGGACTGGAATCGCTCTATGAGCAGTTAGCAAAGCTATTTGCAGAAGTCCTCGCTCCGTATAGTCCAAGGAAAGATGTAGTAGCCTATGGATTTGGTGCGACAATACTAGATTCAGCAGAAAATTTGCTTGCTAATGACCATGATTTCTGTTTTTCTTTAAACGGGAAACCTGGGTTGAGTTCGTTCTCTGAATTGAAGCTCCTCAGCGAAAACTACCGCAAATCGACGAAATTGATTGAGCCGAACCAACTAAGGTTTATCACGCCTGTTTTAGAAACACTCAGAGCTCATTTGAGCAAAGATTTGTATTTCAATTCGAAGAAGAGATACTACAACATCATATTACTCCTTGAGGAGGAGATCGATGATATCCAAGAAGTTATTGATTTTATGGGAGTGTTAAGCCAGCAGATCGCTGTAACTCTGTTGCTCGTAGGGATGGGCAAAGGGCCTTACCCAAACTTAGAAGGATTTAACATCAATTCGGGCCAGGCAGGAACGTTTTACGACTCTAAAGGAGACGCGTTACCACCAAATACAATTGCGTTTTTATCATTACAAGATGTAAAAATGAATACGTTTGGACTTGTAAAAGAGATGTTGAAATTCATCCCCGACAGGATCTACACAGCTATGATTAAAGAAAATTTACTTCCTGATAGAGATAAGCTTTCGCTGAGCACTGAGATCAGTCCTAAAAAGGATCCTGGAAAGAGAGTCAAAATCTTCGACAACTATGAGCCAGTAATTCAACAACAACAACCTTCGTTTCCCAAGATGTAGAGTGTTGAGTGGAATGGAGTTTACTGTTTAATTCAGCTAATATATCGATTGGTCCGATTATCAATGGATTTTTATTGTTAAATATAAATATATAATCCAGCTTTACGGATTCAGTCGTTAGAACCAGACAGCGTGAGCCACGTTAAAGAAATCAGATGATGTTAATGTCATTGTAGAATATATTCTAACCAATTCTGCAACTTCACTTGCTCGATTCAAATTACTCAATCTTTTTTGTAAGTGCTTATTGTTTGTTTACCACGTTATAAAGACATATATACAGTGAATTAGCATAAGTTCTGCTATTCTCTATCGAGTTAGAGCTGCAAGATTTTGGTGTTAAAGCAATAATTTTATTAAATCCGAAAGCTAGTTTTTTGAAACGGGCTACTTATGAAGGGAAAGGTACACATCAGCAAGATTGTATTCAAAGTTAACTGGCTCAATCACTAGAGATACGACGGTCAAATAGACCCTAAAACTCAATTTAGACATGGAAAAGGTACCTTGAGCAAATTTTCTTCGTATTCATAGCTGATGAACGTTACAGGGACCTATTATTACAGAAATCCATTCTTTAAATACAACGGTGAGTGGGTCGACAATAAGAAACAAGGACACGGCAGATTTGAGCTTGGTGATGGAAGCTATTACGAAGTAGATTGCACTGCGGCTCAATTATTCACCAATTTCTTTGCAATAGGGTGACTTTTTAAACGGAGAAATCACTGGCAACGGAGTTATGAAATGGGCAAATGGGAATAGTTATCAAGGGACTTTTTTAAATGGTGCTAAACATGGAACCGGTGAGTTCAAAGGGAGAGACGGATCTGTGTATATTGGAGAATGGAAAAATAATCTTCGCGAGGGTACTATTATTTGCCTTTTGCAATGCTTTTCTAACAAATATGTCTTTTCTAATTAGGAAAAGGTAGCAAATACATCCTTAGAGCATGATATTTATTACTCAACCATCTAAAGGAAAACTAATTTCAGCAGATGGAACGGTCTTAGAAGGAGAATTCAAGGGACATAAACCAAACGGCGAAATTAAATTAGAAACTGCGGATGGAATTAGATATGCTGGATTCGTAATTGATGGGATTAAAAATGGATCAGGTATGCTTTTGAAATGTTCTCGCATGGTTGAAGATTGGTTTTTTTGAATTAAAGGTGTGTGGGAAAACACCAGAGAAGGAATCAAATATGTTGGTGAATGGCAAAATGACAAAAAGCATGGTACTTTCATGCGCCTCGTTTCGCAATATAAACAAATTTGATTTTAGGGCGGGGCCGATATAGCTTTGAAAAGCAAGGATGGTCTTATGATGGAAATTTCATGGAAGATAAACCTGAATGTATGAAAATTTCAATCAGCATGCTTGACAGTTCAACTTATCTTTCGTTGCTATCAGATATTGCTTCTATATTTACTGTAAGCAACGTGCCCTCTGGTGAAAAAGAAGAGGTCAAACAGTCACAAGAAACAGTGCAAACCAAGAAAGGCGGCAAAGGAGATCCAAAAGGTATATATATTATCAGTACTGTCGATTTTAATACTCACAATGTATTAGCGAGCGTTGAGATTCCAAAGAATCAAATTTCCTGTAACTTAGGTGGAGCGCCACTAGCTTTTGAAGTAAGAACATGCGAATAGAACACATGGAGACATTTACCACCAATATTTAGCTTCGTATTTGCTACCAAGGCCCAGATTACCAGGATCCAGTCCAACCCACCAAAGAAGAAATTGAAGAAAAAATCAAGCAAGCGGAAAAAGATCGAAAAAAGATTAAGAATGCCCCTCCATTAAACCTGGAAGAATTTTACAAGCCAAGGATGATCACACCAGAACCAGTACCCAAATTCATCGAAATTCAATTCATTCAATTTCGATACTAGTATTGTGTCACGATGGACTCCGGACGTACGATCGAACTGAGTCTATGTAGCAATTCGAATCCACTAACATGTTACAAACTCATTTTTTTTAATAAATTTCTAGATGAGCGCATTGAAAATGAGAAAGAAAAGGACAAAGAACCTGTTTATAAGAAATACAGGATTGATTATCGAGAACTTATTGCAGAGAAAAGAGCTGACATACAACAGAAAAAAGAATATCTCGAGAAGTTAATTGAAGAGTTTAAAGAAAACGAGGCGAAAAACCAACAACAGGCAAAAGATCCAAAAGAAGCTGTAACCCAAACAAATATTCTTCCTTGAAAATGAGATTCAATTCAATCGAATAGGCAAAAGCAAAGAAAGCCACTAAGAAGGATACAAAAGGTGAGCCTTCACCCTTGGACCAAAAAGTTGACGAAAGAATCTTATTGTTTAATCCTGATGAACCCGATTCTGTCAAATCCATGCTTGTTAAGTCCGAAGCCGGTGCCTGCCTGGTCTCTGGGCTTGAATTTCCGGAAGACTTCCCTCCTGGTCGTTATAGGATTATTGCAAGAGACGTTACAGATATCGCAGAGCTACCAAAAATTAAGGATTTAGAGTTCGAGGTCATAATCAACCCGGCGGATGGCGTGTTGGATGATAAGAAAAAGAAGAAAAAGTAAATTTTTTTGATTATATTCCGAGCCCTTCAAGGAGTGCCTGTTTTTTCGTTGCTACTGTATTTCCGAAAATTGATGCTGGAACTTGCTTGTTAAAATATCTACGACAGTTTGGTTCTTTTTTGAAGAAAATGTTACTTCAATCGAGCAGTTATGAGCTCTTGAGAAGATCAAAAATAGACATTCCAATAAGGCGCATGAGTAGAAAACTGTTTTTACTACTTAGATAGTCAAAATAATAATGATTTAACAAAGTATTGTCGCAAATTGAAGGTACCGACTTAGGGCAGGCGCATCCAATTAAGTTGAAGAGCGTGCTAGGACTTCAAATGAAAAACAAAACTGATAGGCACTGATTCGAGCTCGGCTTCTTTGAATACTGTAGAAATTACTGTAATTAAGAACTGAAATCCAGCCGCAAATAATAGCTAAATAAATTTAACATAGCAAAAAAATACTCGAATGTCTCAGACAAATCCTTCAAAATCCAAAGGAAAAACCGATTTCCTTATTGAGTTCTTGCTAGGTGGAACCTCCGGCGCCATCGCCAAGACCGCCGCTGCTCCTATCGAAAGAGTTAAACTGCTCCTGCAAACCCAGGATGCAAATGCTAAGCTCGAAGGTCGTAAATATAAAGGCATGGCTGATTGTTTCGTGCGCTGTGTCAAAGAAGAGGGACCTCTCTCACTGTGGAGAGGCAATTGGGCAAACGTCATTCGATATTTCCCCACCCAAGCCTTGAACTTTGCTTTCAAAGACGCCTACAATAAATTATTTAATCGATTTGATGCCAAGAAAGAGCCAACTAAATTCTTCCTGGGAAGTCTAATGAGCGGAGGCGCAGCCGGAGCAACATCTTTGCTGTTTGTCTATCCTCTTGATTTTGCCAGAACGAGATTGGGCGTTGACGTTGGTAAGGCAGCCCATGAGCGTCAGTTCCAAGGACTCTGGGACTGTTGCGTGAAAATTTACCAAGCAGATGGCGTTGTTGGCTTGTACAGAGGATTTAACATTTCTGTATTAGGTATTTTTATTTACAGAGCATTCTATTTCGGAGGCTACGATTTTGCCAAGAAGAATGTTCTCTCAAACGCTGAATACTCAAGTTTCTTCCTAAGATTCGCAATTGCGCAATTTGTTACCACCACCTCAGAGATTATCTCATACCCGTTGGATACGATTAGAAGAAGATTGATGATGCAGTCTGGAAGACAAGAGATACTTTATGCAGGGACAATTGACTGCGCGCGCAAGATAATGAGAGAGGAAGGAATGACTGCGTTCTTCAAAGGCAATTTATCAAATATGGTCCGTAGCATTGGAAGCTCTTTGGTGCTCGTTCTCTATGATGAACTCAAGAAAACATTCCTCTCAGTGACCAAAGAGGATACAAAATAAGGGAGAGTCAAAAGGATATTCTAAAGAGCAAAGCAAAAAGATGTTATGCTCGACTAATCGTTAATTTAATACGATGAGATTTAAAGATTAGACGCCCATGAAATAGCAATGGAATTTTTTGTATATGTGAGCTGGAATTCAAATATCATTAATTATATTGGTATTTACTTTATTGATATCCTCAAATGGCAAGATCGCACCCTTAATCCGATCAGTTCGGAGGTGCTGACTTGCTTTATTTGTAGTGAGAAATTAGTACTACACTTATTTCTATTGCTGTTGTCGTAGTTTCGATCCCCAAAAATGAATAAAAACTTAAACACATACATGTAAGAGCAGACTAAGAGATGAGGAATGGTTATAGGTAACAGAGGCGAATCGGTTTTGCTGTGTTATTCCATTAAAGTTTTTATAGGTTGCAAAAAAGTAAATTTTTCTCTGAGCATACTCTTAGAAGGAACTTAATGGACAGTTAGTTTGTCAAGATTTAATATGTAATAGTGAATTGCTAGACATTTCAAGGCTTTTCCAATATGTCGAGTTAAAATAATTTGCTTTGCTGCTAGAGCTCAAACTTATTTTTTCATCGTTGTAGTCGCGCCGAATTTCCTTGTTGTAGTTGTTGCACCCTTCGTGTCGGCCTCTTTTTTGCCTTTAGAATCCAAGGTTGCTGCCTCAAAGTGTTCTAGAAAATGGATGCAGGGATGATTTGTGGAAACGCTGCAAAAAATATACCTTTCAGGATAACATATACATGTGAATCGTCTTTAAGTTGCTCGTTGATTATTCCATCGCCACTTATAATTGTGCCATTCTCGAATCGGAGACCCTTGCAAGTTCCTTTCATTGATATAAATATATGCTAATGATCAATCTGCTTTACCCGTCATCATTCCATAGTTCTGATCATACCTCATAACTGCAACATCACCTAACCATCTTCGTAGAATTACAAAAAAATGCAAAGTAGCATCTGCGTTACCTTATTCTTTGAGCACCATCCCCACATTGAATACAAAATGTTGCTTTATCAGCGATATGTACCTATCGAGTTCGATTGCTTAGTCTGATATCATAGAGATTCTGTTTTACATTTATTCTCATTTGCCTGTTTGTTTGATTGATTAGTTTCAAAGTTTATTTTGTTTTTTTCAAAATTTACAAAGAGAATCGTTAAAATTGAATCCTTATGGATTTAGGATTATAATATAATGCAAGTATATAGTTGATGATATGTATAAGAAAAATAAGCGAATACTTAGCAAAGGCATACATTACATCTTTAATTCTGATGGAATCTTCTTACCAGTATGTGAATATTATTTGCTAAGGTCGGAGGATAAATTCTTAGTTATAAGTATCCAAATATTGCGAAGTTTTCTAAATAACTCGTGTTAGCTTCTTTGAAGCTATGGACTCCACCATTATATTACTGATATTACGATCATTCAATTACAGAACAGCAGATACCTTCCTAGGCTAAAGTAAAGATGTATTACAATATTAATGAAAAAGTCAAGAAGTGATTAAAAAATTAGCATTTAGTTTCCTATCGTGGATATTTCTTGTCTGAGTGCGCTTTTGATCTTTTCAATTATTTGTTCATCCTTTTCATAAATTATCAGCGAAAGCACAAAAAAGGAAGAAACTACCTGAAGATTTATGTTTGTTTTGATTTGATTTATCTCTCCTTGCATCGATTGAAGGTGCTGGTTAATCTGTTCGAGAACAACATACGTCGCAGAATCTAAAACAAACACACGATTAGAGTTTTACTATAAATTGATGGCAATACTTGGATTTATGTTGTCTAAATCAATATTGACACCTGCAGGTTTATTCGGCACAAGTTTTTTATCATTGGCCCCTTTCGCAGGCAAAAGCGGGTCTGCCTTGTATTTTGTATCTTTTTTAGCCCTCTCTGTCCTCGAAATGTTCATATCTTTCCCAACTTCTGTTCTCGTGAGAGTGCGAGGGTCAAACTCCTTCTCAAATGACCCATGCGAGGCGTTGGGATTTCCCAAGCCTCCGGCCATCCGGTTCAAAGGATCTTGAGCCTTGCTGTCTTCTCCAAGCTTTGTCTCAATGCTCCCACTCACTAACAGCAGAATATA
>ENA-UOUE01000991-UOUE01000991.1-compost-metagenome-genome-assembly--contig:-NODE-991-length-20341-cov-11.705882_pt1 | contig 20341 bp, 11 predicted proteins | sample MGYA00238146_ERZ747223 | MGnify/ENA primary metagenome ERZ747223 (study PRJEB28781, sample SAMN06268865) | compost metagenome | isolation source: single cell | place: USA: California, Emeryville, Joint...
ACCCTTTGGCTGTTGTACCCTGGCTCTCTTCCCATGTATGACTTCTCATAGCTTCTCTCAAAAGGCTCTGATTCTCTTCTCTTATGCAGATCAGGTACACTGTAGCCAGAAGGTGGTTCTTTCCCATAGGGCTGACTCGATTCAGGGAAATAGAATTTCCTGCCAGAGTTATCATCGTATTGGGGCCAGAGTTTATTTCCTAATGCACTTACACCTCCAAAAGTCTGAGCTGGAGAGTAATTCCTGGCTTGAGGATTGCTACCGTTTAATCTCGCTCTCATTAGGCCCTCTTCCTGGTTGCCTGGGGTGTGCCTACCGTAATCGCTGCCTAATTCCGTGGATTGCTCAGCGTTCTTTGGAAGGTTACCGTACTTCGAAGGGATAGGTCGATCGCTGTTGTACCCTTGGAAATATGGCTGGTTGGGAGCGTAACTGCCTTCGCCATACTCAGCAAACCTCTGAAGGTTGGGGGAAGTAGGGATCTGAGTATTTGGCGTCTGCAGAGGGTTATAAGGAGGCAGTGATCCGTGGCTGCCTTGACGATTGAAGCTATACTGCGCAGGGTTGCCTTGGAAAAATCCTGGTTGATATTGACTTGACGTGTCACTGTGCTGCTGTTGCATTGGCTGCTGATACGATTGGTAAGTAGGGTTGCCTCCCTGCATGAGATAACCTCCCTGTTGCTGAGGGAGCGGCTTTTGACTGGCGGGGTCAAATTGCAGGAAACTGGTTTCAGTAGTAAACTCGGAGCGTTTCGTCATCTCCTGAGGCTTTTTCGGGTTTTGACTAGCAAGATCAGACTGCTGGTAATTATTCTCTGCTACGAACTCAGAGCGCTTTGGTTCCTGCTGCGGAGCCCCTATGAAGTTAGATGACATTGCTTTCTCCTTCCTTGGTGATTTTGGGAAGCTGATCTGGCTTTCTTGTTCGACCAAATCTTCATTATCACTGAGCTCTGTTTGAGTCGCTCGCTTAGTCCTCTGTTTCTTTTTAGCTGCCTTCGTTATCATTTCAGGCTCCCGCTCATGACCATCACCGTCAAAACCCCCTTGAAGCATGATTTCTTCCTCCTGAACGCGGTTCTCCTTCTGGCCGAAGATATCCGACGTGTCCAGTCTCTCACTCGCGACGTCTACCTTTCCCGCTTCGCTCGCAAGCGCGTTTAACTCCTTCATAACCTGCTCCTCTTTTTCATTGAATTTCGACAGACTCTTCTCAGCGTTCGATATATTCTTCGAGATTTTCGTCAGGAACTCGCTGAGTTTCGACTGATCGATCGTCCCATTGCCAGAGCGGAGGAGTTTCACCTCCACGTCTATTCCATCGACGCACGATTTCAGCCATTTTTCTAATTTAGATTTCAACGCCTTGTTCTCCGTGATGATCGCTTTTAATTTCTCTACCAAGCTCTTAATTTTCTTTGCACATCTCTGCAGTTTATCTCTTAACTTTTGGTTTTCTTCCTCGATCTGCGTGTCATGGATCGAGCTTTGCTCGTTTTTCGATGTCATAAAATTAGTCATCATTTCCATCATCTGATTCAGCTGATTCGAGGTACTCTCATTAGGTACATTAGCTCCAGCATTTGCAACACCTTCCTTATGGAGATCATAGCCTCTGAGTCTTAGCTCACCCATTAGTTTTTGAATCTTCTTATGCAGCTCGAAGAGCTGCTCGTCTTTGCGCCTGATTAAGTCCTGCTCTGCAGAGGTAAAATCTTGGGTAAATAACCTATCTCTATTCTTGCTCAAACTGGTTTTCAATGCCTCCCAGCGTCTCGCTGCATCCTTTTTGTCAAGATCCTTCGAGAATATCTCTTCTCTGACCTTAGCAAGTGTCTCTTGGGCCTGTGTCAACGTGCCTATTTGGCTCTTCAGGCTGGATATCACGAACTCCTTGGCCAATGAATCGTCCTTTTGAGCTTCTAAACTGGCCGCGAGCCTTCTGCGTTCCTGCTCGATTCTATCGAATTCTTTCGCTAAGAACTCGATTTGATCAGCTGGTTTGTTCAGATCAAAGAGTTCCTCTGGGATCGCAAGGTCCAAATCACGGAGTTTCTTGTTCAGGTTTTCATTCGGAGCTGTTTTCGAAATTCCTCCGCTCTTTAAGTCCTCGATTGTCTCGCTCAATTGCTTGTTTTGATTCATTAGAGCCGAAAATTCTCTCTTTAATGCGTCCAGCGCCTCGGCTCTGCTGCTAGAATCAGTGTTTTCTTTGCCCAGGAGCTTCATCGTTGATTTGATTTCATTTGCGAGGTTATCCAGCTGACCTTGAGACTCTCTGCTCGTTTCTCTCTTCTCAAAATAGGTTTGAGAATGAACTCTTTCGAAATCTTTCCCGGAAGGTCCGACGCCTCTTCGCTGCTCTGTACCCAGTCTTTCTTGGTCTTTTCTCCGTCGTTTTTCCTCCTCAAGCTGCTCAGCGAGACTCTCCGCCTTCTCTAGGAGGTCTGCGACCTTGCTCTGGCTCTCCGTGAGCGCGTCTTCTAGTTTTCTCGCTCTATCTTTTTCTTGCAATAGCAGTTCATTGGCCTTTTCATTCTTTTGGATCAATTGGGACACTTGCTGGATTAACTCATTCAAGTTCCGCTCTTTTTTGTAGGATTCGTTTCTCTCGTGCTCCAACAGCATATTAGCTTTCTCGAACTTTGCGTTTGCGTCTCCCAGCTGATGATGCAACTCGTTGATCGTGTGCTCCTTCCTCCTAGACTCCTCTCTTTCTAATTCAAGAAGTTTTGTGAGTTCTTCATTTTGCTGCTTAGTATCCCTCACTTGTCTCTGTAGCGTCTCATTCTCAGCAATTTTATCCACTAACTGCCCATTTAGCAGCTTCAAATCCTTCTCCAGCTTGTCTCTTGCAGCCTCTAGCTCGGCTACCTGCTTTGTGAGTTCCGTGTTTTTATTTTTTATCTCCTCCAGTGCTTTTTGATGCTCTTTTTCTAGTTTCTCTTTATCTGCCTTCATCGCTTCAATATCCTGCTTCAGCTTCGCGTTATCTTGCTTTAGCCGCTCGTAGACCTTAAACTCGTCCATTTTAATGAACTCAGCCACCTCGTTCCTCATAATATCGATCTGACGGTTCAAAAAGTCAATCTCAGCTTGCTGCGCTCGAAGTTTATTCGTAACGCTATCAAGAGTAACTTGCAAATAGTCGCGTTCCTCATTGAGATTGCGGTACTCTTGCTGTATCGTTTGGTAGCTCCTCACGATATTCTGCATCTCAGTAAACTTTTGATCTAACGTCATCGACCTGGTCTCTTCTTCCGTGAATGCCACTTCCAGCGCTCCATCAAGCAGCTCGAACACCTGCGTCGTGTGTTGGTTCTTGAAATTACGCTCATCAAGTCTGCGGTACATCGTATCTCTTTCATACTCCAGCTGTTGAATATAGTTTGTCATGCCTTTGATTTGCTGCTCTAAGGCTGCTTTCGCCTCTCTGAGTTCTGCCGTGGCTTTCCCTTGGTCCGTCTGAGAAGGCAATCTGCCGTGGGTCGGACCAGAAGGGCTATTCCATTTTGCAATGAGATCATCTCTCTCAGCCGTTACCTGAGCCAACCGCTCTTTCAATTCGAAGTATTTGGCAATGACTGCCTTAACGCGGTTAATGCTGTTTTCCAGGGACTCGTCGACTCCTTTCATCGCTGAAGGGTCTTCGCCGAACTCGCTCGCTTCCCTTTTGAAAAAATCTTGAAGCGTTTCTAACAAACTTCCGGCCAAATCCCCGAATATTTCCCCTTTGCTTTCAATTTGAGAAAGCTTTTTCTGGAATTCCTCAATGTTACCTGGCTGACTCTCCGAAAACTGCTTAATCAGCTCCACTTTCTCATGCTCAAGCTGTTGGAGCTTGGCCTGCAGCTGTGTGTTTGCTCTTTCAGTCTCTTCCAGAGCGTTTTTCATTTGTAAAAGCTCTGTATTCGCAGCTTCAAGCTCCGAAACCATCATATTCTTCTCCTCGGTTATCTTTACGATTTGCTCCTCATAAGTCTGCTTAAAGTTGGCAATATACAGCTGTGTCTCTTCCAGCGTCTGTCTATGATGCTCGACCTCTTGGCTCACCAGTTCTTCCTCTTCTTCGTAAGTTTTTATCTGCTGTATCAAGTCTTCCTTCTCCTGAGTGAGTTCATCAACCAAGCGCTGGAGATGCGCTATTTCATCACCTGCCTGCCCACTTCGCACTATCGCTTGTAGTTTGTTATTCTCTCTCGTGAGCTCCTCGACTTTCTGAACGAGTTCCTCATAGCCTTGGTCCTGGTCTGAAGACAGTCTGGCGTGAAGCTCTTGATTTTCAATTGAAATCTGCTCCAATCTTTTCTGGAGTTCTGCGTTCAATTCCGTCATGGATTTCAGCTTTAAATTGGCTTGTTCGAACAGCTGCCTGAGCTCCCCGTTCTCTGCTTCGTAGCTCTCCAACTGCTCTCGATAGTCCGTTATTTTCTTGTGATCTGCCTCATGGTCAGACTGCGAGCTCTCCTCTGCCGAGCTGTCATCTCCCATTGATTTTTTGCCATCACTTTCTTGTCCTTTCAAGATAACAACGCATTTCTTGCATTTCTTCACGATGTCATGCAGTTTTCGATTCTCTTTGACCAAGCCAGCCATCTGCTCTTCAAAATTCCCGTTTAATTCGGTCTCTCTCGCAAGCTCTTCCTTCATTTTGTGATTGATCTCCTCCAAATTTTCTTTGGACACAGCTTCTTTAGGTTCATCGTGTTTAAGGTCTTCCTTAGCTGATGTTTGAAGCTCTTCTTTCATTGTTAACTGTGTATTAATACGCTGGATATCTGTGAGAGGAGATGCCGGCTCTGCCTTGAAGAATTTTTCGAGTTCCTCGATTGTGAGGAGGTCGCTTTGGAGCTCGCTTTGTTTTGGGTGGATGTAATTTTCTCCGAATGCGTCTTTTGCGATGGCGATGAAGTTTTCTTTAGTGTTAGCCCCAAGAGCTTCGAGATTTTTGTAAAGGATTTTGATTCCTTCTTCTACGCTCAAATTCTCGGTTATCGACTGTAACGTTGCTAACCTGTCACTTATCATTTAAGAGAGATTCAATTATTTTGAATAGAGTTAAATTTTAACATTTAGATCTTTGGAACAAGGCTTAATAATGAAGTATTTTTCATTGTGAAAGAGAGTAACTAAGCTCCCTTATGAATTTACGGAGGTAAAATTGGTTAGCAAATATGAACAGAATGCATTTAGAGATACGACGTGAACATCTTTTAATAGGGAGGCGTTTGAGCAGCTGATGTTAATCTTTTATTTTTTTGCTCCATCTGGTCAAAAGTTTTAGGCCCAAGTGCGAATTGCATTGACAATACCGAAAGGCAAGCAGTTCAAAAAGCGGTATCGTGAAGAAACAGTCCTTCTCCATCTGATTATTTCAGCAATAGTACATGATAGATTCTTAATTGAGGTTTTTCAAATTTAATTTTTATTTCCACAACGCAGTCAAAGCGTTAATCATAATTCATTTAATAAAGATCTTTTTTTCGTTAAGGAGAAAACAACTCCAAAATGATAATAAAATGATAATAATGAATTATTCAGTTGATTTCAACAAAAAAATGGCAATGATAAAAAAGATCCATATTAATCATAAAAAATTAAGAGGTGATGACCTCTCCACATTTTCATTTCAAAAAAAATATATAATAAAATATAGGTTCATAGTCCATTTTCAAAAAAAAGAAAAGGGAGTGGATTCCCTCCCCGTTGGCAGAATAAAATTTGAATTGCTCGTAAATACAGTTCGCAAATGATTGATTTATCCAATTCATGCAGCAACTAATTTCCTTCCTCAGTCATTATTGAAGGGGTTCTCTGCATGAACTGCTTGAAGCCGTCTCTTGTCTCGGTTATTTTCTGAATTAACTCATCTGATTTTTGTAAAATCACATCATTCTCGTCCGCCCCTTCTTTGGCGATTCCGGTCACATCCAATAGATCGATCTTAAGAGGCTCGCTTTCACTTTCGTTCAATTTCTTATCCTCATCTTCCTCTATTTCAGCGATTTCCGACGCGTCCTTATTCACAGTACCCGGACTAGCAATGGATTTACTCGAATGGCTCCTCGACGTATTAATTGATAGCGATGCTAACCTTAGCAATGGCACAGTCGCTTCAATTTGCTGTTCTGAAAAAGTAAACACATTTCCAGATTTCTTAATAGCTTCGGCTGACGCTACGCTTTGTATTTCATCTTTACTCGACTCATTATCGGGCGCTTTGAAGATGCTCACTTTCACTTTCGTCGGGCTCCTCCGAAGTGCTGGAGAGTCAGTCGGTGAATCCTTTACCGAAAACCGTGAAGGACTGCCTTGTGGAATTAGCAGGCTTCCTCGAGTCTCTTTGCCGCCAAAGCCTAACTTGTTCTTCAAGATAACTGAATTCCTTTTCTGAGGACCTGGAGACGAGGCCTCGGAGTGGATGATCCCGCGTTTTAGCTGCGATTCGAGTGTTCGATTTAATTTTAGAACTGACAAGTATTTCGAGATTAGTGATTCAACGACCTGAGTTGTGCGTAATTTAGCCTTTCCGCGTGTATCGCCGTCTTTTATTAAATTTAGCTTAAAGAAATTTAAAGAAGTACCTCTCCAATAAGGGTCTGTTTTGATACCCAGTTCTACACGTTTTTCTTCCATTATTTTCTTATAGTGGGGCCGCGGGGTCAGCTCATCGAACCCCGCTGCCGCTCTTAGCTTCAGGCTTTCGTTTTCATACATCAGCTCGTCTTTTTCTCTCTTAAGGCTCGTTGTCATGGCTTTTACCGTGGCTAATTGCTCGAGAAGGTCGTCCAAGGTCTTTTTGAAGCTTCGGGTCTGTTGTTGGATATTATCGACGAGCTGAGCTTGCTCTTCAATTTTTGTTTCCTTAGCTTTGATCTCTTGCTCTAGCTTTCCAATAGTAGCTTCTTTCTCTTTCGTTAGATTCACCTGCGCTCTGAGTTTGACCATATACTCTTCTTTTTCTACCCTTTCTTCATATAATGCTGACCTCAATGAGTTTATTTCAGCGTGCAGTGCTTTTTCCTATGTTAGTATGGTTAAATACCGGGACTCTCGCAAGAGGACATACCAGTGCCTCAAATTCTTGCTTTTCGTGCTCGTGATCCTTAACTAATTTAGCGATGACTTCGGTTTTTAAGCGTTCGACTTCTTTTTCCATTTGCTCGCGCTGACCTCTTATCGTTTCCAGATGATCTAGACAATTAGTTCATTTACACTTCGTTTCGACGAGAGGTGATACCTGCAATGATTTTTTCATAATGTAAGGCCGCTCCTTGCATTTTATCGTCTTTTAACTTAATCTCCTTCAGCAACATCAAGCATATAGAGAAATAAGGCAATTTTAGGTCTTCCTTTGCTGTGATCACCTTTTCTAGATAATTATTAGACGTGATGGACACCTGAGAGCTAAATACGAAGGTCCTCGCTCTCGATTCTTGACCAATACGATGGACATCTTGACACTAACCTTTTATTGAAGAAAAGCGATAGGTTTAGGATTTGAATAGTATTTCGCATGAGATCGAAGTAGGGACTCTCCTCACTATACATCGAGTCACTTCTGAAGCCAAATTAATGATTATTACTCAGCCACAAGCTCTAGAGCTTTGATAGTTTTTTTAATATCGGCTCTTTCAGGCAGAATGAACTCTGGCCCTGAATAATTTAACTTTGAACAAGCATCTCTCAACGTCGTGATGAACTCAGCTGCCTTAACCTAACCATATCAATGCATCGGAGATCATTCACCGAGAGATTTTACTTTTTTCTCAACTGAATCCAATGAAGATTCCTTTCCACGGCTAATAGGAGGAGCTCTGATGGTTCTTGTCTCCCGGAAGTCAATGGAATCGGTTTTGATGCCTAAATGGTCAGTATAATATTATTACAAGCTGTATATCGGCTTAATTTACGCGGGGCTGGAGATATTGTTTTATTAATATGTCTCTCGGTGTTTCGGGACGTCAGAGGGTAATTTACCCGCATTCTCTCATCCTTTGTCCATCCAGTCCATTTTTTCCCGATGATGGTTGTGCCGGGGTTTCTGGAAGATAATGGATCAGGCAGAACCAATGGACTATTGTTTCGGAGAGGCGTTGAAGCGAATTCTGCGAGACTGCTGGCGGTTCTGGTACGGTTGTGTCCGAGATTCAAGACGAGGTTGAGTGGTGCCTCCTTGGGTTTCTTTTCAGAATTTCGCATGTGGGAAATTGAATGGAGATTTTATTTTTTATCCACGCGGTATCAAATCAAATAAAATTGTTAGCTATTATTCACTCTCAAGGTTAGATTGGTGGTCAGAGATCGAGCTCTCAAATTCTTTTTCCGAGCATGAATTTCATACAAATGTTGTCTGTTAGTTTGAACTAGCAAAGAATAAGAAGGAATATAGGAGATGAATTAAGCTTGATAATGACTCAAAAAGAACAACATTCGTAGTATTAATTATTTAGGAAATAATTTTCTATTGATATATTTATTTGTTATTCTTTCACATAACTCCCCTTCAAAGGTAATTTCAAACACTTGTTGAATATGATAAATGTTTTATGCGAATTTAGACCAAACAACCCATGATTGATTCATTAATATACACAGCAAAATCCAACGTTAAGTGGATATACGAATCTTATACAAAATTGCATTAACATCTTTCTTTTTTCTATGAACGATTATTACAAATGACATCATATTAACATCATAAGGACATCGTTGGTGCTTCTCGTCCTCAAAAAATTATTTAATAGCGCAAATCAATTCAATTCCCTTTGAGAATAGCATCTCAAATCTGATTTACTCATAGTTGAGCTCTTTCCACACCAAAGGAAGGAGTCTGTCTCTTATAAGACAGCTGCTTCAAATACGATTGCACTGAAACACTATTAGCCTTTCTATGGCCTGGCCTTTGAGGTGTAAACTCTTCTGAGAGGAGACTTGACAGTTTGTTCTTAACTTCGGGATTTATCTCGTCAGCTCTCTCTTCATCGCAAGCGCTTTGCATCGACGACCTCAGCACCCGACCATCATCATCATTTCTCAAATAATCCTTGAATCCTCTCTGGTCTCCCCCAGGATGTCGGATAATGAAACTCACTGGCGTGACGCCACCAGATATCCGGCCTGAACTCGACCCTCTATGAAATGGAGAACTCTGCTGAGTTTTCGCTCTGTTCCAGCCCTCTTCCTCGATGATTTTCTGCACAAGCGTTCCTGAGTCCGCTTTACTGCCCTTTTGCGATTGGGCACTATTAGCAACTGGTGTAACTGACTGCGGCTTGCTATATTCCTTCAAGCTTTGCCGGAATCTCATGTACTCTTCATGAGCTTTCTGAGCTATTTGCTTAGTAAAATCGCTTTTTACGCTCGGTAAAATAAAATTATTGGCTCTTTGATCAATCTCGGTGATCGCTGTCTGCATCTTTGATAGCCTCATAACCTCCTCCGGCCTTAAAGGCTGCACTCTCTGTAATTCATTGTACATTTGCTGCTGTCTTGTTCTATACAGCTGCGCTCTTCGGTTCAGATTCAAGCTTTTTGAAACCGTACTCCTCGGAAAATACTCCGTGTATCCCGCTGCCTGTCCGGTGTGCTGCTGCTGTTGCTCTTTTCCCTTGTTTATATTTTGGTCCTCGGCGTTATTCGCATGTGTTTTTGAAGCCGATTTGACTCTTCCAATGGATTTGCAATATGTCCTATAGTCAGTGAACTTCATCACCTTTACTTTCTTTGGAACATATAGTTCAATCATAGCGTCTTCTCCTTTTACATGGTCCCCGAGGGTAATTTTATACATTTTATTTTCTGGGTACATTGGCTGTTTTTGGTTCGATTGGCTGTAGCTTTTTTGTTGCATCATTGAGTCATTGCGTGGCTGGGTCCAGCCAGGCGATCCTGGTGTGGTGGCTCCATCCCCAAGTTTATCAGAAACTATTAAAGATTCTTCTAAGCTATGAGGTTCGTCCATCACGAGAATTTTCTGTTGCGTTTGGAGTGGGATTTTCCTGTGCTGATAAGACTTACTCTTCACGAGTCGCTTTTGAGGACAGGCGAAGCTTGTTGAGGGTCGAACTGCCTCGCTCTGTTTTAAAACCTTATGTTGTGGCGACTGTGAGGCTGTTCTGAATTGCGATGGATTGTCATTCCTGCCCCGAGAGTCTTCGTTGTGCTTAGAATTCATTTGAAAGCTGGGTCTCTGCTTTTGTGAGGGAAGAAACTCTTTTTCGGTTTAGGTTGATAAGCTTAAACGCAAATTTTGTAAAAATTTTTATTGCTCGAAACTGAAATAAACATGAGTCTATGCTCGGGGTTTTTTCCAAAAATTTGAAAAAGAATTTTCAAATAAAATTGCCATGTTGAAGGAATTAGGGCTTCAAACAAAATTGCGAGTGTTTGTGATACTTATTCTGCATATAAAAGATCTGTTTTATCCATATTCTTCTTTCATCTTTAGATTTTAAAATCTTCAGGTACCGTTGCTAGCAATGAGCAAAAGGATTTTGAAGCTCATAATGGGTAGTAGATCGGTTGAAGAAACAGAAAGCTTAGTTATGCTTTACTTCGGCGAGCTGTTGCTGCAAGAGAAAACGCCTTTTTCATTAATTGGTAATTCATGCAGATACTACTGCATAGCTAAATTTCTTGAAAAATACTATCCTCTATTATTAACACTATAATATATGAATGAGGTACGCTATTAAGGTGTGCTATAAGGCAATTTGGTTTGAAATGAGTCCTCTCAGCATAGTAAAAAATGATAACCCTGACTATATCAAAGAGAGAACTAACTAATAAGGAAAAACTATTTCTTTCTTATAAAGGAAATTTGAAATTGATAAATTATAATTTGAAATTTATTGAAAGATAAATCGTGTTGGTAAGGGTAAGGTCTGCTTATTCAAATAATTTTCTCTTCCCTCAAATTCAAAAATATATTGTGATGTAGTGACTTTGATAATTGTTTTTCAAAAAGTAAAGGTATTTCTCTGCCACGAGATGAATGAAGTAACTGTAGTTATAAGACCCTTTCAGAAATTCAACGTAAGTGAAAGTGTATCGGTTACTGTCGCATTAAAAGTATGAGAAGCTCAAGGTATTATGTTGATGAGACTTTCATAAGACAAAGCATTATATCATTACAGATTCTGCTATAATTTATACCTACTAACCGAAAGTAATAAATCACGACTAGTTTTCTTTTGATAAAAGAAATGACAATCATTTCGATATAGCTTGAACGAAATAAATTAAACTTCTTAGAATTTATCAATGAAAGAAGACATTCTTTGAAAAAGAAAATGAATTTCTCCAAAATTTAAGAAAATAATTTTCAAAAATCGGAAACTTTGGAAAGCTCAGTCTTTAAAGAAAAGTTTGAGTTCAGTAGGAAAATGCAAAGTTCGTTTTCGTGAGAAGAATAAACTTATTTAAGCATGACTTTTGTAAAGAAATGAATGTCAAGTGAAAGCCTTATATATATCATTTTAGCTCCTTAAATTAAAAATTGAGAGGATTATGAGAGTTAAACAATGGGTAGAAAAACAACTTCTCTCAACCCAAAAGCAAAGAAAAAAACCGTCAAAATGTGTAATATAATTTTGATGAAATTAGACAATATATATATTTTGTTTCAATTTTCATCTATGGTATGGTATGGCTATCCAAATTGAATTTAAACTCAGAATTAAATTTATCAGCCCGAAACAAACACACACACAGAGACATGCAAGAAAGTGGCGTATCCTTTGTCGCATTCGGTCGACTCGAAGACCGAACCTTGCTCTACCATTTCTGCTTTGAAGAGAAATACGAAGTAAATACTCACCAAGCCAGCCGATAAAGCAAATTCTCTAGAAAAAATTCGCACAAGAAGCGCAATCCCTCTTAGTCAAATTCCAGCCTCTTAAATTAGCTTCAGGAGATCATCAGAAAATCAAAAGTCCCAATGGTTCATGGTACTGCTCTTTCGATGAGAAACGAATGGCATATTTCGGTAAAATCTTTTCAACAGAATCAAAAAATCGGCCATTATCCTCCTCATAGCTCTCTGCAGTGTCTACTATTCAGAGACTCAAGCCTACCGAATGCTTTCAGTAATAATCTGAGGAAATTCAGCTCAACTTTTCATTTAGGAAATTCAAACTTCAGTGCAAGAGGAAGTTCCTTCGTATTGGCAGAAGAACCCTGCAGAAATGACAGCTTATGCGAAAACATTTGTTCCAGAAATCGCGGAGAAGTTCAAAGATCTGGACATGAAAGACAATTTAGCGAAAGCACAGGCACAGTTGGATCAAGTCCGTGCAGTGGCAGGTCAGAGCGTTCAAGATATTGTTAACAATGTCAGCACACTGGGGGTAGGAGTTTAAATGAGAGTAATTGGTGAGATTTGATTTAGGATATCGAAGAAAAATCAGTGAAGATCAATCAGTTAGGGCTCCGACTGAGTCAAGATGCTAATGAGCTTGCGCTTCAAACCAAGAGAAGAATGCGAATGAGGCTGATGATTGGAGGACTTATTCTTGTGATCATTGCTTTGTTTTTCATTGTGTTCTCATGATAGTTGAGATTGATGAAGAGTTCACCATTCTTAAATTATTATTTCTTTTCGTAGCACGATTTATTTGAATTGTGGTGTGCATGTGAGAATGGGAGATTATGAAATTTTAATCGTTCATGAGAGAAAGTTGGTCTATGAGGTTATTTAAACGGTGACCTGCTGAGTACCAAGAATGATTATTGCATTCAGAATGAGGGTTCATCATAGAGATTTCTCTTTATTTATTCAGTCAGTGAAGTTTTTATTAGCGATAGGATGAATACGATCAATGAGTTAATAACGGTTGAAGTAAGAAGAACATGTGAGAAAATAAATCCTTCTTACTATTCGTCTAGAGACACCTCTCTAAGTCCTCTACTTTCAGAATCTTTCTACACCATTTAGAGTAGCAGAGCTAGACCATCCTGAAAAAATCACCATGATGATCCCTGAGTACTTTATATCTCGGTTGAATAGTCAAATTTAAGCTGTCAATTAAATAAACCCAACTGGCCTACCTCTAACAACACAATGCAAGATAGCGGTGTATTCTATATTGCTTTCGGCCGACTCGACGACCGAACCTTGCTCTATCATTTCTGCTTCGAAGAGAAATACGACGTAAACCCTCCTTCCCGCTGGCATTCAACCAAATAAATAGAAAAAATTCACCCAAGAAGCGCAGTCTCTTCTTCTCAAGCTTCAGCCCCTGAAACTTAATCCTGGTGACCATCAGAAAATCAAAAGTTCTAATGGATCTTGGTATTGCACTTTCGATGACAAACGAATCGCATATTTGGGTAATTCTATTTAAAACAATCCCATATTTGTTACCTCGCCTCTCTAATAGCACTCTGCAACGTTTATTATTCAGAAACTGAAGCTTATCGAATGCTCTCGGTAATTTCGAGACGGACCTTTTGTTCATTTTGGTCATAGGAAATGCAAGCATCCGTACAAATAGAAATTCCTACTTACTGGCAGAGCGATAAAACTGAAATCACGACTGTTGCCAAAAAATTCATTCCAGATATTGCCGAAAAATTCAAGAATCTGGAAATGCATGACATTATCGAGGAAGATAAGGAACAACTGGACCAATCAATTGATGAGAGCCTTCAGAAGAAAAAGAATATTGCCTCATTTGAAGTAGACCTTTTTATTATGAGGAAGATTTTAATGTGCTGTGCTGTTTAGATCATCGAAGAAAAAGCTATACAAATGGAAAGGAGATTAGAGAAGCGCTTGGGCATCACTGTCATGGATGACGATGCCCGAATACAAAGAAGAAAGTGGCGCACTCGAATTCTTCTTTTTCTCTTAGCTACGCTCACGTTTGCTGTTGTGATTTATACACGAACACGGTCAACAACAGCTGATGGTGATGATGAATAATACAAAGTCTATTCTCTCTGTGTTTTTATTGCCGTGGTTGTTTTTTTGATTTGTAGCATAATGTATCTACAATTAAAATTACCGTTGATACGGCGTCAGATATTGTGAAAATCTGATAAATAAACCATTTGAACGGTCATTTGAAAGAATTTAGAGAGCGTCATAATATGAGAAGGTGAACCAACAAGAAACTCACTTCTATTTCTTTCATTTGTTCAGTGTTTCGCATGCCTATGCACGGATTTGACCTAGTTAACGACCATTAGCGTATTCACATGATAGTCTATCATAATCAGATTATAGACCATGAAATAACAGTAAAGGCTATGAATTACGAATTTTTAAAAAAATCTTTCACACTCTTTCGATTTGACTAGTACAAATACATCACGATCATATCTACAATGAATTTACTCCAACAGCTTCTAATGAGGGTGTTTGGAGACATCTTCCTTGACCCTTTCTGCAAACTGTTCATAAATCGATTGGATTTCCTTGCTCTCAATCACCTTCCCCTCATATTCGCTTGAGCAGGATGCTACAAGCGCGACCAGCGCCAAGGCGTCAACATGCACTGCATGCTGGACCTCCGAGCGTCTGAGCATCTCTTTCAACGACGGGTTCTCCCCAGCTATGTTGGAAATCGCGCTGGTGATTCCTTGATAGAAATCTTTTCCGTATTTCAACGGGATCCTCCAAGGCCGGTACTTCAAACTGTAGATATACCCAGGTCTCAGCACGGTCGTTTTGACCTGCTGGATACTCGCGATAAAATCTGCTCCTTCTTGTTTGTTTTCAATGAACTTGCTCATAAAACCACCCCCTTGCGCGGTCGACACGTAAACCATTTTTTTCCCGCCAATATGGTTTAAAGCATCACCAATTGCTCTCGCAGAATTTCTGTTTAATGTCTCGTAAGAGCCTTCATCTTTTGCGTTTCGTAGCATTGTGATACGCGTGTCTGAGAGAACGCCAACGGTGTGGATGACGGCATCCGAGTTTTCAAGTTCTTTCTCAAAAGTGTAGGGTTTCATTATATCTCCTGCGACCCAAGTGATTTCTGGCCTATATGTGTTTGATCTGCGTGGACCACCGCTTCGTGAAACGCAAGTTACGTGTGCTCCGAGTGAAACCGCACGACGTGTCACTTCGGATCCGATGTAGCTGTTACCTCCAATGATGAGGAGTTTCTTGCCAGCGACTGAAAAATTAAACATTTCTTGTCTAAGATTTTGAGATTATCCAAATTTTCTATTTCGAAATTCTATTGAAAAATAATAAACCAAACTTTTAAGTGATTCGAATCCTGCACTTTTGGATGTTTTAGTTTGGAGCTAAGTCCTAAGGACTGAGTAAAAGACAAATTGAGAGTTAAATAGCGACCAAATCGAAAAAATTTGCTAAAATTTGATCTGTAAGGAAATTCCTGTTGCTTGATACTGAGGGTTACTGATCAACTCTAACTTAACTGAATTAGCGAAAGGTTTTGAAATTCTAGAGTTTTTGCAAGAAAGAAAAACCTCCATACAAAGAGCAATGTAACCTAAATCGAACCGAGCGTTCTTGAAGCACTAGGGTGTGTAGTATCATTACTCTGGGTGAAAGGAGTTCAACGTACAGCTTGTTTGTGGATCATTAATTAGTTCTTGTATTTATGATGAATGCATTGAAAATGCTTCATTATTATTGCGTATGTCCTCAGAAATGGCGAATGACTACTGAAAATATCACAGCCATAATTGCTAAAACGTAAGAGAATTTCGATTAGTTTGGACACTTCATTATCTGCTTTAATAAAATGGATAAAATGACTTAGACCCGAAAAACAGGACTAAATTACGAGTTCAGGTGACTTAAACCACTGAGCACTTATAGTATATATCTCTCAATACTATACTGGCGCCTGGATAGAAAATAGTTTCTCCATCTAACTAATCCGGTGTGTGTTGAACCATCTTAGCCCTTCGACTAAAGCTTTTAATTTGATCATGTTTACACACAACGAATTTACTTCAGGATAAAATAAATCAAGTGAGAAAGCGAAAAAAAAACAAACTGAACTATGCAACTGAAAATAATGGATCATAATCATGAGAAAATCCAATATAATTCAATTAGATGAAACCCTTCAAAACGAAACGAGATATAGAGTAGTAATTCTCTCGTCCTTGTTAATGGGTTATATGCCACATAAGAACGTTAGAAGTAATATGCCTCCTTCAGAACTCGCCTTTAATTGTTGGAGGTCCATACTGCAGACTCGCATTCCGCAGGAGAAGGAGCTATAGGATAAATAAATGCAATGAAAAAAAATAAAAAATAATCATAGAGTTAATTGTCGAGGCATTCATTAGTAGTTATTAGTGAATCTCATGAGCGACATGTTGAGTGGAGCGCTCATTTTCCTTGTTTTCGAACGTAAATCAGTAAATGATTCTGGCTCAGCCCTTTGCATTAATTGCGTGGGTAATTTCGACTTCTTTCTTCCCGGGAAATTCCTGTTGTAGTCTTGCTCATCCTCAAACTCTTCAGAAATACTCGGAATTTTCATTTCAGAGACACGCTCTTTGTTCGCCTTAGCCTGCTTGTTGAGAACCTTAGCGGAAATCTCTGGAGTATTTTTCGCGCATTCCTCAAAGAACGCCGTCCACCGCGTTCTGTATTTATTCGAATGGATTTTAACGAAATGCTTTTGGAGAGCAGACTGAAGCATTTTCTTCTCATTCTCATCGGATAGGTTGTATGCCTTCACAAGCACAAAGTTGCCATACTTGTTCGTCATAAGTTCAATCAATTTCTCGCTTTTGCTGATTGCCTCAATCAATTTATGCTTATTTTCCTAAGAGAGAGGAAAAATAATGATAGAAAGGAGGTTTTGATGAAAGCAATAGATACTAATGAAGCGGTTTCGAGGCATTTTTCGACGACATTTGATGAAAATTTCTGGTTTGAATATTGGGAAACATTCAGCAGGATTTCTTCGCAAATAGCGCCGCAATCTTGCCTGTAAGTCTAGCATAGGAGAATTTAGAAAATGGTCATAAGGAGTGTATTGATTGCCTCGAAGGCGTGCTGGATGGCATAATTTCCAAAAGGATTTTGTATAAGCTGCCCGACGTTATCCGCTATCAAATCAATAAGAATTTTCTTTTTATCTTCGTCTTTTTCGACTTTCGTAATCAGCGCTTTGAGCTATGTTATCATGGGAGAACTCAAAATCAATGCAAATAACAGAGATCGTTACAACGCAGAGACCATAAGAGTCATTCGCTATGTCAAGGAAATCATCCTTCACTGCCTCGAAAACAAATGCAATCCTTGAGAGTGACAGCGACATAATGAGTTTTTGGACAAAATGAGTCCCGTAGGGATCCTAGTGTTGGGACATGTGAAAGATAGGAGAAATTCTGCACTCTACCTTGGATAATTCAGAAATGTAGTCTCCTAACTCTTGGAATATCTCTTCCTCCTCATCGCTTTTAAGGACTGATAAGATTCCTTGCAGCGAATGAGTTCCTTTCTTGTGTTTTGCCAGCTCGGGAATGAGTTTGACTATCTATGAAGGAAAAACAGCCCGTCAATGAAAAAGCTCAATAAACTCGTACATTCAAGAGCAGAGCGTATCTTTGCTGCGGAGAGGCAGTCTGCATAAGACTTTGAAACATATAATTCGCATGAGGATCGAGTAGAACCTCTGCGACGTGCGGACTCAGCTCTTTGATTATAATTTCAAGTTCTGGACCATTCGCATTCGCGATGAACATTTGAATTATCCTAGTCATAAACATCAAGCAAGTTTCACCAAGCCAGCGCTTACTGGGACCCTGTAGGTGATTTGGACAACTCATACAGCCTTCCCTGGTAATCAGAGAGCTTGAAGTTGGCTTCAGGTGGTCTGAGTTCATCGCTTTTGTAATGAGTCATCAGCAGTGATTTGCCCATTGCCATCTTGCCAGAGTCATCGAAAAGAGGATGCGAGTAGCTAGGCACAAAGCCATTAGAAGAGCAATCAAGCAGGCGATATCCATACTTTACTCCGACATCAGGAGTCTTACTCAGGAAGATACTCCCACAGCTTGGGTTATTGAAATCTTGGTTATATTTCGCATTGAAAGCTGCCATATCGAAGTTAAATTTGGGAGTCATCACTGAGTGGCTTTTCACGTCTCTCCTGACGAAAACGCCGGGGTCTTTAGTATCTTTACCTCCCGAGTCCACCCCAAAGCTATCCGTCCTGAAAATATCCATTTCCTTATTAAATTTTGCTCAGACTTGTGAATACTAGAGAAGTACTACCTTGATGGAGCCAGACCGCATAGGAGAAATGAAAGGCTGAGAGAACTGGCTTAATTGGCTTGCGCTTTTGTGGATAGGAGTGGGGAAGGAATAGTTCTCTTCTTGAATGCCTTTGAAGTCGATGCCGGGGGGATTCTGGAGCTTGCTCTATTGCGTAATCGTTAATAGGTTCTCATTCCATAGAGCAAACCTTTCGATAGAGCGGAAGAGTTAAAATGATATATCTCAATTTGATAATCCGAGGATGCTCTTGCTGGTTAAACCGCTGTGGCATCGGCAGCCTGTAATTGAGGCTGTTGGTAACGCGATTGTCGATATCTAAAAGGACTTGGCACCCAACGTAGATTTGATTGCCATTTTGATTCTGAAAACAAATCATCAAAAGCTGAATTCCAATGAAAATTTTACATAGACAAACTCAATGCGTTTCTCAGGACATTCAGTCGTGACATTCACTGACAAGGCGCTCACCAAGAACTCGAATGTATAAGGCTCCTAATATTTAGCAGTCAGATCGGGAAACAGCGAGAAATCTCACCTCATTTGACGGACAGCTGCCCACTATCAATTGACAGCGGAACTCTGGATAAACCAAAATATATGCGTTCGGTTCGTAAATCGACGTGGTTCTCTTCTCGAAATCAAAGCACAAAATCCGCTTTCCCTTGAGAACGGTTAGACATGGAGCTATTTGCCATAAGTACTTGCTGCTGTTGCGGCTGGATTTCTTCCATAGCAACTTCAGATTTCTCAATCTTAAAGTGCAGGTAAGAGCTAATCGGATGCAAGGCCTCAAAAGACATAAAATATAGCTTTCTATCCCTTCTCATGAACTGGCTGACATCAATAGCTGGCTCTAGGTAGTTGATCTTCGCTACCGGGACCTCGGCCAACGATTTCACGCTAGGCATTCGGTCTTTGAACCTGTAATAGCAATCGAAATGCGTCAGGTAGTGCCTCTTATTCGTCTTGGAAAAATAGGCTGAAATGTTCTGAAAATTGCTCTTTTTCAGATCAATATCTAATATTTTTGATCAGAACCAACTGTGACAGAGAAGCAGTCGCTACATTTCAGACAGAAAGGGCAGTATGGGTCATGGTTGTCCGATATCTGATAAAGTATCGGCTCAATCCGCTCGATCAGCGAGATATCTTCGTTCACTGGAATATTGTAAAACAGCGTTGGAGTACTCGCCTTCGGGTTAAGTATTTGCGGAGATGACTCTAACACATTAATAAATAACTCGGCCAATCAAGCGTCTCATTACTCATCATGCTTTGAGTCGGAAGGAGCTGCGAGTAGTTCAAAGAGTGGTTGTAGGTCCCTGGACTCGAGAATTTTTTTTCCAGGACATTTTCAGCAAAGTCAAAAGACTGCTGTCCTTGAAAATCCTGAAACGCGTTCATCGGCGATGGGTCTGAAACATAGCGTTTTGTTTGGGAAATAGGGTTTGGGAGAAGCGGCACCGGCTGCCCTTTTTGGTATCTAGTGTCCTCGACTTCCACACTAGGCCCTTGATTTTCTATCAATTCGTATTTGAAGCAAATATGCGAAAATTACCAAAAATCTTCCTTATTTCATCCTTCATCGAGTGCTTTGAATTTTGCTTTTGATCATCGGCTGTAAATTTTGCTTTAGGGAATGACGTTCAGAGAAAATGTTATTACAATCATTAAGACATAGAGGAGATTCGTCTTCTGAGTCCCTGGGAAAGGTAAGGAAAAGCATCTTTTGAATTGTTACTTATGTATTGAAGCTGCGAAATTAAAATAAGGCACGTTGGCCATTTTCAAAGCAAGAAGATTTTTCCGGTCTTAATTTTGTTACTGACTTAATAAGAAAAAAATCAAATGAATTATTTTGAAATTGCCATGACCAGTTATAAACTGAGTGTTCCAAATATCTGAATCGAATGATTTTTATAACGGCGACAGGATAACGAGTTGGAATCGAGAATTTATACGCTCACTTGCAGGCAAATCAGCAATCACGAACGACTAGACTACCAAAAACAAACTTTAGTAATCACCGATTTTCTTCTTAATACAGTATCAAAAAGGATATTGGCCAGTCTTTAACTGCCAAATAAAATGTGAATACTCCTTTAAGGCTTTG
>ENA-UOUE01000992-UOUE01000992.1-compost-metagenome-genome-assembly--contig:-NODE-992-length-20331-cov-11.029920_pt1 | contig 20331 bp, 13 predicted proteins | sample MGYA00238146_ERZ747223 | MGnify/ENA primary metagenome ERZ747223 (study PRJEB28781, sample SAMN06268865) | compost metagenome | isolation source: single cell | place: USA: California, Emeryville, Joint...
ACTAGAGAGAAGAATGAAAGGAAAATGGAAAAGTTAATGGTTTTTATGTTTTCAATGACGAAACCGCATTTAGCAAAATCAATCACAGATGATGGCTTGATTAGAAAAGCAATAACCGAGTTTTCAGCGACTAATTTTCCGAGCGATGCGACAACCGATAATCATGGGCAGTCGGAGGACAATGAAGCGAATCTTCCTACTGAGGATTTTAGAGACAAGGAAAAAATTGAAGTAATTTGATTAAAATTTTGCTAATTTCATCGTTTGCTTCAAAGGCGACATTCTCAAAGCTGTTGAATTCGTTCGAGAATGATGTTCCCTCAGATTTTGAGAAATTTCTGAAAAATAATTCTGGTGCTCTTCAGAAGCTAAACACTCCTGATGCTAACGTGGAAAGCCAAAAAACCATGGAGGATTATTTAAATTTTGTCAGAGGTATGATGGAAACCCATTGTCATTGCTGACCAACTCTTTTGTAAGGCAATAATCAATTTTCTGCTGATTTCATGCGAGGAAGTGGGACGTCTTTTGATTCACAGAGCGAAATTTTAAAGCCACAGGCAGATCCCAAAGGGAACTCTGATAAATTCTCAGAAAAGCTCTCCAATCAGTATCGAGATCTCGATGCTCGAAGCTATTCAGGTAAAAATAATTCCTTTTTTTTGTTCCGTGGCAACTGACTGGTTTTGGCAAAGATCAACCCATGAAGCAAGTAAAAAAAGAGGCAAATTCACCGAATGTAATTGGAAATATGGCAGGAGGCTCCCAGCAGCATCAGCAGCAAAGAACACTAGCATCGGAATCGCCAGCAGTGTTCCAGAATGGCTCCCATCATAACGATAATTTCGGTAACCCAACGCCGAATATCAAGCGAGAAGCGAATGATTCTCCCTTTGTAAATCAGCAAGGAGGGTACTCTCAAAGGTATAATAATCAGGGCGCGGGATTACAATATGGCAGCCCAGGGTATCTCCACAGCGGAAATCAACCATATCGAGAGGAATTAATGAGAAATCCCCATGCAAATATATCTCAATTTCCCTATTTTTCTCAGGACCCAGCCGCGTTTAATTCCATTAAATCCAACCCCTCTAATCTCACTCCAAGTCTCGTCCAGGAAAACCAGACCGGACTCGACCAAAAAATGTATTTGCGAGCAACTGGCGCTCAAGGACAGTTCCTTAGTGATCTGCCTGTGAAAAAAGAATATTTCGGGAACAATCCTTTCATTGCTAAACCACTGGACTCAGAGCCTCGCATTGAACTTCAAAGTCCCAGAATGCCCCCTGCTACTCTGCTTGATAATTATAATTTCCATCGGTTGCCGTACAACACCGTATTTGCACCCAGCAATGAGCTCACTGATCTCCAAAAATTCTCGATAAAGTCAGCACAGGCAATTCCACAGGCCAGTCTTTCTGGTGGAATGGGACCGAAATTTCCGAGCCAAGGTAAAGCAATGCCATCATTTGCAGACATGAAGAGTTTCGACGATGTGGAACGGGCTCGACAAGAAATAGCTTTAGGCGCTCGCGCCAATTTTTTAGCGAATTCAGGCCAATTTCCTACCAAATCTTTTGAAGATAGCATGCATGATAGACATCCAGACATTTTTTAATACTACTCCGAGTTTTTTTAGTTGTTGACAATTTTGCTGTGTAATTTCCAGGCACATTGATTTAAGTTCGCGATGGCCATCCGGCACAATACTAATGAGGATATTTACACATGGCTGACCCATATGCAGTCAAAGCTGAGATAAGACCGGTCATTTTTAATGTATAATTAAATGTTCTCATCGGAAATTACTTTATAGAAGCGAGGCACAAAATGATGTATTAGATGTAATTGAAAATATTGATTTTATCAAACAACGAATTTAACACTAAGAGAAAGTCATTTCACCATAATGATAACCGACAAATCGATTGATCTTAGGAGTAATTATCTTGCTTGTGCTCCAAGGAGATAATTTAATTTAATCTTGATAAATCGTAACTTTTTAGATCTATCTTCTACTCCTAGCATCCCTCTTCAATCAAAAGATCAAGAAAACTTATTTCAACACCATTTCAATAATATTCCTACTATCATTCTACGTAACTACTCAAGACGTAACGGCCTTTATCAATCCAATGCAACTAGAAAGTTAATGAAACTGAAAATTAAAAAACAATTTCCCTAAACAGCCATTAACTCCTCAACACGACCAATATATACACACATTACGCGTCATCATCATCTTCCTCGTCCTCCTCATCACCATCTTCGTCTCCTTCTTCATCGTCTTCTTCCTCTTCCATACCCTCACCATCTTCATCACCTTCGTCATCCAAATCGAATTCATCTTCTTCATCTTCCTCATCCGATCCAATCGAATCGGATTCTTCATCTTGACCCTTCTTCATTTTTCTGATTTCATCAACAAATCTAACGCGCTTCTTCTCGTGCTTCTCGTTCTTCAAAAGCTGATTGATTTTGCCCTTGCGCATATTCTTGTCCATCCTAATGTCATCGTCAGCTCCCGCCTCACTCAACTCGAAATCATCCTCCTCATCGCTGTCATCATCCTCATCACCTTCTTCATCCTCAGCGACCATCTTATCTTTCCTTCTCCTTTCTTTGTTTTTTTCGGGATCCTCGCTCACCTTCGCCTCAGGAACGACCTTTTTGTCATCTCTCAGCAAAGAGGCCATGTCATAATAGTCATCAGTCATATTTTTCTTCTTTGACTCTTCTTTTATCTGTCGCCTATTACATAATTATGCACCAAGCACTCAAAGTAAAAGCTTACGCGTCTCCAACAAGCAAATGCTTGATGCTTTGGAAGTCTTCGTTGAGCTTCTCTCTTTTCACCTGATTTTCCATAGCGAGCTGCTGACGTTCAAACTTGGCCTTCTTGCTCTTATGGATGAGCTCTGCGAAAATCTCTTGTCTAGTTTTCTTTCGCTCTGGTTGAGCAGCGTCTTTATTCGGCTCGTAAAACCCTGAAAAATGATAATCGTCGACGATGTTGGCACCAATTTTCCCATCGTCTTCATCGGAACTCACTCGAATGTCTTCATTTCTGAAATCATCAATCTCGTCGATTTTTTTCCCTGTTTCGTTGCTTTATCAGACAAAAGCCAAGAAGGACAACTGCTACCTTTATGTGTCAGCTGCAATACATCATCATCGGAGTCGAGTTCAAAAAATTTAAGCTTTTTTGATCTCTTGGTCGTTGCGGGAGGGAGTTTGACCTTGCTCTCGATGAGCAACTTGGTCGCAACTTTAGGATCGTCAAGCGCTCTCTTGTCGATGATTCTATTCGATTTGTTTAGGCCTCTGAATTCGTTGACTAATGTTTGACGCTATGAGAGAAAGGGGATTATTCATTCAGTAAATGAGGATGAATAAGATAGCATACATCTTGAATGGTTTTTTGCTGCTGCTTTCGTTTTGAGGCTACCAACGCCTCGAATTTGTTCGGGGCCTCAGGCTTTCGGATCTTTTGGGATGCGAAAACCTTGTCTGGCATGGGTTTCCCTTTAGCTGTTGGTGGCTTTCTCATTCTGAAATTTCAATAATTTTTAATAAGGCTATTTTAGCTTCTTGTAAGATTTGATGGGTAGTTAACAAAAATGACCTGCCTTTATTAGTATGACATTCCAAAACCGAATTTCTGAAAATCATATCTGAATTATCTAAAATAGCCCCATTCCTTCGCTGTTACCGACGTATTAAATAACTTATCCTCTTATTCTATACATTTGAACATGATAGTAATACATGATAAAGAAAAAAGAGTGTTTTTATATACACGAAACATTTATATTAACAAGTTCACGAGAACCATTCTTTTCTTGGGTCGGGCAATCGTTTTCTGAATGACCTTCCTTTCAGTGTAATTGTAGTCCCTAGCAGTAAATAAGCATACGTTATTAGTTTTTTCATTGGAAATCGGGAGTTTTTACTTGGGAATCTCAAAAAGATGGTCTAAATTTTCATCTTTTTTTAAAAGCCTAAGTATATTACCATTTCTCTTTGAAAAAGAATGCGAAATACTCAAATTTCGTGAAAACAATATTTGCTTTCACTGAAAGAGTGAGAGGGATCTGCAGTTTCACGGGAAATCCACCGCTGTTAATGACATTTTGAACCGCCTACAAAAAGTATAGATAGATTAATACAAAGTTTTCACTGAAAAATTGACCGCGCTGTTAAGTACGTCCTGCAATTTGGCTAGTATTTTATTGCCTTTGGATAAGAAATTCAGAGCTTGGAATATCGAATTGAACGATATCGGGAATTTTTCTGCAACCCAGATAAAAGCATTCTGCTTCTTCACCCGAGCTTTAGCGTTTTCTTTTGTTTCCACTTTGATTTTTAGCTTATCTTTATTCTGGATAAGGTCCTCAATCCTTCCCTTTGTTGATTTTGACCGTTGCATTTTCGTTTCTTAATGTATTGCAGAGGGATCACTATATAATTGGATATCTAATGTTGTTACCTTTCTCTTTTGGAGGGAGATCTTTTTGCTGGGCTTTTTCAAGTTCTTTTTGTATCAATTCAGGCCGGTTGCCTTGGTTATCAGCGTTTTCTTTTTCTTGATTTATCCTTTGGTTTGCTCTCCTCAAAGCCTTCGTTGGCAGTTACAACATAATCTATGATAATATATACCCGGATATATTCGTCAAATGTCTTTTTAAAAGGCGCTTTGCTTTTCTTGAATAAAATATAGTCGAATTCTACCTTGAATTCAAGTCTGAGAAAAGTGAATTTGTGTCTCAGCAACAGCAATTTGTTACTTTTTCGTGTCCCATTCGTTAACTCTTTGAGTCACCTTTGATCCAAACCAGTTTGTACTTTCAGCGCAATTACAACTCTTCAACTCGAAATTCCCTTGGAGGGGGTCGGCTTTCAGAAGGTCGGCAATCGTAAGCTTCTTTTCATCTTGGTCTATTTCCTCCTAATGATAAGAGATCACAAACTGGGAGTCCACTTTAAAACTCTTACAAACAGGTTGGTGAATTGCTTCTTTGAGTGGTTGACGGCGTAAATTTCCGGGTATTTATCAAAGTCTCGGTCTCCTTTGACCTCGATAATGGTGCTCATGTTCCGTCGTTTGCATTTTAGCCTTTTTATGCTTACCAAAGTGTTGTCGAGTCTCAGTTTGTTCTTATATTTCCATATTTTAAACGTGTCTATATGAGTGTTTGAGATATGTTTCATTCAGGAGAAGTAGTCAAAATACCGTTTGGAGCAAGCTTCGAAAGGAAGGGGATCAAACTGCTTTCAAAATCCCATCTCATTTCTAAGTAAAAATCCGGCGTTTTGTCTAAGAGCTTTTTTAGCTCTTTCTCCTGACGACTAAACATTCGTTTTTTCCGCTCTAACAGAGCGTCGAAGACAAGTCCCAGCAGCACGGAGTCAGCCTAATCATTCTCCCGATCAGAGGCTACAAAATAAGTTTAATCAGGAACCTGACAAACGGCCTCGTCAATGCAAGTCCATCCGTTAGCATCTCTTATACTAGGGTCTCCTCCTTAATTTTGAGATAAGGGCATGATTACTCAATAACTCTACCGTGTTTAAGGAGGAGCTGAGCAATCTTATGATAATCAAGGCTCTTGTAGCATAATTTTGAAGTTAGCATGAGTGGAGTGTTTCCGAGGCCGTCTTTCTTGTTCAAATCTATCGTTTTTCCATGTTCTGAGGCAACAATCACGTTTTTCAAGGCGAGTAACATGAGATCAATTACCTTGCAAAAAACTCTCCATTAACTGGATATCATGTAAATATATGAGTTTCACAAGACGCTCAGTAACGTAATTTCCATCGTTAATCACCTAACAATGCCAGTTTGCCACCCATTTTTTAAAAAGTTTTTACCCTCAAGATGTTATTGGTGTTAGTCACTATGTTCTCTACTGCACCCTTGAGTGTGACTTTTACACTTGCATTCATAGAAGGCGTTAAATCTCTCACACCTGCACAAATAAAAGCACCTTATCCCCCTGCCCATTAATCGTACAAAGCTTACATGTCTTTTCAGTCAGCTGGCTATCATCAAGGTCTACTTCTTCGTCATGATCAATACATTGAAAATAGCCTGACGCTTCATTTATTAAAGGTATATGAGGACCTATGCTGACGATATCTGACAGATTCTTGCTCAGTTGTGAGCTTGGAATCTCTAGAGTTATCCGATTTTCATTGTTTCCCAAATCAAGCTTTTGTTGCGCTGAAAAGGCATGAGGATCAAGCGATCTGATTCGTCGATGATTTTCTTTGGAGTGGTTAAGAGGGAGTTCTATTACATCTAGCAGCCAAGTACCTTCGGTCTCTTTGTTCTTCCGTTTGTTGAATCTCACCATGGAATTATTGAAGAGCGTATTTTTGTTTTCTCTTAGAATGCTGGACTGCAGATTCTTCCTCAGTTTGATATTGTCAATTTCTTCAGTGATGCTAGGTATCCTTTCATCTGCATCGTCGAAATCATAAGAGAATAAATTCTCAATCATCCGCTTTTCCGCAAGTTCAGATTCTTTATCGTTGAAAGCAGATCCCATTGTATTAGCTGATTTCATGCGGTCTAAGTTGCTGCTTATTACGTGGAAGAGATTGCGAGATGAAGCGAGTTTTTTGTTCGTCTCGTCAGTAGCGAGAGAAGTGGAACGGTTGATATAAGAAAATTGCGAAATTGAAGCTTCTGCCTTTTTCGTTAAGGAAACTGCGTGTTTTATAGAATTGCCTCCAGAAGGAGAGAATAACTTGGTGGCTGGAGAGGTAGAGGCGGTTCTGTAGTGACCTTTTGTCCCTATATAGGTGAATATGGATAGAAATTAAAGGCGTATTTCAATGCTTGGAGAAAAAAGAGGACCCAGCACGTCTCCTCATTGTAGTGAGAATAAGAAAGTTGGAGTTACCTTCAGTTCGAGAGGCATTGTTTAATTTTTGGATGGATTGAGTGGATGAGATGGGTATTTTATTGATTGGGCTGAGATCTGCAATGCAATCATTATGGCTATTCATGAACTTGAGAAAATGTGAGCAGATGGTAAGCAACCAAGATTACATCTGGACAAGATCTTTCTTTTTGAATGAGAGTTTCGGTGTGTGTGTGGGGATCAAAACTCTTCCAATCCAATTTTATTGATAAGAATAATCTGAAATTTTAAAGGGTAATTAAGGTATATACTAGTTACAGTTGATGGTTTTTCTACGAGCGCCTTGAATAACTATAGCTTCGAGATGAACCTAGCTTCTCTGGGTGCATATTTGAAGCGCCAAATAAACAACAACAATTTTTATTAAGAAGAGTAAACCACTCGGAAGCCTACAGAAAGAAAGAAAAAAAATGCTGATTCTATGAATGCCTAAAGCATATAAGCACTACTAAATTCTTTCGTGCCTATACTTGAACAAAATTAATGATCTATTTCTAAAATTCTGATTGACAAAAATGCCATTAATTTCTTCATCAAATTGCTCTTAGATTGGCTATGCTATTCCGTTCAACTATGTGTTCATTAATTCATAGTATTCATAAAAAAAAAGTTCACTTCATATATGTAGCAGAGTATGCCAGAGAAAAGTTTAATTTATCCCTTCGCTAAATTGATACTACCTTTGATTAGTCAAGTCACTCCCGACGAAAAGGTCCTTTATCTTCGCTAACTTACCAAGCAATTACTTTTCTTGCATTGTTTTACGAAGGATTTGTTCGAAATATCATATATATCGTTAATATCTTCATTCCCAATAGACCAGTATTAGACTGTTAATTTTATTGTTATTTTAAAGAACGCGAGATTCTTAATGTCATACTCTCAATCTCCAAAAGAATCCGAGCTGGAATTTACCTCTACCTTCGTCAACAGATCCAACTCCAACTACAATCCATCTCACTTCTTTACCAAAGTAAAACACTCAACCTTCTAGCTCCTAAACTTCCCTCAGGACGAACATTCTCCTCCTCAACGAGACAAACCCTCATCGCCTATTAGAATCAGCACTAACGAAAGCAATGCTATCAGCAAACATTCAAAAGCTATCAGCCTTGGGAAAATTTTTCGCAGAGATATCCCTCTCGATACAACTCAGCTCTCGAATGCTTACATGAATCACCTCAGGCCAGCGGATCCACTTCGAGGCTCCTTCAGTCCTCTCACCTCAGCGCAAAATCCAGTAACTTCTCTACAAAGCGAAGTCATCGAGACAAAACGAGAGGTGGAAACCCTCAAAAATGAAGTCAACTCGCTGAAAAGCCAGTTACATGCTATCAATCCCAAGCCAGATTTTTCTAATTTCAATCGGAGTCGCAGCGCTTATAAGGTCTATCAGCCCAATTACAAGCCCTCGGGGTCAATAGTGACAAATTTGAATCAACATTTCTATCACAGCAATTTTGTCAGTCCTCAGAAGCGACAGTCCACCACTGAGCAGGTTCGGTCTCCAACAGCAACAAAAATACAGAATTTGAGAGAAGAGATGTATAAGTATATGTACGCGACTCCTTCGACAGGGCACCCGTTAAGGCACCAAGCACGTAGTTCGAGTGCTGCGCCTAAGCGTAGCTCAGAACAGAACAGGACGGAGATTCCATCGTATTTCGGGCTCACACCTGTGCAGGGGAGCGAAGGAGAATCAAATAGAGTCTCCAGCGACAGGGACATTGAAAAGCATACTACAAATGCTGAGCAAGTGCCTACGTACGCTGGGAAAGCTTATTTTGATCCCTCGCAAACTACAACTGTCACAAACGACACCTCTATCTCGAATACCAGACTCACCAATAACCGTTCCGCAATGATTTCCACAGCGCCTCAAAGTGGGGACACGACTTCCACTTGGAAGAAAGGTCGAAAGCCTGGGCATATTACAACGTTTGCAAATGCGAAGGAAAACAAACCAGAAAACCAGCAATATGCATACCACACTCAAGTGACCTTCCAAACGACAGAATCTGCAGAGCGGAACTTGAAAACTGAGCAGTCTGCAAAATTTTTGAGCCCTATCAAAGAGAATACCCAGAATAAATTACCAGAGATGCGAACTCCGCCTTCAAAAAAAAAGAGTCAGAAGAAACCGGCCTGGAATTATAACTATTCGCCTCCAGGTTATAGCACTAGACCAACAGGAAGCGGCGGAAAAACATCACCTCAGAAAAGATCGAGCTTGAATAAATCACCGGAAAAAGCCTCTCCAAGCCGAAATAGATTAAGCCCAGGGTCAAACTCGCAGAGCAATAGAGGAACTCCGCAAAGGCACACTAGTTCTGATGAAAAAAGTAACAATTTTGTTTGGATGCGATTTAATCAAAGTGATAGTGAAACGATATGTTACTATTGAACAAGATAATCCTCAACATCATAGTCGGAGTCATCTCGACGACAAAGAAGTAATTAGGGAGGTTTATTGTGGATGATAAGCTTTTCTAGAATATAAATAATCTGTCGCAGCATTCGGTCGGCGCGTTTCAGCCAGTGTATCCTCATCATGACTCCCCTCAGAATTTTCCATCACAACAAAATAATCAATTTCAGTTTTTCAATGGGCAGCCGATAAGCAACCCTTATGCGAATATGCAGAACTATTTTATGTTTTTAACCGGGTTCTATAATTTCCACATGAATAACTTGAGATCGATACTGAATAAGCAGAACGAGACGATCTCGGAGCAATTCAGGCGGATGTCGACTTATGAAGGAGACTTTATCAAATGTAATCATCATATCAACTCGGTTGAAGACAGAATGAAGAGTACGCGACTGTTGTGATAGTTTTTGTTACACCTGCATTTGTTTGTAGTGCAAGAAGCAGTCTACAATAGCCATTTGAAGGAGATGCAAGCACGATATGAGAAGGCTGTCCAAAATGTAACATATTCAATTCTTTTTTGAAAATACAAATAATAAATTGCTTATGCAACATAGCTGCAGCAGTTTTCTGAAGCAGTCGATAACATCACCAAACAGTTTCAGGTATATTTGATAAAAAGACTCAGTTGTGTTTAAATGAATGCATTTCTTTAGAAAAGCAAACAAGTCCAAGAGACGGAAGAAGAGCAAAAAATGGAGAATTTATTAACAGAATTAGCCAATATGAAGAAAGAGATTTCTCAGCAGAGGTAGATTGCTATTACGAAAGATTTCTCGAATCCAATTACAATAGAAATAATATCAGGGAGCTTGAACAAGGAAAATCTGATTTGCAAGAACAAATTCGGGTATTTTTGGTTTATTGGGTGTCTCGTAATTGTAATTTGTTAGCAAATTGAAAGTATTTACCATGCAGACGAGTTAGCCACACTTAACCCTGAGAAGCGGAAAACGATAACCTCAACCCTTCAGAGCTATCGCTCTCAGAACGTAAAATAACTCTCACCAACACGTTACATTCCAACCACCACAATATCAGCATAAAATAGGACAAATGAATAGAGAAATACTTGAGAAATTTGACAAAACGCTGAATGATATCGAAAAAATCGAGGAATTAATCGACGAGAGAAGTGAGCGGAGGTCTTACCTTGAAACAAGTGCTGTACACGACCTACCTCGTAAAAAACCTTCTAACATCGAACGAAAGTTTTATTTTCTGGTACTAGGAGGCGAATACGAGCAAGCCGGCTACCTTGCAAAGAGAGAAGAGGAAGAAAGAATGAGACTTTCTACTGACCCCTATGACATCGCGCAACAAGACTACCATCGCATTCGCAACAAGTTCTCCTAATTTCATTTTAATCATTCTCTTATTACGCTTGCTAGGAATAATCGAACTCTAGTTAAAAACCTCCTCAACTGGGTCCCTACACAAGCTCCTAGAAACACAATTAAGTCAATTCTCCAACGCCCTCAGGGTCGGCAGTCGTTTCATGATGATACTCTAACAGCTCATTTGGAGCCTCGAAGAATGGTTTTTGAAGAACGTCGTACGAGAGCGCCTTCAGTCCAACCTTCTCAGAACAAAAGCTTCTTCCAGGCTGAATCGTATGATAATATCGAAGAAAAAGTGAAGCTTATACAGACGAGGAAAAAATTGGTAATGCGGATTTCCTTTGTTACTTGTTAATGTTACTAGATTGAGGAAGAGTTGATAAGACTTCCGCTGCCTTGCAAATCAGTCGAGCAGAAAAAAAGGAAGGCGTACTTAGATAAAGCCTTAGAAGCGGCTGAGTTCGAGCTTGAGAAACTCAGAGAAAAGCTTCAAAGAATAACGCTTTATTAAATGCCTTTTAGGAGAGCGCATTTAATAAACATGGCTTTAGCAATGGTTTTTTAAACTTTTGGTTGTCTATTTTTATACTCTTAGTTTCCACAGTATGAGATTGAAAAATCTCTTTCATTCGATGTGTATATATTAATTTAATTACTCCTGATTTCACTGAACGTCTCAGCTATTGAAACAAGTCCAATTAGCTTAACTATAAACATTACAGACGAGTCTTTCTGATCCGAATACTCGAGGGATAGAATAGCAAAGAAATGTAATTTCAACAATTACGAGGCAATTTCAAATATTTGTTTCTTCGTGAAAACTCCCTTGAATGAGCTATCTTGCATTGAGAATTCAATTGTAGCTATACGTTCAATATGAAATAAATTAGCCAGCTCCTTATAAAATATTTCATTTGTGAGTGGCACGCATATAATCTACATCTCTATATCTATCAATGTAGGCGTTTAAGTTAGTGCATTTTGAAATTTGATTTAATCTAAAAACTCAACGAATAAACATGTATTTGTCAAAAATTTCCAACAGCGAGTTCGGAGCAACAATTCACGAAGAAGAAGAGGAGGATCAAGGGATTCCCTCTCTCGCAGAAAGCAAGATGCTTTCTAGAGAACACGCTTTGGCTAAAAATCAGCAGCAACTCCGTAAGTCTCCTCAAAAAATTTATCGCGAGCAATATCCCGATGGATCAGTCTACGAAGGAGAGGTACTCAACGGAGCTAAGCATGGAACTGGCCGCTTTTGGTACGTTGGCGGCGCCCACTACGAGGGACAGTACCACCATGGAAATATGGAAGGGTTCGGTAGGCTCTATTACGATGAGAACACACTAGCCTACGAAGGCACCTGGCTTGCTGATAAATTCCACGGAAAAGGCACCGTCTACAATAATAATCCTTCGCCATGCGATGAAGAGTCTGACTATACGAATTTCGACAATATCGGCAATTTCTGGGTTAAATACGACGGCGAGTTCCGCGATGACTTGAAGCATGGGACCGGCGTTCTTTATTTATCTAATGGGGACAAATTTGTCGGTGTTTTCGTCGATGATTTGGCCCATGGCGTATCCAAATACGTTTTTAGCAATGGGAAGTCATTTTCAGGAGAATGGTCAAAGAATCAGCTCGTCAGCATTCTTTAAGCCTCTTTCTTTTTTTGTAAATGCATTATTTAAGTAACTGTTGAACTTAGAACATAGGTTAGAATCACTGCTAATACAACCTAATGTGGAGAAATAATTATTAAAAATTTCAGGCAGAACTATTAAAGTATTAATCCTTAACTACCCTTTATTTACCAGCTGAAAGTAAAAATAAAAATGGTTAAATGCTACAACCCGTTCGACCTGGGAATTTCAGATCGGACCATTAGGCGTCTTTTCGAGCAGCTGAAATGGAATTATACTGGAATGCTCTTTGACGCTATTGTGCTGCTAATACCCATCTTTATCATCCAATCTTTCGTCGGTTACTTGGATCACTCGCGTCGATTGTACTGGCAAATCAGCCTTTTCGCTGCAATCGGACTGCTCCTCGCCGGCTACCTCATCCTGCTCTGGGCTCAGAGTTCTAAGAAACCTTCAGTCACGCTTCTTACAATCGTAGAAGCCATATTTGTGCTTGGTTTCGGAAGCATTGCTGTCAGAGCCTCCCTCACTCTATGCACATGGAACGATTCAGCACAGTCAGATTCTGGTAATTCGCCCTATGCTTACTACACCGGCTGGGTCAGCGCGTTTCGAATGTCAGCAGTGGTTTCTAGCCTAAGCGAGCCCAAACAGCGGGTGTTTTGGCTAGTGCTCATTAGCGTTGCCATTGGCATTATCTGCTATACGCAGCATCGATCGGAAGTGATATTCGCTGATATCATTGAAGTGATTTACATTCAGCTCTTTTCGGTTTATATGAGCGAAAAGAGGAAGAAGACGCATATTAGAGAAAAAGAATACCTCACGCAGGAGTCTGAGTCGTTAAAAAGCGTCATTCAGGATTTATTGCAAGGAATCGTTGCGTTAGACCTGGAAGAGGCACGTGAAGTGTTCTCTAATCACACATTTAGCGTTTTGTGCGATCTTGTGGGGGTGAAGGACTGTTTGGATCTGTTCGAGAAAATCCAGATCAAAAACTTCTACATATCGACCACAGGCTGCATGTATGAGGAGAAACGAGAGTTTCATACGAAGATAGGGTTGATAGATAACTCAAATATGGAAAAAATCACTTTGAAAGATTACTATCTGAGGATAAAAGCTCATCCTAAGTCATTAGAAAACATATCCGGCAGTAAATTCGGTAAATTGCCGCTTATCTCATTTAGAGTGAAAATCAAAATGTCGAAGCAAACGCCGGGAGCCATGGGACTCGGGTACAATGTCTCTGTATTCGTTCGCCCCAGCAAGCGTAAGCCCATCCTGATCATTGTCTTTACTGACACATCAGAGCGCGAGCAGCTCGATATTGCTACTAAAGCCAGCGAAAACAAAACCCGGTTGCTTGCTTCGGTCTCCCATGAGCTGCGAACCCCTCTGAATGGCAGTATTAACTTCATCGAGAGAGCCCTTGAAGATACTGGCGTCCCAGAGGAAGTGAAAACGCAGCTTCTCACGCCTGCGATTCGGAGTAACCGCTTGTTGCTCAGCATCATCAACGATATTTTGGATTTTTCGCAAATGCAAGCGAATAAGCTGCGGCTGTTTTTCACAAAGGCTGATATCAGGCAAACCTTAAAGAACTGCATCGAGCTCATCGAGATCCAAGCTCAGAAGAAAGGGCTGAACCTGATCATGGAGACAGATATTCCTGAAGACTCCGCTTTTTTTTACACCGACCACAACCGAGTTGCACAAATCGTGATAAACTTGCTCAGCAACGCGATAAAATTCACAATGGAAGGGTCAATTACGCTGAAAGCCGAGATTGTTGGTTCTCCGGGCGGTAGTCTTTTCTTAGGGTCAAAAGAAGTGGAAATCTCCGTTACGGACACGGGAATTGGCATGAGTCCCGAGGATCAGAAAAAGCTGTTCCAAGAATTCACGAAAATTGATTTGAAACAGCAAGCGTTCTTAAACTCCTCAGGCGTGGGGCTGGGGTTAGTTATTTCAAATAATCTCGCAAAGAGGTTGGGTAAGACTTTAGGCACTCAACCAGCGATAAAAGTGGTATCCGAGCCTAATAAAGGCTCTACTTTTTCAATTATAATAATAGACAGAACTGGACTGTGGTTCTCGAACTCTAACAGAGTCAGGGTTGACTCTGAGTCAGGAGGCTTGATTGAACTCCGCAATGAGTTCAGCAGTCCTCGAGAGATGAGTTCGTCTCAGGATTTAGCCGAAAGAGGAACTTTGCTGGATATCGATATGGATCACATTGAGCCAGGCGTGCGAGCGAGGACTTTCTTTGAGAAAACTGGGCTAAAGAAGTGCATTTGTCCGCCAGTACTCGTTGTAGATGACGATATGTTCAATATTTCTGCGTTTGAGAATCTCGCGCAGAAGATTGGGTTCAAATGCGATCAAGCGTTCAATGGAAAAGCTGCAATTCAGAAAGTTCTGCTCAGATGTCAGAGGAAGTGCGGAGGGAATTGTCAGCCGTATGCAGTGATATTCATGGACTGCACGATGCCAGTTATGGATGGGTTCGACGCGTCTAAGATACTTACAGATAAAATGGCTTCTGGAGAAATTCCTTACATGACTATTGTGGCTTGCACGGCGTTGGAAACGGATTCGATTAAGAAAAAAGCAGAGTTAAGCGGCATGAAGGTGTTTTGTCTGAAACCGTTATCGAAGGATAGGGTGCAGATGATAGTGGAAAAGTACCTCTAAGCTATAGAATGGAGAGGTTTGGGGTTACATTTATGAAACCTAGTTAAATCAGTAGATAGAGCAGGAAACTTAGGGAAATATATCACGATTAGGCTGATTTATGTTTATTGTTATCCAATTTAGCGCAGCGCTTCGTCTTTACGTGGCAATTTATTGTTTTAAATCAAATACCATCATGAAATACAAATTTATTTCTTCTTTCGAGACATGCCACAAGGGCCTATACAAGAACCGGTATACATAGCAATATGCATAGCAAATCACTAGAAGTTTGTTGGGCTGCTGCATTTTTGGTATTTTTCATCTATTGCTTTTGAATATACATTCGAATGCAATAAAAAGTATCAAATTTCACGAAGAAACCGAGTGTAACACTTTGCAATAAAAATGACCGCTTCAATGATCTGTGCATTCAAAAATCACGATACGAATATTGTTATTTAATTTGGAGGAAGATGAGGATAAGTCATAGAAAAAAACACTATGCGTTGTTCACCCCCTGCTGCTGCTGATGGTTGTTATTACCATTGTTATTGTTGCCCGCACCATTTCCCTGAACAACTCTTGGAATCAATAGTACACTAATCAGGATCTGGTTTAAAAATCTCGAATAGACCAACGCGACGAATCTCCATAGGAAAATAAAGAAATTGAACCTATTGCATCGTTAACAAAACAGAAAACTCAAAGATTTCGCAGTTACTTGTTCACATAGGCCAATATCATTTCAATAATAAGTCCCACCATCGAGAGCGTGGTGAAATAACCCAGGAACTTCGAAGATCTTCTGAAAAGGGCGATCAGCCCAACCGAGTAGTAAACCACAGAGAAGCAAGCATCAACTAAGGCAGCGTTAAATGCCTAGACTTGAACAGAATACTTACTGATTGTAGTCCAATCATAGAGCCTTGCTAAGCTTTGTCGATTTATTCTGGGGTAAAGTTGTTGCAGCTGTCACACAGATACGCGTAATTACGATATCACAAAGGAAATTACCTCGTCGAGGGTCTGCTCCTTGTGGAAGTACCCGAAGACACCACAGATGATTTCGATGAGAATGATTGAGATAATGAAAATGAAGAAAAATCGCAAATGTTTGATGAAGAGCCCGACGAACTCATCGAAATAGGCTGGGACTTCGTTTGCGTTGGCATAAAAAATAATTTCGTCATCATCAACGATGTATACGACCCTTCGAATGTAAGCTACCGCATTATTGAGAAGCAATTTACTGATTTCCGTTTTGTCTGGTTTGTAATTGCCGTTCTTCCTCTAACTTCGCGTTGTATCTGATCGCTAAAGTGGCTTTTCATTGAAAAATTGAGAGGAATTCATTGAAATGTCAAAGCTGGATAAGCACCTTTCATTAATGAACCGTCAGGGTTCAAAACAACGTGGTTGCTATCGTTGCTCTGGATGGAAGCGATTGATTTCGCTGAGATTCGGTCGTCTTCGAAGCTTGCATTAATGTTTGTTTCAAGGGATTGATAGCCTATCATTGAATGAAAAATTGTCCTGTTGCTTGCTGTTATTTTATTTGTCTATGCTAATTACATTAAAACGGTTGACCTGTTCGAGTTGGAATTTAAGAAAAAACGGTCAGCCCAGCTCATTCAAAAATCAAGAGTAAAAAGGAGTTTGTCGCTAAATTTCCAGTTAATTAATGTAGCAGACTGGGAAGCGTTATGCTTGGGAAGTGTAGAGTCTGAGATTTGCAACTTTGTTCACTGCGACCTCATTGATTAAGTATAGGAGGTTAAAATACTTCGCATCTTTTTCCAAGCTGATGAATCAAGTTTAAATTAAAGAACGAAGCTAATGGCGACAGAAATCCTATTTGGAATTGTAAGATTATGCATTATATTTTCAGACGCTAAATGAGGGAAATAACTTCATTAAATGCAGGAAATCTCGAAAGATATAGTTACTATTGAGCAATCGAAATTTGTGGTTTATTGCTTATTTGTGTTGTTCCTTCTTTTCAAAGTTCAATAAATAAAGACGTAAATTTGTTGGCTTGATTTGCTCTCGTTTTCAATTTTCAAATAAAATCTTTCAGAACATCCTCGTATTTAAGTTGAACTGGATTCATGACCTTTGCTAGATGGTCCCCATGACGAATGGGAGAATCTTTCAAAATTTAAGGTTACTGTATGTGCATTCATACATTCTGGAAACTCCATGATATGTAAATATACTTGAATTAATTTTTTTCCCTTTATTTTATTAGAGCTGTAGGACTCACAAAAATCGCCTGCGCGAGCAAGAGCTACTTACGAAAACTAAGGTTTTCTGAAATTTGAAATTCTATTCAATTGACAAGCCAAATAATAGAAGGAAAACTTACACACCGCTATTGATATCATACCTTCTTAGGCGAGAAAATCCTTCTTCTATGAGGATTCTAATTTGACTGTTGCTCAAACGTAATCAATCAAGTAGAAAGATATATTTTATGATCTTAGACGGCTGCTGACATGGATCAATGTTGGTACACGAATAAATGCTTGGTGGCATGTTTTTTTAAAAAAAATCAGACACAGACACAAAGCCGGCAGAATATTAAGTGAAGGAAACAACAATGAAATTTTCAAAGCTTTTCTAAAATACCAAGTCATACCAGTTTCAAAGCTCTTATCGATTTAGGTAGTTTTACGAAGGCAATTTACAGATCTGAAGAATACTTTAGAACAAAGAACTTAAATTTGTACTACTGTACTGTTACACATCATCCATTTCAAAGTTAATTATCATCTTCATTCTCTTTATACATCTCATTCATACTGCTAAAAACCAATCTTTCGTCTTCCTCCGAGGGTCTTACTATCTCCTCTTTTCACAACTATACACAATCAGTATATTCGGACATGATTTTGCGATTATCGGGTCTTTGGCCTACGAGACCTTTAAGTCGTAAGATCGGGCAGAGTGATTTGGTTACAAGTCAAGAAAGATTATGCAAGAATCATTATTTAATAAACCATTGGGTGCTTTAAAGATAAGATCCCTAATCTTTCAGAGGAGCAGAAATTTCTCTGAAATGGAAAGATATCAGTAGTAACTCGGTGGAAGCAGTGATGCATAAGAACTTCCGATTATGAGAATGGACCTTTCCATTTTGAAGTGCTCTTCTCGATTTTGAGCGCATTGTTTGTTTCATTTCAGGGTAATTTTGTAGAATGAAACAATCATCATGATAAAAAAAATTAAAATATTTGCTGAAATTTTTTCAAATTAACAATTTTTTGTTAGAGCTTCATAGCTATCTCTTCACGAATCTTTTTTTTGTTGGACCCAAGAGTCCCCTCCAAAACGAATTTCATTAGATCTTGGGACTGAAATTGTAAAAATAGAAGTCTCCATGGTTCTGGGTTTGCGGAAGCTCGTTTGATAGTAGCAATTTCGATTGGGAAAAAATAATCCTTATTAAATTTGCGGTATCTTAGTCAATATCTATGAATGTTTGCTTGGTCAATTAAAGTAATATTTAATCTTTCTATTTTTTTAAAGCTGTCAAAATCTTAATAAATTCATGACAGTATGAACAATGAGAATAATACGAAACAATTAATTATAAAAAAATTACTTCCAAAAATTTCTATGGAATCTATTAAAGGGCAACCTTCCAAGAATCATTCCTCTCAGAAAAAGCCAGTCGGAAAAAAACTGCAACCCACGTACAACAACATCTCAAACAAGCTCCGGGAAGAGCTCGTTTCTCGCATCATAAACAATAATGAGAAGATCGCTCGCGTAATAATACCTCATTGTCTTCAATGCTCATTCTTTATTTAGGTGGCTTTAGAGCTTAACATCAACTATTCTACAGCGAAATCGATCATCAGAATTTATAGGCATCAAGGAAGAGTACGCAAAATCCCTCATAAGCTGAGAACTCGAGATCGGAAAGCTGAGGTCTTATCTCAATTGAAGAAAAAAGACCCCACTGAAAATCGAAGACCCTTGACCCGGTTAGCAAACAATAAGCTTCCAGTACTACCCAAGTATACAGAAGAGCTCGAGGAACCTGAAAGCGAGATTGAAATGCCAAAAAAGCAAGTCGCAAGCAGTGTATCCACAGAAAACTCAATGAGAAGCGAAAAAGTCAATAATACCGCCAGCAAATTATGTCGGATACGCTTCTTAGACACTCAGGCAAAGCTTAATGACCTAGACAAGTCGAAAGGGGATTTAGCAAGCGAAATAAATGCGGCGTTTGATAGCAGATATAAATTAGGAGTAAGCCTGGACTCCCAGATCCCTGTGAATGTCTCCAATGTATCAACGAACCTGATGCCATCGCTCATAACTCAACATTTGATGAGAGAGCAATTGGTGCTAAACCCACCAGTCTCAAATTTTTGGGCGCTGGCAGGTCAAGGAAACCCTTTTCTTCGAAATGGAATTTCTTTAGGACAATCGCTACATCCAGGAGCGATGTTAAATAGACCTTTGTTTCTCAATTCTGTTCCATATTTCTAAAAAGAGTTTATTATTCTATTCTTAAGCTTGATCTTCTATGAACATTCTCACAGCGTCTATTCACCTTCTTATTTATCCGAAGGAAATAATCATTGCATTTTAAAATGGGGTTGTTTTAATTTGGCTTTACTGCTTTCCAGGGTATGGTGTTTCTAATCAATACATATAATATCAACAATGTCCTATCATAAATTCGTTTGAATTCAGAGTTTCATTTCCCACACATAAACAAGTAGAACTTTGCAACAATTTGAAAAAATTCATGGATAGAGCGAATTCAGCGTATTTTTGAAAAAATGATTCTCTTTTTTTTTTCGAATCTTACGGTTTTATTGGCTAAAAGCGTCGGATTTTCATTATAAGCATATAGTATCCAACTTCTCTGGATTCTCCCTTGCTCAAAATGAATGTAGCATAATAACGTTTGGTCAGGAACTGACTGCTCGCGGTTTTTGGACTTATTTCTGAATTGTTGAAAATTAATTAATTTGCTAATTAATCCAGAGGTAATTCAATTTCCAAACGGAAGACGTTTGCTCATATGTTAGTTCAGATAGCGACAATGAGTACAAGAAGAATTTTTTCAAAAAAAAGAGGCTTCTGTCCCCAATTCAGATTCAAGCTTTCGAAAATATGACCCTTCACCCGATAGAAAACTGGAAATCTGCACAAATTACTGCTCCGTAACAGCAGGCAGGCATAGCAGCTGCTCGAATTTCCTTTTCCATTCAATGTGATTAAAATTCGTCATTGTTGGAAGTTAAATCTCAGAAATAAGGATATGCAAAACAGGAATTACAAAATCG
>ENA-UOUE01000996-UOUE01000996.1-compost-metagenome-genome-assembly--contig:-NODE-996-length-20309-cov-10.589512_pt1 | contig 20309 bp, 17 predicted proteins | sample MGYA00238146_ERZ747223 | MGnify/ENA primary metagenome ERZ747223 (study PRJEB28781, sample SAMN06268865) | compost metagenome | isolation source: single cell | place: USA: California, Emeryville, Joint...
AAAACTTTTCATTTACATGGTGATGTTTGTTCTCGAAATGATTACTCAATTATGCAAAAAGACATTCTTAGATTTTTTCCTTTTCTTGTGGCCATTTCAAGGGGTTGAGTAGTTGAAGATTAATTGTTTTGGTTAACTAGGTTAAATGTAGATTGGAGGTTCGATATTGAGAAAATTTTCGTGAAGATTAGTCTTTTTGTCAATGGAGACAAAATTCCAATTTAGTAACTATCAGTCAACCTCCGTCCAATCTTAAGTATAAACGTTTCTTAGAGATAATACCAAATTTGGCGAGAGCATTTATTTCAGAAATTCATATTGATCCTGATAATTATTTGCACTTATTCTATTTGCAGTAACTTTAAATTATTAATCCCAAAGAGATAGGATGTATGTGTTATTTTATCAATCAAGTTTCCTGCGAGGTTAACAATGTGGCTCAAAAATCTTATGGTTTTTTCGAGTGTTGGTTCTGAACGCCTCAAAATGCACGTTCAAGTTGTTCTTTGACTAAAAAAATTGGAAAAATTGTTATCGCATGGGCACACCATTCTAGGAGCAGGCAGTTATGATACGGTCTATGAAGGATATGACCCTGGAGAACAAGGTAGTAGTCAAAATGATCCAGAAAGCAACACTCGAAAAAAAAATGAAGAACCTTTTAACAGAGAAATCTGTATGAATTGAAATGTTTTTATTGACTGTTTTTTCTCTTTGAAATTAGGTCGATGCATTAGTAGAACGAAGTTTTGGTAATGCTATCTTTGAAATCGAATCTCTTAAAACCAAAAAAAAGAGAGAGAGGTTATGAACAAAGAAGCTTTGAGTTTATTTTCCATTTAGCATCATCAAAATTGTCTCAAAGGTAAGATTGCTCAGGTCCCCATCAAAATGAATAAAAACCTACTCAATCCTCGGCAGAGTTTCTCCTAAATAATTTAAGGCAGGCTGTTAAGGCCTTGGTTCTTAACTCTTTCAGTTATCATCAGATGATGTACAGGATTACTAACGATAAACACCCTTAAATGTGTTGAATAGCTGTTTCTGATCAAAATACTAAACGCACTTTGCTAAAAAAAGAGGAGCAGCCTTTTACTAACACTCTTTCTTATTCCACTTTATGAATCTACAATTATATTGTCTCACTCAGTACTACGAAAGGATCACAAAAAACTAGCTAATTTTCCTCCTTTTCTCTGAAATTCATTTTTTCAAGCCAGCTTCTTTGTCTCCGTCATCTATCAACTTTTCCTTTTCAAATATCTCAATAATCTTCTTCCAATCGTATCTCTCTGCTTCTTCGATTTGAAGCATTCCTTTGATCAAATCCTCAATCTGCTGTGGCAATTTCGGTTCCTCTGGGAAAGTTAACCCTTTTTTTATCGACTCCAACAGTTTATATTCAGTTTGACCCTCCCAAGGTCTTTTTCCAAAAATCATCTCGTATGTAACAATACCCATTGACCATATATCACATTTAAACGAATAATCTGCGTCAGATAGCACCTGCGGGGACATATAATAAAACGTTCCCAGCCCTTTTGTAAAAGGTAGCGATTTTCCTTCCTCATTCAATAAGAACCATCGAGCTAATCCAAAGTCAGCGATCACTGGTTCTTCGTTTTCAATCAAAATATTTGCAGGTTTCAGGTCTCTGTGCATAATTCCCAATTTCCTGCCTTCAGTATCTTTCAAATCGAGGGTAGTTAATTCATCAAACGCGAGCGCAACAAGCCTTAGAATGTTCAAAGCCTTTTCCAATGGAAGTCTGCCTTGATTTTTCGCAATAAGATCCGCAAGATTACCTTCTGGATAGTATCTCGTTATGATATACAAGTTGTCTTGCTTCGAGACATACGAATTCTTGTATTCTAAGAAGTTCTTTCCTTTGATGTTCATAAGCAAGTCAATTTCTCTGGCAATGAGGGAAAGTATGTTGGGATATTTTTCAAGTATGTCTTTAGTGAAAACCTTTAATGCGACTTTATTTTTTCGGTTCTTAAACTCGAACCCTTTGTAGACCACAGCAAAGGCACCTCGACCGAGTTCTTGGTCATAGGGGTCATAAACATAGTCTTGTATTTTTTTGTATTCTTTTTTCGCCTCCATTTTAATTTATTTATGTGAGTAGATCCGCTTTTCAGATTGCGAAACACAGTAGGAGCTAGAAATTGAGAGTAAATTGACTATCGAAACTTTGGAAAAAGGGCTATTCTGCTTAGAAGCCCAGAAAATAGCTAAATCTATATCGAGTATGGAACAAATGATTATGTTTTTTTGTTTATACTATTTATTTGGATTTGATTAATTTCCTTGGGAGGAGGGCTGCAAAGTAATGAATTAGTATTTAGTATATAGGTCCATTTTTGGATAGGAAAGTGAATGTATCATCAATAGTTTTGAAGAGAAATTATTCTCCATTGGAATGTATTTGCTTCACTTCGATGAATTTCAATTTTTCGGGGACAGTTTTCAATAATTCGAATATTTGCTGTCAATGTCAAACCAGGGTCGTTATCTATTGCTTATTCATGAACCTAACCTTGTGTTTGTCCATGAAATCCTTTTAGATTCTAATTTGTTTTTTAAGTTTTAAAACTCTAGTGCGGATTACCGCTATTACCAATCAAATCAAAATGCAATGACCCAACTTCTTCTATTTGAGCAACCGAGCACAAACGAAACTGCCTCCAAATTCTCCCAAGTGAAAAACTTCGGCTGAGACGAGATTTGAAAAATATATTGTTGGGCGTTGCTTCTCTTGGCACAAAAAATTGATTTAAAAGCAACCTTTGACTGAGTGATTATTAGAATTAAATCATAAAAACGTGTACTATGGTTACCAAAAGAGAGTTCAGAAAGGTCGGTAATTACGTGTATGATCCGAACGGTGAGGAAATAGGAAGAGGTGCTTTCGGCTCAGTCTACAAAGGTGTTGAGTACACTAACAAGACAAACAAAGTTGCCATCAAAATCATCCTCAAATCAACAATCGAGAAGCACCGAGACTTATTGGATATGTTTTCTCGAGAAATCAAGGTCCTCAAGAAGATTCAAGGGAAAAATCTGCTTGAATACCTCGATTCGTTTTACACAAGTGAAGGAAACTTATTTATCATCACGAAATTCTACAAAGATGGAAATCTTTCAGATTACCTGCGAAATTCAGGAGGTAAGCTTCCTCTTGACAAAGTTTTGAAGATTGTGAAACTCATTGCGATGACATTCGTTGGTTTGGAGGATCTTGATCTCAGAAATGAGGACGGCAAAAGGGAAACAATCTTTCATAGAGACCTCAAACCTGCGAATATCCTGATGGACGGGGATGAGCCAATCCTCGCTGATTTTGGCTTCGCTAAATTTATTCCGGTTGAAAAGAAGGAAGAGGTAGCCAGGCATACAAATGGGTTAGGTACTGTGGCATATATGGCTCCTCAGCTCTTAGCAGAATCACCTTATTCTTACAAATGCGATGTGTGGTCAATGGGAATCATGGCATATGAGATGATATATGGAGTCAGACCATGGAAAGGTGATCTTGCTTATCCGTTGCTTGAAGCCATTAAGAAAGAATCCTTAACATTCCCAGAAGAGCCTAAAGTCCCTACTTATGTGACGGATTTGATTAAAGGGATGTTGGAAATTGAGGATTCAGCGAGATATGATTGGAACAAGATCGTTAAGGCATTGGAGAATGAACCTTTGGAAAATAAAGAGAAATATAAAATTACATTGGCAAAATAGAGAAAAATTTATGAGAGGAATTCAAGCTCATTTCAAGAGAGAAATATAGCAGTAAGTGAGACTCCATTTCAATGAATACATTTGATGTTTGTGCGAAAGCTTCTTAGTGAGCGAATTTATTCTAATTCTGACTCTGAATTCAACAACTCTCTTCTAAAATCCTTCTCTCTCTCTAATTCCCCAGAGAAAGCTCTAAACTATATAAAAAAATGAAAAATTGTTCTCTTGTTCGTGATTAGCAGATTAGACCAGCGATCAACTAATTCACTATAAATTATCTGAAAAGAAGCAAAATTTGAGAGAAACTACAGGAGGCTATATTCGAAGTTAACAGAGGGCAAGCTATATATCGACTTTACAAGTAATTTTGTTACAAACTATTAGCTCTCAATAATCCTATCTTACATGATAATACCAGCTAGGATGTAACCTATCACATTCGATCTGTTGCATGGCCTCGATACAAGGTCTATTTGGATTTTAGAATAGAAGAAAAGAGACGAAGCGCACTAATGCTAGTGTTTAATGCTTTCAATCACCTCTCAGGGGAAGAGATTCATTGAAGCATTAATGAGATTTTGTCCGTTCTACATTATTACAGTGCGTTTCATGAATCTTTGCGAGAGTAAATTTATTAGTTGATGCTATTAGAGACCTCAAAAAAATTAGCAGGTCTAGCAATATGAGGTGTTTCCGTATTTTTTGTGGCATACGACATGGTTATGATAAATGAGTTCACGAAGGTCTGTACTTACGTGTATGATCCTAACAGTTACCAATAGGGTTTGGTGCTTTCAGTCCGTCGACGAAGGTGTTGAGTACACGAACATATCAAACAAAATCGCCATCAAAATCAATCAGTTTTTCTAAGCCATACTTATGGGATATATTGCTTGCGAAATCAAGGTCCTCAAGAAAATTCAAGGGAAAAATCTGCTTGAATACCTCGATTCGTTTTACACAAGTGAAGAAAGCATATTAATCTTCACGAAATTCTATCAAGATGGAAATCTTTCAGATTACATGAAAAATTCAGGAGGTAAGCTTCCCCTTAACAACGCTTTGAAGATTTTGAAAATCTTTGCGTTGGCATTCGTTGGTTTGGAGGATCTTGATCTCAGAAATGAGGACGGCAAAAGGGAAACAAAATCCTCATTGAGACTTCAAGCCTGCAAATATCCTGATGGACGGTGATGAGCTAGTCCTCGCTGATTTTGGCTTCGTGAAATTTATTACACTTGTAAAAAGGGATGAAATGACGCCTCATTCAGGTTGGCTAGGTACTGCGGCATACATGTCTCCTCAGCTCTTAGCAGAAGAGGCTTATTCTGACAAATGCGATGTGTAGTCAACGTGAATCGTCACGTATGAGATGATATACAGAGAGACCATGTAAAGGTGATCGTGCTTGTTTTGGTTGCGTAAAGCCATAAGGGCTCGGCCTCTAGCATTCCCAGAAGAGCCTAGAGTATCAAAGATCTGATACGAAGGATGCTCGAAATTGAGGAATCAGAAAGATATTTTTGGAACAAGATCGTCAAGGCATTGGAGAGTGAACCTTTGGAGGATTCGTTGGAAAAATAGATAAGAAGTCCTGGTAGTATCCAGTTCATTTAAATCGAAAAATATAGCAGCAAGTAGGCCCAGGAGAGAGCAAGCCAGACTCGAATTTTATTTAAACTTTTGGCTCTCAATAATTGTATCATATTCTTCAGTTTACTAAAGCTATCCTCATTACAATTTAATTCATCACCTCCTTTCTGTGTGCATTCAATTCACTAAAATTCCTATTGACTACCTAATTTATTATTTTTTTTAGCTTAGTAGAGGAAAACAAGCATATTAACACTACAGTTGATGCTTCAAAGGAACTTTAGAGTAGAGACCTTCATCGACAAACACATAAGATATGCTATTGGTAGAATTTTCAAAGTGATGCTAGTGTTCTGAAAACCAGTTCGTAAAATTCCAATTCATAAGTTTATATGCTACCTCTCATAAAACGATATCAAGACTTTCCAAATTTAGCAGTTTTTTGGTGGAATATGTCCATTGTTCTTCATTTCTGGACAGAAAATTGTTATTATAGTATTTTTCCACAACGCTGTTATAAACCAAAGAAATTAACGAAAAATATTAAATTAACAAAAGAAAGAAATACACAAATATGCGCGCAAAGAGAGAATTCAAAAAGATTGGAAATTATGTGTACGACCCAAACAGCGAAGCTTTAGGACAAGGAACTTACGGGACTGTGTTCAAAGGCGTAGAATTTACCAACAAAGAGAATAAAGTCGCCATTAAACGTATTCACAAATCAATGTTCAACGTATACAGAGACTTGGGCGAAATGGACTTCCTTGATCGAGAAATGAAGATTCTAAAGAGAATAAAGGGAAAAAATATAGTTAGGTATATAGATTCCTTCACAACGAACGAAGGAAACCTCTACCTCATCACCAAATTTTATAAAGATGGAAACCTGGAAGAGTTCATGCGGAAATCTGGCGGGAAACTCCCTCTTGAGAAGGCGTTGAAAATTTTGAAGATAATCGCTCAGGTGTTTGCTAGCTTGAAAGAACTTGACCTGAGAAACGAAAATGGAGAAAAGAAAACACTCATTCATCGCGATCTTAAGCCAGAGAATATTTTAATGGAGGGTGATGAGCCGGTCATCGCTGACTTTGGCTTCGCGAAATTTATTTTAGAAGAGAAGGAAGCAGAAATGCAGAAACATACAATTAGGTTTGGAACTAAAGCCTACATGTCTCCGCAGCTTTTATCAGAATCAAGCTATTCTCACAAGTGTGATGTGTGGTCAATGGGAATTAAGACGTATGAGATGATATATGGAGTCAGACCATGGAAAGGAGATTTCGCTTTTCAGTTGCTTGAGGGAATTAAGAACCAACCCCTAACATTCCCAGAAGAGCCTGAGGTGCCTTCTTTTGTAAAAGAGCTGATACAAGGAATGCTTGAAATTGAGGAGGCAGCCAGATATGATTGGAGTAAAGTCGTCAAAGTCTTAGAGGAGAGTCAGCGGTGTAGCTCTCGAGATGAATTATAGAATAAAGCAATATGTACAATTTACTCACTCTTAATAAAGAGTGAGTAACATGTCAGATAATTGAGTAATGCACGTTTTTTTAATCTCAAAACATATACTTTCAATTCAATAAATTAGCAACTACTGCCGTGAACATAAAATTGAACATTAAAACGTTTTCTGCTAAGAATACTCCGAATTTGAAACCAGTTAGTGGTAGAGACTGGATTAGATATTTTCATATGTGATATCTGGCTCTGAATAAACTTAATCTCATTAAAATAAAACCTGTTTTGTCTCTTTGAAATGTTTGAATTCAATTCAATTTACTCGTCTGCTCCCAATGGCTTGCGGATCATGTTGTGAAAAATATGAAAAGTGTTTACTGCTTCCTTTTTGATCATTTTGACTTCTCAAATAGATCCATTAGCAAAGAAATCTTTAATTGTGACTGATGTGTTGACCTATCAAAATCTATGCAAAACTGTTTATCCTTTTAACATCATTTTTTGCTCTGGAAAGACGAGAGTTCTGTTCACTAAATCTTTAAAATGTTGAGAATCTAAATTAGAAGGGGAATTATTGACCCTCCACAAACACATCCAAACTAAATAGCAATTGATATCAAATTTAAGTTTATGATGCCTAAGAAAAAATTCACTAAAATCGGAAACTACGTTTACAACCCTGAGGGCGAGGCGTTGGGAGAAGGGTCTTACGGAGCTATCTACAAAGGAGCAGAAATTACCAACAAAGAAAACAAAGTCGCCATCAAAATTATTAACAAACATATACTCAATTCACATAAAGCTCTTATGGCCACATTCTCTCGCGAAATCAAGGTTCTCAAGAGGATAAAAGGGAAGCATCTCCTTGAGTACAAGGATTCGTTCATGTCAACCCAAGGAAATCTATACATCATCACAAAATTCTACAAAGATGGAGATCTATCTAACTTTTTAGAGAAATCAGGGGGCAAACTCTCTTATGAGAAGGCACTGAAAATTCTAAATCTTATAGCGAAAACGTTTGTTGGCTTGGAAAAAGTCTTGAAGAATGAAAAAGGAGAAGCGGAAACTATTATACATCGTGATCTTAAACCTGCGAATATCTTAATGGACGGTGAGGAGCCAGTCATCGCTGACTTTGGCTTCGCAAAGTTTGTTGCAGAAGGCAAAAAAAGTGAAATATCGAAACATACAGGTGGAATTGGCACTGTGGCATACATGTCTCCTCAGCTCTTAGCAGAAGATAATTATTCTTTCAAATGTGATGTGTGGTCAATGGGAATCGTCACGTATGAGATGATATATGGAATCAGACCATGGAAAGGCGATTTTGCTTATACATTGAGTGAGGCCATTAGAAAAGAATCCTTAACATTCCCAGAAGAGCCTAAAGTCCCTACTTATGTGAAGGATTTGATAAAGAGGATGTTGGAAAGAGAGGAATCAGCGCGATATGATTGGAACCAGATAGTGAAGACGTTGGAAAACAAAATTTAGGAAGGAAAGAAACAAGGGGATGGATTGCTTTAACAAAAATACTTGAAAGTAAGAAACACACTGATATCAAATTGTACAAGTTTTATTAAATTGAGCAAGTAATATTTCCATTATTCAAAAAAAAAAGTCTGTGTGTTAATCAAAGCATTCAAGAATGCATAACTAATCTGAAACCTACTTCGAGTGGAACACTCGCCTTTAAAGAAAGATTCATCCATTATTTCTAAATTATTCGCTATTTCTGTAGGCAGCTATGTTCTTTGTCCTTTAGTGAGAGATCAATATAGATTAACTTAGACCAATAGTTGGAAAATTTGTTTCGTTTCATACTTTTCACCGTGATATTTATTAATTGGTTAAGCCTACACTTAGTTCTTATAGAGACCAATATCTGTTCGTAGCAATTGTTAAATTAACCACTTTTAGAGTTCTGTTAAATTCGATCTTCTAATACAAGCGCTTTTGTGATTGAAGATGAAAGATGAACCTTACTACATCTGCAGTCCTTTGATATCTTCATGAAGGAAGGAGCTAAGATGGGCACATCTGTTTCTTCGATTTTTATGGATGAGTTTATTCTTAAGAGATTAAACGACTCACCGATTTCAATAAAAAAAACCCAATTTTTCTGTTTTATACTTATCTTAATCATTCTTATCTTACTCATTTATCTTAAACTATCCCTATCTCTCTACTTCAGACTAGTTTATTGTGCTTAGGATAATGATTCTAAGATATGATGCTGAATGTAGTCTGATATTTTTCGTTGATCAATTTGTTGTAAAACAGTAGTAAATCAGCGTGTCAGATTAACTGAGTAGTCCTGAATTAGTAAAATTATTTCAGCTAACAATTTGAAAGTCAAAATGAACAGTGACTCCGAATCAAAGGAAACAATATCGAAAGATGAATTACTCGGTTCCGGCTATCGCGAGTATGCCTACAGGTATCTATTTTTCCTTTTCGAGCGATTTCTAAGTGATCAGATATGTCATTATGGCACTATTTTTCGGTGTCTCCATTACTAATCAAATGTTATGGGTTACTTGCTCTCCTATCACGACCAACCTCCAAAAGGTACTTAAACTACGACACTTCCTGTTACAATATTTTCTTCAAATCAGATTTACGGCCTGGAGCAGCTTACAATCAACCTATCATCACTAATCGCCATGATAGTTTATGTACCTGCTGCAATTCCTGGCAATTATATACTTGACGAATACGGCACCAAGAAAGGAGTAATAATCATTAATCTTCAATTGTAATAATGGATATCAACATAGTTAATCTTGGGCACGGCGCTAACTCTTCTCGGGGCTTGGGTGAGATTGCTCGCTAAGGAAAGTTTTACTTTCGTCTTACTGGGACAACTATTCGCCGCTATCGGCCAGCCATTGATTCTCAACTCACCACAGAAAATCTCTGCGTTTTGGACCTTTCCTAAAAAAGTATGAGATTGTCTATTACGAATGCATTATACTTTGCTTCTTCATAGAGAACAATATTTACTACACTTTTAACTCTCGCAGCGCCTTTAGGAGTCGCGCTTGGCTTTTTGCTACCTGGAGCTATCGTTGGGACAGAAGAATCCGCAACTGAAGGAAAAGATCTATTCGTTCAGCTCTTGTTGATCGAGGGAATCATCTCAACAGTGTTATGTGTTCCTCTATTTATCTTTTTCCGAGAGAAACCTCCCACTCCTCCGAGTCCTTCGGCTGAGTTGCCTAGAGAAAATTTCAAGAGCGGAATGAAAAACTTATTCAAAAATAAAGGTTTCTTGATGCTTCTTGTTGTCGAAGCCGTCGGTCTTGGTACCTTTAACTCTCTAGCGACTGTCATTCAGAGTTTAATCGACCCTTTTGGTTTCTCTCAAGTAAAAATTGCTTGTTGGTTAGTCTAATTTGATTTTGCTTTCAGGTGGATGCTTCGATGCTGGGTGCCATTATTATTGTTTTTGGCTTATTCGGGTCGGTTGCTATGGGATTATATGTCGAAAAAACGAGAAAATATAAAAAAGCTGTGATGATCTGCATCCTCACATCATTGGTTGCTTTTGCCGCTTTTGCTGCCACGATGTTCATTCAAAGTATCGTGATGCTTTCTATCATGACAGCGTTTCTGGGCTTCTTTATGACTCCTATTCTGCCACTCGGGCTTGAGTTTGCTTGCGAGATCACTTTTCCGATTGGAGAAGCTGTATCTGGTGGCGCGATGATCGGCATGAGTCAGTTTGTTGGTGCAGTACAAGTAAGAAAATTTTTTTTTTTTGAACTTGTCTGAAGCTTGTAATTGTAGATTGTGGTGATCGATTGGATCATGTCAATGAACGATCGAAAGTTCGGCACGCTCATTACAGCGGCAATGTACATCGTTTTGCTGGTTGTGGCTTTTCTTAGCTCGATGTTGGTCGAGGAGAATCTTCTGCGTATAAAGCACGATAAAACCCATAGTAGAAGCAATTCGGTTTATTCAGTCACCAATGAACCCTACTCTGCGACTAGTTAAGTTGATTCTAAGTAGATCGTTCAGGTTATCAGTATCGAAACTTATACCTCATATAAATAGATATATTTCATGAGGGTTTCCCTCCTTATATCAAAAAACGGTTGCAATCTCCTTGATTTCATTATATATCATCAAAAGCTCAAGTATCATAAATATCGCGGAACTTCTCAGTATGAACTTTCCAGAGAAATGATGGAAGAAATGCAAAAACAGTTGAACTATGAAGGCTGTCTTCTAGTATTTCTTTCTGGTTCAGCAGCAATCATTACATCTTATTGTAAGGACTTTTTTTCTTCCTTATTTCCTTTGAATTTTTTTGAGTAAAGCACCCTTGATGGTTGGTATCAATATCACCAGCGCAACGCTATGGCAAGGAAAACGGTTGTTAACCAACTAAGTGACACTTTTTTTTCTTCTCTTATGATGAAATGGTGCACATCAATGAATTTGAAATTAATACACGTATTAAATTTAAGAGCTAATTATATATAGAGCCGATTCTATTTTCGTATCTGCTGAAGATTTCTATTGCTATTACGAAGCTTCACTAGTTCCAGTTCATATTTAATCTTGCTGCCCATCAATCACCTCATTGTTGTCGATATTTAGGTCTAACTTTCTTTTCAAAGCCTTTTAGCAATTCCCTGTGGGATCTAGTGCTCTCAAAGCGCACACAGATATGATTTTTGGTTTCTTCTAAAATCCGAAATAAAGCCTCACTGCATAAATAGATAGTATCATTCATATTCCATCCACTTTTATGCTCTAACATAATGACTGCCATTAACCCCTTTCTGAACTATAATTTCGACTTGCGCTCTTAGCTATTGCTAAGGCAAGAATATCGATGATGGCCAACGCAAATAGTTAGCATTTCTTAGCAGGGAGTATGCTTTTTAGGTCATCTAACTTATTTAGCTACGATTAATTTATTACTCTCCATTTTCACTCAGTCGTTAGAAGTCTTCATAAGCTTGCTGAAAAAAAACAGAGATGCACCAAAATACCCTTCTTTACAGCTTTTGACTACCGATGGGGATTTCAGAAGCAAATTCAATGAATATATATGCTCGAAAAATCAATACCCAAGTTCCCTTCGCGAATATTTTCTTGGCTTTTATAGGGGAGCCTTGTTTAGATCCTTTCTACCTCACGGTTGCTGCACAATAGCCGAAAAGACAGCAAGATCGAGCATCGTTCTCCATTTTTCTCGTTCGGGGAAGTAAGATTCCTTTCTTAGCTCCTACTGAAAGTTAAAATCTCATGAGGGTATATTCTCAGCCTTTAAATTTTATAATCTACTAAATCCGCTTTTTCAATTTACAGAAACATCTCGATTTTAATAAAATTTAAATATTCATGGTTTTCAAACTAATTAATTAGAATGTTTGGAATTTTAAGAATTCTTTCTATTTAATTGGCTATAAAATTTTATAATCATCAAGGGGCGTCTGGCGATATCGGGTTTATAAGCAGAGCGCCGACATTTGTATAATATAAATAATTTAAGATTCAAAATGCAACATACTCAGAACCCAAACTCTCCAGCTCGTCTTGAACTTTCTTACCAAGTCCAAACAGTCACCCAGCAGCCTCATTCTGGAGGAGCTCGATTGCATAAACCGAAAAAAAGTTTGAGCCCGGGCCATCCCAGAAAGAAAAGGGCTCCTACAGTTTCTACTCAGCGAGACAACCTTCATGAGAGCTGCCCAAGCTCTGCTAGACTAAGACCTACGGAGCAAGCGGTCTTAACAGACGAGCAGATTGCAAGACTGAGGTCTCAAAGCACGCTGCCTCATCTGCCCTCTGGGCATCAGATAATTGAGATTAACGAGCCAATTTCCAGGATAATAAGTGAGAAAAAACAACCAGCAGCCGAAATCAATATAGAAACACAGCCTGTAATGGAAATCAAGACGGAAACGCGGGAAGAACCCAATAAAAAAATTGAAAAAACAAATCCTAAGAAGATCACGTGTTTGAAAATTCTTTTTATTCTCTGTTGCTTCCCTCTCTGGATTCTTTCGGTGATATATAGTAAATGTGCTGCACAGAAAGAGGCAGAGGATGAGGAAAGTGAAGAAGAAAGAAAAGACGATGGTTACTTTGGACTTTGCGTCTGTGGGTGTGCTTCTTGCGCAGGTCTGACTGCAGTTTGTGCGGGGTGTTTTGGTAAATAATAACTCGAAAAGCAGAAAGAGCTGTCAATGCCAATTTTATATCTGTATTTGCTACCATTTTTTTCTTTTTGAAAATTAATAAATTCAAATTTCATTGTTTTATGACGTTTTCCTGAAGTTTGCTTCAAATTAGTTTTATATCGTTCATGTTCAAACCGAACAGTATAAAAAGCATCTCCACCAATAACCAATTTGAAAACTTTTTGTCATAACTACTCCTGAACAGCATTTTAATTTGAATCCCGGTCTGAACATTAAACATCGAAGAAATTTAATTAAAATTTTATTCCTTAAGAATCAAACAGTGCCAAATCTTATAACAAAAGCATGGTCCTTGCAAGGATTAAAAAGGTAATTGATTTCTATATTCTCTCCGATTGATTTTGCAGGAGTTAGAGGATCTTAAACTAAACCCATTAGAAAACTTCTCAGCTGCTCCGCTTGATGAGAACAATTTATATTCGTGGCAAGTGACGCTCCTGGGACCAGTAAACAATGGGTCACAATCGGAGTTTAACTCATGATCCAGGAAGATACACAGTACCAAGGAGGTGTCTTTTTCCTAAGTTACGATTTTCCTCAAGACTATCCGTTCAAGCCACCGAAAGTGAAGTTCCTAACTCGTATCTATCATCCAAATATAAGTCCGGACACTGGAGTTGTCTGTTGTGATGTTTTAACTCAAAATTGGAGTCCGGCTTTGACAGTATCCAAAGGTAACCCAAAAAATGATAGCTTTTCTAACTATATCATATAGTTTTGCTTTTAATTTGTTCACTGCTTTTCAACCCAGATTCAGACGATCCTCTTAACGCAGAGATAGGAAAGATATGTAAAACTGATAGGGCACAGTATGAAATTACGGCATGTGAATGGGCACGAAATATGCTATGTCATGATATCATGATAACAATAGCACTTTGACTTGCCTCCTTCTCTATAAACTGTGTTGTCAAGCATTCGCGAACCGCATTACGAATTTCCTCAATATTGGCTTTTCTACTCTACAGTCAATGGGACTTCTATTTCATACTTGATTTGCCGATCTTGGCGTGTGTAATGCATATAGATAATTAATTTCTTAATTCAAGGGAAAAGAACTACTCTAAACTCAAATACTGTCTCCATGAATCCTTTCAATTACCGTAATTCATGGCATTATGTTCTTTTCTACAAAAGCAAGTCAACGTCGCCACTTCATTGTTGGGTTCTTGTTTTGAATATTTTTTCTGCTTCCTTCCTCATATCGGTTCGTAATAGAGTCACTACAGATGCTATTAGTAGCAAGTAGATCGCAGTACCCAACCCAATTAATATTCCTCGGCTTTCTATTTCAAATCTTATTCCTAAGATACATCCAAGAGGAATCCCAACTACATATGAAATTACCAAGAACATCAGAGTCGCTATCTTCTCCCTTCCTATGGCTTTTAGTATTGCTATTATCGTCATCTGTAAAATATCTCCTGGTATTATAGCCAAATACATCATCAGCAAAATAACCGTTGTCGTGTAAACTTCCTCAGAACTGTTATAGATTCCAATGATTGATGTCCGGAAAGTATATACCGCAACGACCTCCAACGCGCTCACTACAACTCCATTGCCTATCGAAGATCTCAAATAGTTTTTGGCTGTAGGAAGGTCTTGCTCTCCGATCGCGTTCCCAATGTGCTGAGATGTCACGGTTCCGAGTCCAAAAGGGATAACTTAGAGCATAGACAAAATGGTGTAGAGAATCACCCATGAAGCGAGATGTATTTTCCCAAAATTCACTGAGTCTAGAGTATAAATCTCATAGGCCATCCATTCTAAGTAATATGGCGCAGCAATGAAGAACTCTCTCTTGAATTGCTCAAACAAACCTTGAAACGACTCTCTATTGAACCAAAAGAACGATTCTTTGAACTCTTTACTGAAATAGATGTAAATCAGCAGCACCACCGACCCCAGAATTATCGACGTTCCCATCGCAAGTCCAGCTCCTTTTACTCCTAATCCGAAATGGATGATGTAGAGCTCGCACCATCCCCAATGGCAAATTGCGACGATCAATTGTACAAGAAGTAGAGGCGGGTAGACTTTGTGTGTCACCATGAAAAATTTGGTAGTATTGTAAATCCCTGTAAAGATGACCCCTGGAAAACTGTATGCGCCATAAAGAAACGCTTGGTAGGCAACATCTTCGTCATCGCTGTAAATAGTGGGTATGAGAGCAGAATAACGAAGTAGCTGATGAAAAAGCTTGGAAGCAAAGACCCACGAGGTAGTAGTTCTTAGCGCCAAAAGCTGGAGCACAATAAACCACGGTTCCCATGTTGAAAGCGCTGATTATCAAGGTATTGGTTGCGTTCATCCAGGTATTGGTTGCGTTCATCCAGGTATTGCCAAGGCCAGTTCCTGCGATTTCAGCGACATTGCCTGACTTTGAAAGAAAATGCAAGCTCATGGCTTGCATGATGAAACCAGCAGCGAAATGAACTATGTTGGGAATACTGTTAATGATCAAAATCATTGTGCATTTCCAAAGTGATTTGGATCGCTGGGACTTATGGCTTGGCTTTTCGCTTTTATTGTCATTTTCCGGCGCGAAAGTGTCGTACTGAACGAGTTTGTCGGTGTCTGCTGGAGTTTCCGCCATACCGTGAGAGGACATTATTCAAATTATCGGCTCAAGTTTAAATTTTTAAAGCAAAATGACTTTGTGATATTTATTCATGGACAAAGGAAGCACGTGCACTTAGTTCGTAATCTTTAATTAAATTAATTGCTTTGAATCAGAGTAAAATGTAATTTGTGTCTGATTGCTGTTGTGGAAGAGTGGAAGAAGCTTTGGCTATGGGTATTTGAAGTAGGTGACTAGAACTAAACGGAGATACAGTAATTCTAACTGCATACATCGATAATAATCTAAGATAGTATCCGAGTGGGGTGGCAAGGCTAAGTTCGGTAACTTAACTATTTGCTTTTGATGATGCGGATGTATTGGAACCTTTAAGTTATCAATGATCAGTAAAAGATTCGAACCTTGGGATCTAAGTGAAGTTTTTGCAGTCGATTGTAGAAAGTATTTGTTAAAATCACCTTCAGGCCTCAGCGTCTAATAAAAGAGTATTGCAGGACAGTTGAGCATGGAAACTAGCATCTCAAGAAGGAGTTTATAGACTATAGCTTTAATTCGAAGAAGATGCCAATAAATACTCTTTATTTTGGCAAGATTGAGAATCTGATAAAACCGACTGAATTTCAGCTTTTTCTTTTGATATCAAAAACACTTTAGGTTGGAATTAAAAGAGAATTTCTTTTAAATCACCAAACTCAATAAGCCTGTGGAACTTTAGCTCAGTCTTGATTTTGAACTTCTCTTAGAGAGAGATGCCCTGACTGGTAAATTGCAAAAAGCAATTAGGTCTTTTATAGTATGTATTTTGGTAATAATTAGCGGTGGCCACGTGAACAAAATTTCAACTCAGTACTAATTTATTTTTTTTATAAGAATTCTCTTTGACGATATATTCCAATTCAGGCTTTCCTGATAGAGAAAATTTTCCAAGTCCATATCGGCAGGGAAATTTCACTTCCTTTGAGGCCAATCTGTCACCTATTCCTCCAGGTCGCTACCAGTTCTGAGGCTTTCAACTGGATCAACCGATTCGATAATATAAAGAAGCAGGTTACACATTAGAATTGCGAATTATTAGAGTACATAAATAAATTATTTATGCAAATTAAATAAGAAAAATATTGAATTTTTGCTATGGACACAAATTTGCTCGGTCAGCTGTCTCTCTTGGAACTGAACAACTTACAGTTGCCAGAGCTGAAAAAACTGGCAGTTTACTTGAATATCCCCCTTCTAAACAAACGAAAAGATGTTCTTATCGACGATATTTCAAAAACTCTCATTCTTGCTGTTCAGAGACAGGTCAATCCCTACCAAGTCGGCTTTAATTTCGTCAGCTTCGACTTCAATTACTTATGCAGCGACCCTCATTTGCGAAAAATTTTAGAAAAGTACCAGGAAATCACTCAGGCAGCGAAATCTAACCTCCGATTCGGGATGAATCAACCAATGATGCAATTTCCGCCTCAGCAACACGACTACTTCGGTTACAACCCTCTGCTCTTGAGCCATCCCTATTTACTCCAGCAAAACTTGCAAAGAAATACCGTTCCTGTTCCCACAATTCAAACGAAAGTAAATGATGGCAAAACATGTTTATGCGGAATGTATGTAGTATCAACCCAGGATTCCCTTGTATGTATTAATAAAGAGTGTCAGAGGAAAGTCCATGCAAACTGCGCTAAAGTGAAGCTTGGGACTGAAGATGCGAAGATATATGAATGCGTGGAGTGCGTTTTATATCGCTCTGACCCTCTGCATGAGGTGAGATCGGTGTTGAAGAGTCCTGTGCTGTTGAATAATTTGAAAATTGAGTTTTCTATTGATAAAGAGACCTATACAGCCATTTCCTCTAATGAGAATATTGGCATCGAAATCCGATGTATCCGCTTGGAGGAGAAGAGCATTGAGCCGACCTGGCCTCATCAAGGGGAGCTGCAACTCAACGGACGACGCGAGCTGGAGTTTAGGCCTTTACAGATTAATTCGTCGCTGAAAAAGCGCAAGGATGAGAAATTTTTCACGAGAAATGTCAGTTTCGGTACAAATAGTCTCGTTATCAAGTTTTATCCTCGGCAAGATCTTCAGAAAGGGCCAGAGACCTATTACTGTGGAATTTTCGTAGTGAAGAGGCTGCTGCCAGAAGACTTGATCAATAAAGTGAAAAAAACAAGCAACCGTAGCATAGAAGAGTGCAAGAAACGCGTCATCGAGCAATTTGATGTTGGTGGAATACAAATCGATAAACTCAGTTATCCGCTAACGTGTGTATTGGATATGCAGCCGTTGAAGACTCCTGCAAAGGGCGTCCACTGTAAACATGTGAATTGTTTTTCGCTGGAGAATTTTGTGAACGTCTGGCACAAGAACAACCAAAGGAAATGGCAATGTCCGCTCTGCAAATTAAAGGCATATGATATCATTGTTGACAGCTATTTTCTCGAGATACTTCAAGCAGCCGAAGAGCTTGGAGTAATGAAGTCGGAATATCCAGAAGTCACGTTTGATAGTACTGGAGAATACACATTCAAAGGGAAGGAGAAGGAGCTACAAAAGCTCAATAAAGAGCAAAAAAACAGGGCTGAATCAGCCAGTTTACAAGACTCAAAGACAAAGAAGGACTCTAACCGTCCTGCTCAGAAAAAGCCCGAAGAAGCTTTAATCGTGCTGGATGACTCCGAAGAAGAGGAGGAGAAGGAGAGTCCTCCTAAGCCTCAAAACGTTGAACCAAGTAAGGCCATAACAAATGTGAATAATGCTCAGAAAGAAAATGAGAAAGGGAATGCTGTACGCGATACGAAAATGGTGATGGAGGAAATATTAGATATAGGAGGAGCCCATCAAAACAATCTAAATTATCAGGTAAATACAAACTCGAATCAGAACGGGTATTCAGTTACCTTGCAACAGCAGCAGTCGCAGCCACAGCCACAAAACGAGAAGGCCGAGAGCGATATCAGTTCGGTGATTGAAATCGAGCTGCTTCCAGAGATCCTGCCTTTAGAGATTAACCAAGAAAACGCTCAGACACAGGAACAGAAAGAGCTTGAACCAGCGAAATTGCAAGCAAACGAAATGGAAATCATGGGAGCGATTGATGAGATTCTGCATCAACCGGAAAAAGACCAAGAGTTTATTATTGAAAAAGAAGCAGTGCAAATGCAGCTTGAGAAGGCTCCCAGTGAACCGAAAGAGTCTATTGAAATTGAACCACTGTCAATAACTACAGAAGTTCCTCAGGCTAAGGATAAAAACGACGGCATTCAAATGATACTTGAGAGCGAACAGCAGATGCTAAGCGAGTTATTTAAATATAGCGAGGTCGACGCTCAATTGCCAACGTTTGACGACTTTCTGAATGGTGCGGATCGAAAATTTAAACCAAGAAAAATTTACCCGCTAGCAACGAAGAAGAAGCTAGTGAGACTCTTCCAACGGTATTTCCAGGCAAAGAAGAAGAGCAAACCTAAGAATGGCGACGGAATAATTAAAAAAACGATCTCGAAAAATAACGAGTCACCAAAGGCGTTTTCGAAAGATACTGAAAAATCCAAGCTGACCACGGTTGAAGCTCTACAGAATCAAGATAACTCAACTAGCAGCAAAAAGAATTTGAAAATAGCCGAAAAATCGTTTGAAATTGCAGGAGAAAGCTCGAATTCGAAAAGGGTGGAAGAAAATAATACTTTTGGAGAGATGCTGACAAAAACAAAGGGAAATTTTTCCGATCCGATTTGTTTAGATTAAAATATGTAACATAGTGGTTTAAATTTTGAGCAGCTTGTTCGTACGTCAGTGAAAAATTGCTTATTTCTTTGTGGTTTCTGATCCTTGGGTTTTGAATTTATAATTACAATAATATTGTGAAGAACTTCTATTGTTTACAAGCACATGAAACATAAGATTAGCATGTTTTATTATTTTAGTCAGCGAAATTAGTACACACATATCCGAATCCGAATCCGATTTCTATTTTCTTATTTTTTGTTTTCATAAAAAAATAGATGGAGATAACCATGAGGAGGTTCTGATACACTGCAATTAATTGAAGGCTTTTCATCCTGAATTAGTTGTTTGTTTTAAGAGTTATTTTCTTCTCTCAACGAACATACCCAGCACTATAGTATCTAAGAATTCTATATCCTTGTATATCGTCGAAATGAATCTGACAGAGAAGAGATTATGAAACATTGAAAGAAGTGCTTTAACCCAACGATTCCTGGCTGTTACTTCAGATAGCGCGAAGGAACTCAGTACTTATGTACTACAAAAGAAGGAATATCAGTGAGCAAGATGGCTTGCTGAAAGTTCCTTCACACTCTTCACCATCGAAAATAGATCAGCAAAGGTTTTAACAATTGACTTCGAATTCTATGCATGCTGGTGAAGACTCACTTCGAGTGTTGTACAACAAACATTCTTTGATCAATTTCTTTCTTAATTATGTGAAAAAGAGGAAGGACTCGTTCCTTAAAATCTAATAAATACATTAGTTTAATCGATTAAATTCAGTTGTTAAATAAATTCTCCGGATAGTTTCATATTGACCAACTCAGCATTTAGAGCTTAAAAAACATATCCAACGATGTCATTTCAATGGACAAAAATAATCTAAGAATTGTATGAGTCTTGTGTAATTACAAATGCTGCTAAGTCAAAGTTCGAGAGACTCTGATTTAGCACTTTACTCAGATAACAGAAGA
>ENA-UOUE01000997-UOUE01000997.1-compost-metagenome-genome-assembly--contig:-NODE-997-length-20302-cov-7.919011_pt1 | contig 20302 bp, 14 predicted proteins | sample MGYA00238146_ERZ747223 | MGnify/ENA primary metagenome ERZ747223 (study PRJEB28781, sample SAMN06268865) | compost metagenome | isolation source: single cell | place: USA: California, Emeryville, Joint...
TGGGAGAAAGATGCTTGAAAATCTCAAAGAAGAGCTGTCGAAGTCAGCTGTTAGAAATGAGCCTATGGTGATTGGGCTGCTGGAAGACATCGAGATAACAATTCAAGAGATGCGACCGAGAGTCTATGAAATTTCTGGTAAGCATCGGTTAACACAGCAAGTATATTCTCATATGGAAGAGAACAGCAACCCATTCAGTAAGAATAGCGCAAGCATTTACTCGTCCCCGCTCCAGAGAGAAATGGTGACAATGACGAGATCAAATAAAACATACGCGAATCATTCATAATTGTATATATGATTTTAGTAAGGGAGAAAATTTATTAATAGAAGAGAATTTATCAATCACATGTTTCATAATTACTTGTCTGGATAAAAGCAATAACTTGAAAATTGTTTATTGAATACTAATATCGTATTAAATATAGTGAACTTCTCTAAGAAACCTGTTGCATATTAGTGAGTCTATGAGCATCGATTTTGGAACGGAGATTGAAGTGGTTGGTTCATTGATATTGGAAGAGGCATCAACATCGTCACTTAAATTGTGGAGACTTCAAAAAATATTCAATAGTAGTGGGTATATTGTTGATAAGCTTAGCATTTTGGGTCTTTTTAAAGAGAAAATTTCGGAATAGCCATAACTTGCCATACATATTTCTCGTGATTTTAATTAAAAGTTGACTAGAATAGTAAAATTTTTTTATGAGGATAAGAGACCAAGGAAATTTGAATTCTGCCAAACTTACGATTTTATCTGGAAACTGAATCAAAAAAAAATAAAATAGAACACAAACGCTATCTCAAATTAAATTAATTGCCGTTTCTTCACGTGGTTGTAGGTTGAAATTCAGCATTGAGTCAAAGAATTTTGGGTAGTATTCAATCCAAGTTCTGTTAGGAAAGTACCAATAAAAGCAATGTCTGCAATCAAATAGGCTATTTTCTGCAAAACCTCTTGGAGTTTTGAAACTTTCACTTTTATTGGAGCTAGTTTGAGCATTGTAGACTTTCATAACTAGAGCCATTGTAAGATAGCTCTAAGTCTAAATTTGAGCATTTGAGCTCTCTTAAATAAAATTTATTCCATTTAACTCTCAAACCTCAAGAAACAAATGCTTCCATCAGAAAACACAAAATCCGAGACCAAATTACCAGAACTACTAGCTTTCTGTTCCAGAGATACTAACAAAATCAGCATAGTTGAAACTCAAACCACGCAAACATGGATGAAAAAACGTATGAAAAAACACATGGTATTTGATGGTGTTCAACTAAAAAATATCGGTACTTTTTTGATATTCTCACTCAATATTCAAATACAATAACAGGTGATGATAATTGGTCACATGTAAAGGGAATCCCAAATACAAATCTGCTTATCTCTCTACATCATACATTTGACGTCTGTGCTAATCTCAAGATATTTGACATCTCACAGAAACAGAAAGCGAAGGAAGTCTATTCTTTTGAAGAAGTTCTTGGTGGTAGAAATAATTATCCTCTAATTCATCGTTTTATGGATTACGACATGTGTTTTCTTCTATTTCAATAAAACTTGTTTTCGATGTTCTAACAAGTCTTTGAACAGCCTCGGGTTCAGGAGATCTGTCTTACAATCCCCGACGAAATCTCTTGGGTGCAATCAGTATTAGAGAGAAAATATCTTACCACTTGTTTAATCTGGATACCAATACTCCAAAAACGGACGTAGTAGCTAAACTTTGTCAAAAAGCAAAGTGGCATCCACAATATGGTAGCGCTCATCTGTTATTCTTCTTCTAATTGATATTATCTATTCAGAGGAGGGTGTTTCTAGCATCGACCTTGACCAAAATGGAGAATGTGTGGCCACTATTGACCAATCTGGTGTGTGTGTAGTTTCAGATGTAAATACCAGTTCTTACAGAACCCATTTGAAGATGGGTTTAAGAGGTAATAATCATTTATTTGTTCATTTATTGATTGAATCTTGTGTTTATTTTGTAAGACAATATTGCCCGCTGCAGGTGGAGCACGATTTCTGGACCATTATTGTTCATAAAATATGATGAGGTTCAGCTGAATGTTGTAGATGTTGAGAAAAATGATCTAATTTTGAGGGAACCACTCCAAATTGAGCCTGACGGATGTAATAAGAGCTAATTTCTACGCTCGTCATTTCATTCATATTTCTCTTATCCTGGGATTTGTCTCGGCATAGATTGGACACAATGGATTGATGTTTGCCAACAAAAGGGGAATTTGCTTGCAATATGTGGCCATGATTCAAAAGTTAAAGTGTATGATCATCGCGAAGCTAAGATTGTTAAAGTCTTCGATGGCAGCCTGTTACGTAAATAGTCTTCTTCTTACCCATTCCAATCAATGATCGCTACATTTATAAATTCTATTCGCCAATATTTATTTGATTTTCGAACTAATTGAATCGAAATTAGGAGAGTGGGTTAGCTGTGCAATATGGGCTCCGAATAGTGAATATACACTGGCAAGTGCTTCATGGGATCAGAGCGTTAACGTGTTAGATTTGAAGACAGGGAAAGTCATCACCAAGGCGACAACTCCAGACAAAAGTATTTCTTTCAAATTTTAATTCTCTTTTTGAGCTCTGCGAATTGTTAGAACCTGCAAGTTCAGTTTGCTTCATTCAGAGAAACTCATAGAGACTCAAGTGAAAGAGAATGACATCATCTAATAAGGGAATCTTTATAATATTTCGAGTAGAAATGATAATCGGCATAACATTTCTCTTTATTACCAACAGCATAATCAAACATCATCGCTAAACACACATGTGCATGTTATTTAGACCCTTTAGAGTTCGCAAGGATCAGAATCTTTTTGGGAGATTTTAGAATGTAGCTTCGTAAAATCCGATTATAACCCCTGACATAAAACAAAAAGGATAAAAACTGCTGGTAAAATTTCCAAGTTTAGCATTAAACTTGAGTCAACGATAAGAGCACTCTGCTATATATTCAAGAAAGTCACTTAGATGCGTACACTGTGTCGTTAGCTACCATGAAACCTTTGAGGATTATATTTCAGAAGTTTGTTCTTCAATTCTTCAAACGAATGCAACTCCTTCGACTTCGCAAGACTATTTCATTCTAGAAATAGCTCTCCTCTACACTTCCTCAATCACAGATACTTCTCTTTCCTTCAATGAGATTTCCTTAATCTTTAATGGTTAAAAAAGCAAAAAACAAATGATATTAGAATGATTTGCGTCTAACTTACTGCTTTCGACGCTTGATATGAATGTTATTTTTTGTGATTAAACATTGATACTACTGTTGCCTAGTTAATAAAATTTTATTTCATATCCTAATCAAAACCCGTCACAAAGGATGATAACGACAAATAGAACAACAGAATCAGTCGAATACACCACAAGCGAAGCACAGAACAATAAACAACCAGCTCAGCTCGAAGAATTAAAACCCGATCCTTCGCTTGCTCGTAGAATTGGTAAATTACGCAATTTTTCGGATAAATGAACATAATATTGAAGAAAAAGACACATCTTCGAACTTACTTGCTTACTGCTCCAGGAGTACTAACACGATCAGAGTTGTTGATATCGAAACAATGCAGGATCACATGACTTTTGATGGAGTTCGAATGAAAAATCCCCGTAATTTTATTTCAAATTCGATTTACAGCTGTATATTCAGGGTATCATGACGAAACTGATAATCGAACTCATGTGAAGGAAATCCCAAATACAAAGCTACTTGTCTCTCTCCATCATGCTTATAATCTTGGCGCTAATCTGGAGATATATGATATCTCTCAGAAAAGCAGACTGAGGAAAATTTACTCTTTTGAGGAAGTCAAAGGAGGCAAATTCAGATTCTTCTTAATTTACTGAAATTATCATTTTGATTTAGTGACTGGCACTGGAGATGTGACTTATAACTCTCGTAGAAATATTCTAGGTGCAATCAGCGTCGATAAGTCAATTTCTTACCACTTATTCAACCTCGACACTAACTCTCCGAAAACTGATAAAGTGGCAAAACTTTGCAGAAAGTCACGATGGCGAATCCATTATAGTATGAGTCTCTCCTCTATTTCACATTAAAAAAATTATGTGTTTATTGCAGATAGTGGCATTTCTGGATTTGATTTTGATCCAAATGGTGAGTATGCAGCGACCCTCGATCGTTCTGGAAACTGCTTGATCTCAACAATAAACACAGATGAATTCAAAGTCTATCAGAAACTGAAAATGTACTCTGACGATCTAAGTGGTAATCCTGTACTCAATATCAAAACTACAATCCACTCCTTTACCTTCAATTAGATCGAATTGGTCGCTGCAGGTGGACCACGAACTTCGGAGAACACTTCCTGTACCTCAAATATGACCATCTTAATTTGAATATCCTTGATGTTGAGAAGAAAATCCTCACTTTGAAAACTCCAATCTCCCTTGAACATGCAACAGGTTTTGATAAAAAACAAACAAAGCATTTTTTCGATTTTAACTTTCTATTTTCTTGAAATTATGCGACTTCTGCTTGTCCACCTGAACTCTGTCATCTGGCAAGAGGAATATAACCCCGTTTATTTCGTCTCTCCTGGTCTTTAACCTACTTTATATAGGCTGGACACACTGGATCGATGTCTGTCCAAACGACGGAAATCTGCTTGCAACAGGTGGTACTGACAAAAATATTAAGATTTATGATCGACGAGAGCAAAAGGTGATAAAAACCTTTGAGAATATCCACACAGGTTGATGTTATTTTATTTAATGTTAACTATAATTCGTTTTCTCTGGGAACCTAACAGATCACATTCGCTGTGTGAGATGGAGCCCGACGAGTGATATGCTTGCCACTTCTTCATGGGATGGAAGAGTTCGCCTCATGGACTTTAATAGTGGGAAGATTATCTATACGCAAAACACTTCTGATAAGAGTAAATTATCTTTGAAAATTTCTTCATTTCATTCGTTATCGCTAATATAAGAAAGCGCTGATTCAGTTTGCTTCATTCAGAATCCTTAAAAGCGTTTCAGTTTCATAGTTGGGATCATTTTACTATCACTTGCTCGCTAATGATGTTAGCCCAAACCGAAATGAGTAAAACTGAATAATTGATGACCTTTGTTACACAGCGAAAATTTATTATATGAAATTGATCGAGCCATTATTTGCTGATTATAAATATTGTCCTTGAGCGATCCTCTTCCAAATTTTAGATGTTTTTAAGCAGTACTTATTAAGAGAGATGTCAATGCTCGTTAATCTAGCTTGAATTCATTATTAATAGGCTCGGAACTCACTCTCAAATGATAATTTCAGTAAAATAAATTTGAACAAGCTTAACTAATCAGATTTTCGCAAGCCCTTTTTCAATGAAGGACTAACATCATCATTGACTTCAAATAGGAGAAAGTGATGTCATTTTTTCTAAACTTGAAGGCTTTAGGATTAAATCGGAATAGCTCTCGTTATATTCGATTCCTGTGCTTGCACTTTTCTGAGTTTCTTGAATTATTACGCATGCTCGTGTGTGCTAAATAAAAAAATTAATTATTCGAAAAATAGAAATGAACAAAAATGATGAAAAAAGAAAATGAAAACACAAACTCTTCTGAAATCATCGCTAAAGGAGAGCAAGCGAATTTGTTTCTAAAGCGACTTGACGAATTAATACCCATTTTTAAAAGCCCTTCTTCAGTAACTCTGAAAATCGGTAAATTTACTCAATTTAACGTCCTTTTAGAAACTAAGCAGCCTTTCCTTCAAAACTACTTGCCTACTGCTCCAGAGGCAGCAACAGCATCAATATTATCGATATTGATACAATGGAGCAATATATGACTTTTAGTGGGGTTCAAATGAGAAATCCAGGTACTCTTATTTGAGATTTTAATTACATCGTTAAATCTCCAGGATTTCAGATAATCAAAAGCGATAATCGGCCTCATGTAAGGGGAATCCCAAGCACAAGGCTCCTCATTTCTATCCACCATGCCTTTTCTTTTGGTGCTAGCCTGGAGATATATGATATCTCTTGGAAAGGAAAAGTGAAGAAGGTTTACTACTTTGAAGAAGTCACTGGAGGTAAAATGAGATTACGTACAAATTTACTTATATTCTTAGCGACTGGAGCTGGAGACGTGACTTACAATTCTCGAAGAAATATTCTAGGCGCAATCAGTGTCGATAAGGACATATCTTATCACTTGTTCAGCCTCAACACGAACACTCTGAAACCTGGTGAAGTCGCAAAACTTTGCAGAAAGTCTCCCTGGCAACCTGAATATGGTAGGAGATCACTTTCTTGTGGGATTTATTTTCGTTTTCATGATTTTCATTGTAGAGAATGGTCTTGCCGGGTTTGATTTCGATCCGAATGGCGAGTATGCAGGGACTCTCGATCGTTCTGGAGGGTGTCTCATCTCGACTATAAGCACAGACTATACTAGTTGCTATCTGAAACTAGAAACGAATTATGCTCGAGGTAGTTGATTGATTGATCATTGACTTGTCTCCCTAATCCAGTGTGCTTATTCTGGAATTATCTTTAATTAGGAGATCATAAGAGATTCAACATGACTTAAATTTCCTTGGATATTGATTTTATTACGTAGATAACCTTGGTCGCTGCAGATGGAGCACAAACTTTGGAGAGTACTTGCTATTCCTCAAATACGATCGTAGTAAACTCAATATACTCGATGCAGAGAAGAAAGCACTCACGCTGAAAAGTCCAGTACAACTTGAGCGAGAAGGCCGTAATTAATCACCCAAAATATTTTAATTTTTATCTATTTGTACAGAGTGGACACACGGGATCGATGTTTGTCCAAATGACGGAAACCTGCTTGCGGCTGGCGGCACCGATAACTATATAAAGCTCTATGATCGGCGCGAACAGAAGATTGTAAAAACCTTTGACAGGGTTCATATATGTAAGGACTTAAATTTTCTATTATTAAAGAAAATTGATGCAATGTTGTTATTGTCATAGCCCATATTTGCTCTGTGAGATGGGACCCAAAAGGAGAAATGCTGGCGAGTGGTTCATGGGACTACACCGCGAAAGTTTTGGACGTTAAGACTGGAAAGAACATATGTACGAGATACTCGCCAGATGAGAGTAATCGCTGTCTCCAAATTTCGGTAATTTATTCAAACTTTAGGAAGTGTTGATTCCGTGTGCTTCATTTATAATTATTGACGGGAAAAGAACACTGATAGGTATTGAAGCGATTTAACTGCTAGTTACCAGTGCATTATTACAAATAACATGGGTGAGTCTAAGCATTTGATGTTATTATTCGACAAGATAAAGCTTTCAAAATGAGGAGGAAAAAAACTTCAGCAAAATCTTATGATATTTCGTTATTCAAGCATTGTTGAATTGAAAAATAAATTGGTTTGACTATTTAAGGCAATATTTCCAAGGAAAATATCCCCTGCCTTGCTTTATATTCGTTTGTGTGCAACTTACCCTAAATGCCGGAAACTTGGGTCTAACTTTTTTATCAATAAACACCCGATTGGGTGGTGCCAGCTGTTAGCAATCTTAAAATTTCATGCTCAATAACCAAAGCATTTTTCTCAACAACGCTTGCTCCTGAAATTATTTCAATTTGTATGCTTACTGTGCTATTCTAACATCCAACCAGTATATGCATTCAAGGAATACAAACTAAAATGGAAGTTTATCGCCATTTATCATAATGCATTCCAGATATCTTCTATGTAATCCTTCAAAGAATGGCCTCAATCTTTCCGTTTTTGTGAGTAGTTGCCAATTATTTAATAAACTAGCCCTCAGCTCCCTTTCATTCGTAGGAGCATCACATTTTATTCTCTCCTTCAAAGCAGCCCATAGATTCTCAATGATATTTAAGTCAGGGGACCGCTTAGGCAATTTGATAAGTTCCAATTTTTGATGTCCAACGATCCATTCTTCATTCACATGGTGTGCTGGATGATTATCCTGAAGAAAATAGAAGTCCCCCTCAGAATATATATTCTCCATCTCAACTCTATGACGAGTAATGACCTCGCGATAGACATCTCCATTAGTGCTCTTTTCGTATATATCTAATGATGTTGCTCCTTGTGCTGAAATCGCGCCCCAACAATTCAGTTTAACGTTTTCTTTTACGCACTTCTTCCTCATTTTTTCAGAGGGATTTTGCCAGGCTTTGGTTTTATGGGTTTTGTAAAGGTCGATTCCCATTTCATCAGAGAAAAAGGTCCGATAAATTAATTTCCCATCATCAGAAAGCATTTTTTTACAAAATTCCACTCGAGAGATTCTTTCTTGTTCTGCATAAGTAATGGGATTATCAATGGTTTTATATCTGTATCCCTTTTTCGCAAGGATTTTTGCAATTGAATTCCTTGAAATTCCAATACGAGCTCCAAGTTTCGTCGTTGATATTTCAGGATTTTCTTTGAGCATTTGGATAACTTTTGCTTCAGTTTCCTCCGTAATTGATTTCTTGCAACCGCTGCCCTTCTTGCGAAATCGAATGTTTTCGCCTTTCTTCGTCCTTGCCTCCCAGCAACCCATTGTCTTCTCGGAACGGTTGAGTATCTTTGCGATCTGCGTGACGTTCATCTTCGCGTCAATATAAAGCACGAGAAATCTTGTCTTATCATCAATGTCGTATTTATCGCTCATTAGAGGACTTTTGTGATTCCTGATTATACAATTAGTAGTGAGAGAGAGAGCATGAACTTTATTTCGGTTCCAAATTTTTGAGCTTAATATGGATAATCAGAGGGTACAAGCGATTTTTCTGGCAGGCTAATTAACCAATTTGGAATCGAACAAGCAGCCTAAAGTTGAAGTCGAAGGATGATTTTGACAAAGAACGGATCCGGATCAACAAAATTCATTATAGCATCAATGATAGAGTGTGATTCCTTTCCAAATAAATAAGTTCCCTAACATAATCGCAAGATCTAAAGCATAGGGGTATTTTCTTATAATATCGTTGAATAAGATAATGGCGCTAACCAAAAAAATTTTGAATAGTTATCTTTCTTTAATGCCAAAATTTTAATTTTTCATAGAAGAAACTACATACTTTAACAAGAATTTTCCCCCTAAGATAATTCAGAATTTCTTTTCGGTCTCCTAATTAGGTGAATGATAGTGCTTTCTTGACGATCTCAGGATAAAGCTCGAAAAATTCGAAAACAAGAACCATTTATAGCATCCTAGATTATCTCGATTCTACATATTCAATATAATAAATCATTTTCCCAATGAGTGACAAGTATAGAATCGACGATAAAACACGATTTCTCGTTCTTTATTTAGACGCTCAAATGTCTGGACTCGAAATAGCAGGAATCATCAACAAATCAAAGAAGACAATTCGGCGCTGGGTCTCCCTCACCAAAAAAGGTGGAGATATTCGAATAGAAGGCAGAGGCCGTAAGAAAGTAATCACTGAAGAAGTCGAGAAGAAAGTGATCCAAATGATCCAGGAAGACCCTGATAAAATAACTCTCAAAAAGATTTCAGCTACCATCGGACACGCACAATCTGCTATCCGGAAAATCCTAGCCAAAAAAGGCTTCAAGTATCGACCCCTCGATAATAGCCGAATATACGAGGAAGATGAAAGGATGCTTCGAATGGATTTTTGCAAGAAGATGCTTTATGAAGAGGGGAAGCTAGTCTACCGAACCTTTTTCTCCGATGAAATGGGAATCGAGCTTAATAAGACTACCACCAGATCTCGGGCTTGGCAAACCGCTTCTCAAAAGCTCAAGAAGAAGAATCCAATGGTCAACATAAGATTAGAGTGCTGGGGTGCGATTTCCGCACAAGGAGCGACGTCGTTGGACATCTATAAGAAGAGTATGAACGGAGATATCTATCGACAGATCATTGAAAATCATAAGGGGGAAATGGAGGCGTTATATCCCGATGGAGAGTTCTATTACATTCAAGATTATCATCCCGTGCATAAAATGAATGAGGATTGGATAGTGAAGGAGCAGAAAATAGCATTAATTAAACTGCCGAGACGCTCGCCTGATCTGAATATAATAGAGGGTCTTTGGATCGCGCTGAAGGACAGAGTTGCAAATGAAGAGCCGACGAGCGAGAATGAACTTAGGGAAAGCTTGCTGAGGAATTGGGAGATATTGACGAAACAGGACAAACTGAACTTATTTTTTGAGAACTTGAAAAGAAAATATTGGGACTGTATTTCAAAAGATGGCCAAAGAGTGACGATTTTATAGCCGTTAGGAAGTTATGCCGCTTTGGCAAAATATTGGTGGTGATTTTGAATAACGTTATATTTATTTGTACTTGGTTGGAATTTAATTATAGAGAGAAATGTGAGACAAACTAGAATTAACTTTTAAGATGAAAACAATATTAAGGGAAATACTGCAGCAAATGACATATCCGGGTAAAATGGCATTTCTTGAAGTATTTTCGATAGATTTAGACAAGTGATATGCGGCGTTGAGAATGTTCTCTTGGAATTATCATAATTGCAGTTAGGCAGCTTTATTACATTTCGAGACTTCTTAAGTTCATTAAATAGACTTGATCTAATTGATGCACAGGATGGAGAAAGAGAGAGTTAGTCGATACTATTTAGAGAACGGCCTCAGAGAACTTAGTGGATTTCTTTCTATCCTTGGTACAATTTCTCAAAGAATTTAGTATCTCCCAATTTAAGGCTTTTTTTCATCGATGCTTTGAGACAAAACATCTGTGGGATGGCATCCAAGTGGGTGCATGCTCGCCACTGCTCCAAATGACAGGATCGCTACTATAATAGATCTTACTACCGGGAGAATCCTTTATACCGTGGAGGACTCTGAAAACTATAACTAATTTACAAACCTCAATTCTCTCATCAACCATATTTTGATAGATACCATACAATATATTTCTTTCGTCTAAGACGAGCAATAAGAAGACCACCCGGCTCGAATGGAAACATAATTAAGAAATTTACTATTATCGCTGAGTAGATTTTCATTTTATCGTTGTCATGTAAGAACATTAAACATATTACAATTCAAAAAAAATGTCAATTAACGAGAAAAATCATATAAAGGAGAGAAATACTTTTTTTAACTAGTACCGGAACTTATGACCTTGCTTTTCGACACATAAGAAATATCTCCTATGTAGCCCTTCAAAAAACGGTTGTAACCTATCCGTGTTCGTAAGCAACTTCCAATTACTCAGCAAGCTTGCCCTTAACTCTTTCTCGTTAGCCGGCGCCTCGCTGGTTACTCTCTCCTTCAAAGCCGACCATACGTTTTCAATTATATTCAGATCAGGAGAATATTTAGGTGAGCTGATAAGCCTTAGCTTCTGCTCTTTGATCAACCACTCTTCGTTCTTTTTATGCGCCGGATGATTATCTTGGTAGAAATAAAAGTCAACATCAGTATACAGCGCTTCCATTTCCGCTTTATGACGTGCTATGACTTCTCGATAAAATTTGCCATTCATACCATTTTCGTAAATGTCCAATGAGGTCGCTCCTTGCGCTGAAATCGCGCCCCAACAATTCAATCTAACATGGTCCGTTGCATTCTTCCTTTTAATATTTTCAGTGGCCAGCGTCCAGGCTTTGGTTTTGTGAGATTTGTTGAGCTCGATCGACATTTCATCAGAGAAAAAAGTCTGGTAGATCACCTTGCCTTCATCCAAAAGCATCTTTTTGCAAAATTCAACCCGGCTGATTCTTTCAGCTTCCGTGTAGTTGATGCCCTTATCAAATGCTTTATATTTGAATCCTTTTCTGGAGAGGACTCTGCGAATTGAGGTGGTTGAAATCCCTCCGATGCGCAATGCTAGCTTTTTGAGAGATGAGCCTTCGGGGTTTTCTTTGACTAATTGAATGATTTTGTTTTCAGTTTCTTCAGTCACTGATTTCGGGCGCTCTTTTATCCGGTGGATGATTCGGATGTCCTGGCCGTTCTTCACTCTTTTCACCCAGAATCTAACAGTTGCGTCGTTTCTGTTGAGGATCTTGATGATTTCTGGAACGCTCATGTGAGCATCGAGATAAAGAACGAGAAATCTGGTTTTGTCATCGATACCATACTTTTCACTCATCAATTATGATTGTAATTATTATGCTAGAATCAAAGCAGACGGACGTTTATTTGTGATTGGTCCTAATTTTTCGGGCTTAATCAATGATTCTATAGTATCGCATTGGAGGCAGAATCTTGACAAGAGGAAGTTAAATAAATAAAGACAGAGCTTTTAATGTAGGAACTATTGTACTATTGTTTATGGGAGTTCGTATTCTGACGCTTTTTCTTGTTTAGACACAAACTAACAATAGTTCAACTTACAAATATATTGCGATTTTATTCGATACGGTGCATATTAAAATTGTATGTAGATAGAAGTAATAATACGATCTCAAAACTAAATTTTAATGAATCAGCTCTATATCTAGCTAGCTCTTCTTAATAACACCTTCTCTTTTTTCTTCTTCCTTCAAAATACAGCTTATACATCTTCTTTCCAGTCCTTCAAAAAACGGTTGTAATCGATCCGGTTTGGTAAGTATCTCCCAGTTCCTCACCAAGCTCTCCCTCAGCTCTTTTTCATTAGTTGGCGCATCCCCTGCTACTCTCTCCTTTAAAACCAACCATAGTTTCTCAATTATGTTAAGGTCTGGCGAGCGCCTAGGCAATTTTATGAGTTTTATCTTTTGCTCATGAACTATCCAATCTTCATTCATTCGATGCGTAGGATGGTTATCTTGAATCAAATAGAACTCCCCATCAGGATATAACCTCTCCATCTCTTCCTTATGGTTCTCAATGACTTTTCGAAAGAACTCTCCCCTCATACCTTTCTTGTAGATCTCTAAGGAGGTCGCTCCTTGGGCCGAAATCGCGCCCCAGCAATTCAATTTAACATTCTCTGTGCTGCTCTTCTTTCTAATTTTTTCAGCAGGCGGCTGCCAGGCTCTTGTCCTATAGGCCTGATTAAGCTCGATTCCCATCTCATCAGAGAAAAAGGCTCGATAGATCAATTTATTTTCTTCAGCAAGCAATTTTTTGCAAAAATCTGTCCGTATCATGATTTCCTCTTCCTCGTAAGTAATGCTCTGATCGAATCCTTTATATTTGAACCCCCTTTTAGCAAGAATACTCGCGATTGTCGTCTTGGAAATTCCGATACGAGCTGCAAGCTTTCTTAGAGATGCTCCTTCAAGGTTTTCATTGACCATTCGGATAATTTTATTTTCAGTTTCTTCTGCAATGAGCTTCTTGCGGCCTCTTCCTTTTAATGGAACTCTAATGTTCTGCCCCTCCTTAATTTTTGCTTCCCAGTTTCTAATAGTCCTCTCAGACCGGTTGATTATTGTTGATATCGCATGAACATCCAGCTTCGCGTCTAGATACAGGACAAGAAATCGTGTTTTATCGTCAATGTCATATTTCTCGCACATTAATAAATTGTGTGATTGCAAATTATAATTCATAAAATTTATCATTATTATGTGGTTCTAATATTTTGGGCTTAATATTGAGTAATGTGAAGAGTTATTTCTAGGTACTTCTCATAAAAAACCTAAGAAACATATAGTTTCATAAGTTTTTCTTTTCGTGGCTTATTTATTTATATCTCTAATGTATTTTCTCTGGCCTCTCTCTTATGCAAAAGATCCACTGTTTATTATACAAATCTGCTCCTTTCGAGCAAATAGCCTCTTATTCCTAGGTCATTATGCAGCAAAGCTTATCTTTTTGTACAAGTAATGCCAACTATAATGAATTTAGTCTGCTTTATCACCATTTCTCTCCAGACAGTGCATGTATTTTCCATGCAAACCTTCCAAATATGATTGCAATACTTCCACTCTCGTAAGTTCCTCCCAATGCTTTAGCATGCTCTCCCTCAGCTCTTTTTCATTAGCCGGTGATTCGCTTTTCACTCTCTTCTTCAATGCTATCCATATATTCTCAATGATATTTAGATCAGGAGACCGTCTAGGCAGTTTGACGAGGTTTAATTTCGATTGCTTTATAATCCACTCCTCATTCATTCGATGTGCCGAATGACTGTCTTGAAGGAAATAGAATTCTCCGTCAGGATAAAGCGCCTCCATTTCTGCTTTATGACGTTTAACGACTTTTCGGTAGCGATCTCCACTCATGCCTCCCTTGTAGATGTCTAAGGATGTTGCTCCTTGTGCTGAAATTGCGCCCCAGCAATCCAGCTTAACGTATTCCGCGGCAGTTTTCTTTCGAATTTTTTCATTAGGGAGCTGCCAGACTCTGGTTTTATGAGCTTCATTGAGTTGGATTCCCATTTCATCGGAGAAGAAGGTTCGATAGATTAATTTTCCGTCATCAGAAAGCATTTTTCTACAAAATTCCATCCGAACCATCTTTTCTTCCTCTTTGTATAACACTGTCTCATCAAACCTCTGATACTTGAATCCCTTATTCGCGAGAATAACCGCAACTGAACGAATGCAAAGACCTGTGCGAGCTGCGATTTTTTTTAGAGACGCTCCTTCAGGGTTTTCTTTCACCATCTCAGCCACCCTGTTTTCCATTTCTTCCGTGATTTTTTTCTTGCACCCTCTCCCTTTCTTCGGGACTCTCGGGTCCTCGCCTTTCTTCAGCCTTGACTCCCAGCGTCTAAGCGTCCACTCCGACCGTTTGATTATCTTAGATATCTCCTGGATTCGTAGCTGAATATCAAGATAAAGCACGAGAAATCTTGTTTTATCATCAACTCCAAACTTGTCACACATCAATAACTTTACAATTATATGTAATAGTAATCGGGCTAGAAGAGCACAGTATTAGTGTTAATTTTATCCAATTTTTCGAACTTAATCTGGGGAGATGAAATTGTCTATTATTATATTATATCTAGATAATAATAATTACTCATATCGTTGGAAAAGCTTAATCCTAACCAAGTAACTTTATCATTTACCAGTATATGAGCCTTTATTTGGTGTTCATCCAATTTTATTCCAATAATATCGTCGTTTCTAAATGTTAGTTCTCCAGATATGTACATTTCAAAGATACTGGTAAGGCTATTCAGAATTGCAATTTAATCTTGCTATGCAAACAGAATAAGTTTCAACAAGCTAGCTAGCTTTCTCTTCTTCTTTCACAACGCACTTCGCACATCTCCTCATCAACCCTTCAAAGAACGGATGAAGTCGCTCCGGTTGGGTCAGTATCTCCCAATTCCTCACCAAACACTCCCTCAGTTCTTTTTCATTTGTTGGCGCATCCCCTGCTACTCTCTCCTTTAACGCCGTCCATAAATACTCGATAATGTTTAGATCAGGAGATCGTCTAGGCAATTTTATGAGATTTATTTTCTGGTCGTTAACTATCCATTCCTCATTCATTCGATGCGTAGGATGGTTATCTTGAGTCAAATAGAACTCTCCATCAGGATATAACCTCTCCATCTCTTCCTTATGACGCTCAATGACCTTCCTAAACAGCAGCCCATTCATCCCTTTCTTGTAGATTTCTAAGGTCGTTGCTCCTTGAACCGAGATCGCGCCCCAGCAATTCAATTTAACGTTTTCTATTATACTCTTTTTTCGAAGTTTTTCATCCGGTGGCTGCCAGGCTCGAGTTTTATGAGCTTGGTTAAGCTCGATTCCCATTTCGTCAGAGAAGAAGGTTCGATACATTAATCTATTTTCTTCAGCCAGCATCTTTTTGCAAAAATCTGATCGACACATGATTTCATCTTCCTCGTACACGATGCTTTGATCGAAGCCTCTGTACTTGAAGCCTTTTTTCGCAAGAATACATCCGATTGAGGTTTTTGAAATGCCAATGCGAGCGGCGAGTTTATTCCGAGAAGTGCCTTCGGGGTTTTGGGTCACGATTTGGATAATTTTGTTTTCCATTTCTTCGGTAATTGATTTCTTGCGTCCTCTGCCTGCTTTGACTGTTCTAATGTCTTCTCCTTTCTTTAGTCTTGTAGCCCAGTAATGTGTCGTTCTTTCAGAGCGATTGATGATCTTTGAGATCTCGAAATGATCAAGCTTAGCATCGAAATGAAGAACAAGAAATCGTGTTTTGTCGTCAATGCCGTATTTTTCGCACATGAATGAATTTTTGTGAATATATGTTATAAATTAAGAGAATGCTAGTGTTTTATGTGATCCTAATTTTTCGGACTTAATTTAAAATCCAGTGTACTATTTCTGAGAGGAGGAGGAGTTTATATTTACTAAAAAAAACACTAAAATTTCAAAGAATACCAAGATAAATCATATTCTTTTCAGAAAAATTAAGTTTGAGAATGTTTTCAAGCTACTACTAGCTCTAAGCTGCAATGGTTATTTTTCGATGCTATATTGTTGATCTCAACAGTGATATTTTTCCATGAATATATTTTACCTGCTAACAGAGAGTATACCTGTAATGGGAATTTAATTTTGTAAATTACGGAAATTAATGAAGAATTGTAATGAGGTTGCGAAATAAAAAATTGATTGATATTCATATCACAGCAAAAACCTTAGTTACCTGAGTCATGATTTTATCAAGCTACTTCAAAATAGAACTGCTTTACGTTTTTGCAGTCACAGAGGTGATTTCCTATTGAAAAAAAATTTCGATCGTAATAGGGTCTGAATGTTGCAAGATGCGTGCTATCATCAAGTTCTTCCTTAAATCCGGGCTTTCGAATGGACCTCGACTTTGATCCAGACTTAATTTTTGCATGTTTATTTTAACGGATATAAACACACAAATCCAACTAAACGTTTCGCTAACTTTGATCAAAGTACTCGATCCAATTAATGATGATTATTACTTATCAAATTGTTCGAATTTAATTTAATTAAGTCTGAGTCTTAAGAGAATTTTCGTTGCTGAGATTGATCAACAGTAATATTCTCTCTCTCTTCTTTTTCAGTATCGGCTTACAGAGAGCTAAAAGAATACGAGTCTCCCTTAAATTAAACCTTGAAACTAAAAAGGTTTGAGGGCTTGGAACGATGATTAAAGGGTTTCTAATACTCGAGGTTATTAAATTAATTTTATCTCAACTCAAGTCGAGCTCAACCAAAAACGATGAATGAGGGAAATGAAAAATCATATTCAACCGAAACCGCCAGTGACGAGTCAGATGAAGTCAAAATTTCATCTCAGCTCGAGAGAACGTCAGGGAATTCCTCGTTTGGCAGCAGAATTGGTAAATTTCTTCATTTGCGCGATCATATGACATCCTTCTTCGGTCAAAGGCATTTATTCGAGGCTACTAGCCTTCTGCTCCAGAGACACAAACAATATCAGCATTGTAGATATAGACACTAAGCAAAATTACTTGAATTTTGATGGAGTTGTACTAAAAAATCAAGGTATTTCATTTTGGTTCGAAACAAGCCCGCAAATATTCAAATTTCCAGGGTATCGGATCGACTCCACTGACACTTGCAATCGGACTTACGTAAAGGAAATCCCAGAAACAGGGCTACTCATTTCAATCCATCATGCATTTTCAATTGGCGCGAATTTGCAAATATATGACATCTCTCAGAAAGGAAAAGCGCAGAAGGTTTACTCATTTGAAGAAGTTCGTGGAAGTAATTCAGATTTCATCATAAATTAGCATTTCCACATCGCTTTGAGCATTTTGAAATTATTAATTGCGATTTTCTGTTTATTGATGGTTTTTTCGGCCAGTTACTGGAGCTGGAGACCTGACTTACAACTCTCGAAGAGATATTCTGGGTGCAATGGGTGTTGATGGGAGGATTTCTTATCACTTGTTCAGAGTAGACAGATATACTCCGAAATTTAGTGAAGTCGCAAAACTTTGCAGAAAGTCAAAATGGCAACCTCAATATGGTACGATAACTCTTTTTTTATGGTAAAGGCAATAAATTATGTTCCTTGCAGAGAGCGGCATTGCTGGATTTGATTTCGATCCGAGCGGTGAATACATGGCGACTCTCGATCGTGCTGGAGTTTGTTTAATATCGGCTATAAACACAGATGATTCTTGTTTGGAGTTAAAGCTGCAAATGAGTTCTATCCATAACGGTGATTGACATTTCTAATGTATTTTATGCCTTATCCTCCTCGAGAAGTTTTTCGAGCATCCAGCTTCGTTATTATTATAAAGTGCTTTATTCGTAACTTTATTTCGTTGGTTTAGATAACCTGGGCCGCTGTAGATGGAGTATAAACGTTGAAGAGCCTTTGCTATACCTCAAATATGACCATAATAAACTCAACGTCCTTGAAGTAGAGAAGAAAACACTGACACTGAAGACGCCAATACAGCTTGAGACACAAGAGACAAATAGAAGTAATTATTCCCTCTGCTCTCTATTCTATTCGCTTCTCGTGCATCTTTTCGTTTCATAATCTGAATTCGAACTTCAGTAATCTGGACACGTTGGATTGATGTTTGTCCAAGCAGTGGGAATCTACTTGCATCTGGAGGCAATGACAAAAATATCAAAATTTATGATCAGCGTGAGCAGAAAATAGTACGCACTTTCGACGACGTCCATTCAGGTAGAGATCATGAATTCAATTTCTCTTATTGGCAATTCATCAAAGAGCATATTCGCTATGTGAAATGGAGCACACAAGGGGATATGCTTGCGACTACTTCATGGGATAAAAGCGTAAAGCTCGTGGATTTTAGAAGCGGGAAGATTCTCCATACTGAAATGACCTCAGACAGCAGTAAATCCCCCTAAACCTTTATCATTGTCTTATTTATATTCGACCCTTAGGAAGCGCTGATTCAGTGTGCTTTATCGGCAACTTTTAATGGAAAAGGATTCAATTTCAATAATTTAAATTGAGTTAATATAATTGAAAGCAACATGCAAAACTTTTAATATTTAATAGTTTACATATAATAGTCTTCATAATGTAAGACTACAAATCAAAGTGAGATGAAATTACAATCCAAATGATTGTTGTTCTTGCTAGTAACCTTTAGAAGGAAAAAAAAACAATTTAATTAGTTGCTTATGAAAATGAGAAAAAGAATCATTTCGTGAAAAACTTACTTGTTTAGTTATTCTCTAATCTTCATTCTATAAAATTAATTCCTATATCTTTCTCCAAACTATAGATATATGCTGCTTTGTGGTATAAAAGAGCATAGAGTCTTTCGACTGAAACTGCTCTTTCCACACTAGGACTGCATCTTTTTAGCATGAATAATGCGAGTCCCATTAGCATAGGTTTTCCTTACAAAATTAATTTATTCTGCTTGCTGAGCCTGCGTGGAAGAGGTCTCCACCTAATAGTAGGAAATCAACGTGGTTGACTTTTGCGATTTGGATAATCTCTTCGAATGTGTCGAATGAATCGTTTCCTTGGACAGGATGGTTCTCTTTGTATCCAAGGTGATTATTATTGGGGATGAGATGCGGAAAGTGTTATTCTCGGGGAAAGTGGAATGCATATTTCGAAAGGAGAGGCTAAATTGTTTGCATATTGAATAACAAGAAAATCAGATGATCCTTGAATCGTTGGCAATTTGATAAAAACAGCAGAGTTTGGTAGAATCCGGTATATTTCCCAACCTTAGAGCATCTTATCAAAATCATAATCAAACAACTTTCAGAATTAAGAGAGTCATTAAGAAAGTAGCAGCAGCCCTTTTTTATCGACATCGATAAGGATTTCAACGCTAAAAGCATTGGAGATTTTTTTTGTTTTGTTTTTGTTTTTTAATGTTAGAGAGTTTCTACTCTACATACTCAATGCTTAATTAAACAAGAGTTCCAACATATTTCATTTTATTTTGATAAAACACAGTTTCTTCAATGCATTTTGTATTTCGCAAAGGAAACTATCGAGATTTGAGGAATACATCGAAGTTTTACAGATCCTTCAGTGATAGTAACTTTAGAGAAAACCCTCACATTTTCATGTATTCAAACACACAGAAATTTCTAAATACAACGCTGTTACTATGAACACGTACTTGAGGGCCCTTAAGAAACACTTCAACAGCAATTTGCAAAGCCGTGACTCCGTTATTTATTCCTTAATGAGCAAAATTAACAACTTCTGAACTACGGAGCTCAAAGGCCACTGCATTGACAAGACTTGTAACTTATTTAAACGTGTTAAATTTAGATATGAAATTCTTCCAGCCGTTTTTTGTTTTTATATCCGGTAGAGCAATATCCTTCGGTTGCATTTTAACTCTGGAAAAATAAATTTTCTGACTTAAGTCAGGGTACTTTTTGGCACAGAAAAAAAAATATCAGTGCTATTAAATCGTTTTCCAAAGCAGCAGCTGATCTAATGTAAATGCTATCGATAAAAGGATA
>ENA-UOUE01000998-UOUE01000998.1-compost-metagenome-genome-assembly--contig:-NODE-998-length-20293-cov-20.942867_pt1 | contig 20293 bp, 10 predicted proteins | sample MGYA00238146_ERZ747223 | MGnify/ENA primary metagenome ERZ747223 (study PRJEB28781, sample SAMN06268865) | compost metagenome | isolation source: single cell | place: USA: California, Emeryville, Joint...
ATATATTTAAAGCTCAATAAAAAAAAGAATTTACGTCGACAAACGATTACTTTCTATGATTCTCTTAACAAAGAGTGCCCAAAAAAAAATTGCTTTCTGGTGTAATTCGACAAAGTGTGCCCATGCTTTTGAAAGTTGTTATATAACGTTTACGAATTTGATTGATTGGTTAAATTGCATGCAAGAGTTCAGAGCTCATGTCGCTGTTGTTCTCGAGTACAAAAAAACTAGTTATTCCTTGCAAACACCCTTAAATTTTCTAAAAATATAGTTGCTTCTGATTGGATCCGCTCTGAGTGAGCTAATAATCTCGAGATTGATTAATGTAAAACATAATGACTACGGGCCATGGACCACCCTTGCTCCAATAATTCAGTGATATACAAAGAGGGTGCAAACGTTGTGATGAACACTGAATTAATTGATTAAAAACCCTGTAGATGACATAGGCCTGAAGAGAATCACGCTCGCTGATTAAATTAATTGCAAGGTGAGAAAACTTGGTGATAATTCTGAACTTAATAAAAATAAGTGATTAAATATAGGTAAGCAAGAGAAATCTGCAAGACAGATATTTTCGAAATGTTACTCAAAGCAGCTTTAAAAGGTGTGAAACCAACCACGGGACAAAGACTTTTCCATACTTCAAATCGATATCTTCAAAAGCAACCATTCAGCGAGTCAGCCCTAAATGGAAACAATAGTTTGTACCTCGAACAGATGTATGAGAGCTGGCAGAGGGACCAAAGCAGCGTCCATCCCTCATGGAATGCTTATTTTTCTACACTTGACCACGAAGCAGGCACCCAGCAAGTTGATTCCGGAGCCAAGACTGATAGAACCTCAGCAGACGCTGTCACTGCCGCCAGAAACGCTCTTAGAGTCAGAGAGCTCGTTCAGTCATACCAGAAAAGAGGCCATGAAAAAACTGACGTTGATCCTTTGCGTAAATTTGGCCGCATTTCCAGCAATCCTGATTGTATTCTACCCTTTTTTAGACTTGAACAAGGTCGAGGAACAAACCGGAGTCAAGGTGTTGAGAGTGACCCACAAGGAGTTTGATCTCAATGGCTACGGGTTTACTAAACAAGAGTTAGAAACTCCAGTCCTTGTTGATAGTGGTCTTTTTAAAGTAATCTCAACAGCTCCTTTCTCTTTTGCAACGGATATGTATTATTATAGGGATCTCTTATGAAAAAGCCACTCAGAAAACCTCAAGAGGTGCAGGACGATCTCGAGAGAATTTACTGTGGAAAGGTAGGAATTGAGTATCACCACATTAGAGATCGAGAAGAAAGAGGTTGGGTTAGACAGCAATTTGAGAAGTTCAACGAGTCTGGCGTCGTCTCCAAGGAGCATAAGCTTTTGATTTTTGATAGACTCTGCAGAAACGAAATGTTCACCAACTTCTTGAAAAACCGTTTCACCACTTCCAAGAGATTCGGTATTGAAGGTTGCGATTCAGTCATCTCTGGTCTCAACGCGTTGTTGGACAGAGCCGCCCAGCATAAAGTCCAGAGAGTGATCATGGGAATGCCACACAGAGGAAGACTGAATACCTTAACCAATGTCCTTGGAAAGGATGAATCCGATATTTTCTCAGAATTCCAAGAGCTCCACGCGTTCCTCAATGAAGAAGTTTGGGGTAACTCCGGTGATGTCAAGTACCATTTGGGTACCACCTACGATAAGACATTCCCTGATGGCCACAGAATGAACTTAGTAAGCTTTCTATTTCTAATTCTTCAACGTGAACCACAATTTTAGAATATTTTGGCCAATCCTTCACATTTGGAGGCAGGAGATCCTGTGGTTATTGGTAATACTCGTGCTTTCCAAGATTTCATCAAAGACACAACCAGAGATAAGTAATTCAGACTATAACAACATGAATAAATAGTTTTATTTTTTTACGCTTAGGGTGCTCTCTATCTTATTGCACGGAGATGCAGCATTCGCTGGCCAAGGTGTTGTTTATGAGACCATGCAGATGCAAGATCTCGTTGATTTCACCGTTGGAGGAACAATTCACATTGTTATTAATAATCAAATCGGTTTCACAACCACTCCTCGTGAGGCCAGAACCGGTCTTTATTCGACTGATATCGGCAAGGCCGTCGATGCACCTATTATTCACGTTAATGCCGATGAACCAGAACTCGTCGACCTCGCACTTGAATTCGCCGTTGAATACAGACAAAAATTCAAGAAGGACGTTGTCATTGATGTCATTGGTTACAGACGCTATGGTCATAACGAGTTGGATCAACCTTCCTTCACTCAGCCATTGATGTACAAGATCATCGAGAAGACTCCTCCAGTCTATATCAAATACCGCGACAGACTTCTCCAAGAAGGCCTTATCACCGAAAAGCAGGTCGAAGAGTTCGAGGCCAAATATAACGCTCATCTCGAACAGGCCTATATGAAGAGCAGAACAGCCAAATTCGACAGAGAGAAATGGATTGCGAAGGCATTCGAAAACATTGCTAAGCCAACAGCTCAACATGGAAACATTCATGACACAGGAGTTAATACTGAAACTCTCAGAGAATTAGGAAGAAAAATAACCACTCTGCCAGCCGATCTTAAGCCTCATCCAATGATTAAAAAGATCTATGAGGCTCGTTTGAAGTCGATTGAAGAGGGAAAGAATATTGACTGGGCAACTGGTGAGGCGCTTGCCTGGGCCACTCTTTTGGAAGATGGATATGGTGTCAGACTCAGTGGACAAGATGTCGAGAGAGGAACTTTCTCTCATAGACATGCAGTCGTAAATGATCAAGAAAAGGATAGAAAATACCTTGCAGTTGCTTCGATCCTTTCTGAAGAGGATAAATATAGATTGACTGTATGCAACTCTCATTTGTCTGAGTTCGGTGTATTGAATTTCGAATACGGTTACAGTATCGCCAACCCTAACTACCTCGTAAAATGGGAGGCTCAATTCGGAGATTTCGCCAATGGTGCACAGATTGCTATTGATAACTTTATCGCTTCTGCTGAATCGAAATGGGGCGTCTCTTCTGGCTTGGTCTTGTTGTTACCTCACGGATACGATGGTCAAGGTCCTGAGCACAGCTCTTGCAGAATTGAAAGACTGCTTCAGCTTTCTGATGACGACCCATATGATGCCGACAGTATTGAAGTTTATAGAACAAACCTCGACATGCAACTCCAAGAAACGAATATCCAAGTCTGCAATCCTTCTACTTCAGCCAACTACTTCCATGTGTTGAGAAGACAGCTCAGAAGAACTTACAGAAAGCCACTGTTTATCCCATCCCCTAAGAGACTCTTGAAATTCAGAGGCGTAAGTATTTTTCATGCTTATCACCGTTAATCTCTACTCTAAAGGCTAATACCTCCATTGAAGAATTCGAGAGAGGAACTCGATTCCATAGAATCTACAGAGAGTCTTTCCCAGATGAGATCAATGCCCCTGAGCAAATTAACAAAGTTCTTTTCTGCTCTGGTCAAGTTTATTACGACCTTGTTGAGAGAAGAAGAACCAACAAAGTCAAGGTAAATTCTATTGAATTTTTGAGTTAGTCTAATGTCGAACTCTTTCAAGGATGCTGCTATCCTGAGACTTGAGCAACTTGCTCCTTTCCCTTACGATAGAGTGAAAGAACTAATTCAACAATACAAAAATGCTTCTGAGGTCATTTGGGTGCAAGAAGAGCATTTCAACGGTGGTGCTTGGGGCTTCGTGAGCGAGAGATTTGACGTCGTAACTAAATTTAATGTGCTTGCAGCATTTTTCTAATGTGTTTTTAAGATTTTGAAAGAGCTCGGACGTCCTAAAGTAAAATACGTTGGAAGAAAGCCATCAGCTTCAACAGCAGCAGGTAAATAAAAGACAATTAAGCTGTGTTTGAGTATTTCTTAAAAATTAGGTACAAGCAAGAATCACCAATACGAGCTCGAAAATCATATCCTTAAGCCACTTTTTGGTTCTTTGAATAAATAAATCATGGTAGAAGCTGCCAAAACCTCTATTATTTAAGACCAAAACGAGAGATGAGAAATGAAGTGGTGTTCTCGGAGTTTAAGACTTTATACTTTCTACCAACTGAATATTTTTTCACTTGATTGATCTAAAACATTCAATGAGATTGAGAAATTTCAAAAATAAGAATAGAATAACTAAGCATTCTGCAATCCGAAAAATAAGACGACAGCAAAAACAGAAATAGAAAATTTGCATTGCATATAGTAAATTTGAACAAAAAACTCTCACGAAATCGCTTTCAATAAGTCCGAAAGCTTGCGATAAGGAAAAAAAAACTATAAAAACACTCTAAAAATTTGTTAAAGTAGGAGAAAACTTCAAAAATATTGAGTAAAAATCTCTTTGATTATTTCAAAACTGGCTTTTGGTTAATGACCAATCCAAAATAATGCGTCCCATTCAAAGACCTTCCCGCCATAAACCCATTGTTCCTGTTGTATTTTTTGCCTCCAGACCCTGGGAAGATCATAGTAGCATTAAGATCTTGAGGGCCATATATCTTTTTGGCTGGGAGATCGAAAGAAATGTTGTGATTGTCCTTTCTTTTGTGTGGTTGGCCGTCCTCAGGTTTCGCTGGGATTTGAGTGTGGTCAAGTGTACTCATATTAATTGACTTGCTTTCTCTGCTCTCATAGGAAGGAGTTCCAAATTTCCTATAGTCATAGAAATTTCCTCCAGTCTGTCGGCCGCGCTCTCGAATGCCTCCCGCTGTTGTTGGATGGACTAGTTTTGTTTGATCGTTCGTTTTGGGCTTCATATTTCCAACAAAGAGCTTCGTTCGATAGATGTTGTTGCTAGTACTCAGATTAGATTTATAGACAGTAGTAAGAGTTTACATATGAACTGCGTTATTAATTTTCGTATAAGGCGGTTCTTTTGGTAATAGCGCACCTTTTGGGTTTTTACCAGGAGATTTTGAATGATGGTTGATTCGATACACCGAAGAATTCAAGGCATCGACAATAATAGAGCCCTGTAATGCATTGTTTGGAGGAGCTCTAAATGGTCTTCCTTTTGTTGACTCTTGGGTGTATGAAATATTCATGCTGTCATCAATGGAAAAATCTTTGGAATTATTCAGGATTTCTGTGAGGATATGTCCCCTAGATCGTTTCGCTAGCTGGTGAGTTGGAGTTGACTGGATTGTGCTGTTGTTCCTTTGTAATAAAGGATTTTAGCGAATATCAAAATTAACCAATTTACCCATCTTCAACAGTGCTGCTTGTCATTAATCGCTGATATTCATTTTCATTCACAGTGGCTCTCGTCGGTTCTGTATTCCTAACTAAATTCCTCTGTTTAATATTTGCTGAGGCAGTCATTCCGTCTATTGTCGGCTGTTTTTGGGCCTCCTTTCCGGCATTATTGTCAGCCTCCTTCACCTTCTCTTCAACCTTTTCCTTCTCAATAGAATTGTTGAGTAGGTTATTGACCCTAACATTCAATTGCTTTCGCATTGGTGGAGGATGAGGCTTATGTAACGGAGTATTATTCGCGAGATTCGCAGGCGGAGATTGGACATCTCTCATTATTGAATCGTTCAAATTTTCCTTGGCGTGGCTCTTATCATACATTGGAGTATACGATGTATTAAGCGTTTCGACCGGATTGCTCTCTCTACGTTTGTGGATTGAATCCTTCAGCTGAGAGAATAACTTTTGCAACTTATTCTCAGTCGGCTGTTCTTTCCGTGGTTCAGCGCTAGTTGATGCGTTGGTAGTGGGATGAACACCAGAAAAATCTTGGGCTCCCGAGGAAGAACCTCCAGTGCTTCCAAGCACCCGCCCACGCTCAGGAACTTGTTTTCTTTCATTCGGACAACTGCGTCCTCTAGCTGCTTGCTCTGAATCTGTATTACTCTTCTCTGGTTTCTCCCTGTCGATGGTCTCGCCGGCAAACTGGATAGCTGTTTGCATTAAACTTTTTTTCTGAGCTTCAGCCTTTTTCTCCGGTTTTTGAATATTGGCAAGGAAATTGTTTTTGATAGTTTTAGCGTCATCGTTAGACTCCGGTTTAGTAAGCAATTTAACATCGAAATTATCAGAATTAATGTCAGCTGGAGATTTTCCTCCATTGAGAAGATGTCTCTTTAGCAAAAGATAGTACGTAGTAGTGATATGATTATGTCTATTTGTGCTGATAAGCCTCTCAGAGAGCTTTATGTCAAATTTGAACTTGGCAAGTCTGTTTAGAATCCCGTTATCTATCTATAATAGGAGATTAGAGAAAATATTTTCTGCAAGCATTTACCGGTATTTTATGAACTCCCATGATAATCCCCTGCACCTCTTTCGCGGACGAAACTTGATTAAACCAAGGATGCCGACGAATATCCTCAATAGTATAGCGTCTTGCAGGATCCGTTGTGAGAATACGCTGGATTAACTCTTTGCATTCTGGAGAAATAAACTTGGGAATATTGAATTCCCCTTTCAAAATTTTCTTGTACAACTGCGAAGTATTTGGATCCTAATACACACGTTTATTTCATTGCTAATATCGTATTGTCTCACCTCGAAAGGAAGATACCCGCAAACTAGCGCAAATAATATGATTCCGCAACTCCATATATCAGCGGCAAGGCCCTTATATTTCTTGCCAGCAATCATCTTTAAAACGATAAAGAAGTTAATTCCTCATATATCCACTAAATAATCACCTCAGGTGCCGCATAGCAAGGAGATCCACAAGCAGTTTTCAGTAATTCACCATCTTTATACGTATTGCTCAATCCGAAATCGACGATTTTAATGCGCTTATTATGATCCAACAGTAAATTTTCCGGTTTCAAGTCTCTATTGTTTCAGTTAGCAAGAAAGCCAACCCTGAATCGCTCTCTTACCTGTGAACCACGTTCAACTGATGGAGATATTCAACTCCTGCAATAATTTCTTGGAAGAATTTGCTTGCTTCTCGCTCTTTTACTCTCTTATGCGCTACAATATACTCGAACAACTCTCCTCCATCGGCATATTCCATTACAAGGAACAGCTGCGTTGAAGTTTCAATAATCTAGTCATGGGATTTAGCATATTCTATTGCAATAGGAGGGTCTACTTCATAAAGCTGGATAATATGAGGATGCCTTATCAATTTCAGAATGTGTATTTCCCGAGTAATTCTTTCAACGTCTGCTTCATTGGCAATTTTGCTTTTTTCCAGGATTTTGATAGCTACTCTCTCCCCTGTAAGCTTATGAATAGCTGATTTTACTTTTCCGAAGGTGCCTTGACCAATCGTTTTGCCTATTGCGAATAAAGCAGTCAGTTAATCGAAACGAACAGGGCTAATCTCCACCAATGGTGTAATAATCCAGTGATTTTAGTGCTGTTGATTGGTTGTTAGGGTTTTTTGACTCTGAGGTACTTAAAGTTGGATTTTTCGATGGAGATTCAGGTGCTTTCACCTGAGGTCTGTCTGGGTTGGAGCTTTTGGCTCTGTTATCTTTGCTATTTGGCTGATTCTCAGAGCTGTTTGCTGACATAATATATTTTATTTCACAAGTTGGTTTTATTTGGTTCAATATAAAAAGATAGCAACGATTTTCTTTTGGGTGTATGTAACAAATAAAAAATCGACAGCCTTAAAGGCAATTTACTTGAAAAGTTCTATAACCAGGAACATGCGAGTTAATCCTGTCAGAGAGACAATAAATTGATGTGGTTTTTCTACTTCAATTGATAGAAGGGCCTTTGGTCCTTTGATAATGAATATATAATGAGTTTGAAAAAATTTAACAAGCTGATGGAGGGTTTTGACATAATTTCTAAATTTCTAACCAAAAAAAAAAAGAGAAAGAAATGGACTAGTTGTTATTGTTCACACAAGTTTCTCTTGATTCATTTTCTTTCCGAGTGATTTTTCACTCATTTGAGCTCATTGATGGTCTATTTAGATTGGGCTTGTGCCATTCGATTGAAATAACTCGTTCTTGCGATCTGGAAAATCACATTGACATGTTTGGCTCCGGTTTCTCTTACCATGGATGCGAAAACTCCCTTTTTATTGGTGATGACGGTATCTCCAATATTTTTCACCAGGAGCCTATAAGGGTGATCAAATTCTCTAACCTGCCCTTTATCCATCACAAGCACTTTATCGTAGTGCGCTACAGTGGACAATCTATGCGCGATAGTGAATATGGTCACGTCTTTGAACTTTTCCATGATTTTCTCCTGGATAAAGTTATCAGTGTCGAAATCCACATTCGCTGTAGCTTCGTCCAACACGAGAATCTTGTTTTTTTGCAGTAGAGTACGAGCCAAGCAGACCAGCTGCTTCTGACCTACCGAAAACACTGATGATGCATTACTCATGTCCGTGTCTAGCCCATTGGGCAAGGCACTGACCTGCCCCCAGAGGTTAGTTTCCTTGAGAGCCTCGATCACTTCATCAGTTGTGTGCTCTTCAAGCGGATCTAAATTCTTTCTTACAGTTCCTTTAAAGATAAAAGGAGACTGTGGAATGATTGAGATTTTTTTCCTAATAGCATGCAAACCGACCTTCAGAATGTCTACGCCATCGATGGTGATGCTGGATTCTGGCGCAGCCAGCTTATCTATCTCTACCATTCGGAACAGCGCTTGGATTATCGTACTTTTACCAGCTCCTGTTCTTCCTACACAGCCAATCTTCTCTCCTGCTTGTACGGAGAACGTGAGGCCTTTAAGGATATGGTCGGTGTTTTCTCGGTACTTCATAAATACGTTGCTGAAAACAACCTCTCCTTTAGATGGCCATGCGTTTCCTTGGTTAAGTTCTTTATCTGCGGGAAGAGCCAGTGGGGCTTCTTGTGGAAGTGTTGTGTACGACTCGATTCTTGCTGTGCTTGCCATTTGCATGAAGTGCATCAGTGTCTGTCTGAGCGCGAATTGGATGTAGTCGGTAATCGATAAGAGATAGCAGCAAGCAAGACCAATCACTGAGGGGTTATCGTTGTTTACCGATATCAAAATAGCAATTCCACCGCAAGCGAATAACGCTGATGAGAAATCACAATAGAATCCAAAAACTCTGTTTGAGTCGTAATAGAAATTATAAGCTCGGGTATTACGGTTCAAAAGGTTCATAAACCTGTGAACAAACCGATTTCCTTGACCAAAGGCTCTGATTGACACTAACCCTGACAGCGTGAGAGAGAAAAGACTGTAGATTGGGCTTCGGGTGAGTAGTTCAATGCCTCTGCCTTGAGTGATTGGTTTCTTGACGAATCTCACCAAAAGTGTGAAGAAAACCACGAGCGCCGCTCCAGGAAGCAGGAGCCAGGGGAATAATATCCAGATTGTCACAAAGATCGAGGTGAAGTAGAATGCAGCATCAACCACATCATTTTGCACCACGAGAAGAAATCTATCGAGCACTCCAAGATCATTGGAGAATCGATTCAGGATTCTGCCGCCCGGATTCGTGTCGAAAAATTCAAGAACGGCTCTTATTACGCGAGAGAGGACCTTTTCGTGAAGGACCTTGGAAGCTCGCATGCCAAAGTTTACGAACAATATCTCTCTCGATATCAACGCTAGGATGTACCCGCCGAGCACTCCTGAGATGATAATCATCGCTTTTGTTGGAGACCATGTGCCCTGAGTCCAATACCCAAGGAAGCGAGTGTAAACCACATAAAGGCCTTCAATACAAGCAAGGTTTATAAACAACACGAGGATAGTGAAGAAATTTCCTGCGTTCTTGATGTAATAGAGGTATGTCCTCCATCCTACTGCCGATGACTCGTCTTTCTCCTGTGAAACGAGCTTCCCTTTAATCTTAGCGGCACTCCCTGGAGATCCTGCTTCACCGCCATCTTCATTGTCGTTATATGCTTGCTCGCTTGCGCTGTCATCTTCTTGTTTCTTTTCTTCATCCGTCTTTACTTCAATTAGCTTTGCCTCAATCAACTTTTCTTCAATGGTCTTCTCTTCAATTATCTTTGATTCTATCGTCTTTTCCTCGACTGTCTTTTCTTCAGTTTTCATCATTTCCACGGGTGCCATATGTTCTGCCGTTTCATATTTGAGTTGTTTTGGAGCACTTCCCGTCTCCCCAGCCTGTGAGACGAGTGTGCCCATATCCTTTTGCGGGCTATTATTTTCAGATTGTCTATTCAAAATCGACAGCCGCTTTTCCAAAAAGAATAATTGGTGCTCTCGATGATCTTTTCTGGCATGGAACATTTCCATCATCTTCCTATCTTGTCGGACGAGTTCAGGCAAACTTCCATGAGCTTTTACAACTCCATCTTCCAATATTACGATTTTTTCGGCTTCCTTAGCAAAATGGATCTGATGTGTTGCGAGGATAACCGTCTTCTCTTTAAGAACCTCTTTTATTGCATTGAAAAAGAGGTTTTTTGCGACCTTCGAATCGACCGCACTGAGTGGATCATCGAGAAGATAGATATCCACATCTGAATAAAGAGCTCTTGCTAAGGATATTCTCGCCTTCTGTCCTCCAGACAGATTGGTGCCTCTCTCTCCGATTTCTGTCATATCTCCATTCGCAAACGCTTTGAAATCATCCAAGAGACTGCATGCCTCCACTATTCGATTATACTTGGCTTTCTGATAAGGCAAACCGAACAATATATTGTTCCTCACTGTCCCTGGATAGATTACGATCTCTTGCTCAACGTACGCAACGCGACCTGAATATCGAAGAGTACCAGTCGTTTTAGGTATTTCTTGCAAGAAAGCTTTGAGAAGAGAGGATTTTCCTGAGCCAGTCTTTCCGACAAGGACGCAAAGTGTTCCTTTCTCTATCGAAAACGTGACATTCCTAAGCAATGGCTCTTCGAAAGTGAGTTCATTGCCCTCTGCCGACTCTTTGCCCCAATACACTGCAAAATCATCAAACTCTATGCCATTCTCGCGGGAAAGAGGTTCGGGATAAGTCTCTTGGCTTTCATCGGTCTCAATTTCTTTGATCTCCAATAGCTGGATAATTCTCTGGAATGTCAAGTTAGTCTCGATTGCGAACTTGAAGGCCATGCTCGCAAACATGACAACCGAGTTTCTCAGCAAAGAAAGGAGAATAATAGTCGAGTAAACTTTGTCAGCTGTGAGAGTATTGTCCATTAATCCATACGTTATAAAGATGAGGAAGCTGCCGAGAGCAGGAGTCAGTCTCGCCATCATGTGTCCGCCGAAATATTCTGCATATCCAAGTTTTGTGAGCAGTCTTTCTTCTTTTTTCCTTGTCTTTTGGATAAGTTGCTTGAAGTAGATATCCCAGCCGTACATCTTGATAATCCTGATGCCTTCCAGCATTTCGTCAGTGAGCTTTATTCTCTCATCTGTAATAGCATTTTTCTTTTTCATGTACTTTCCACTAAGTTTGGAGAGTCCATATTGAATAGGCCAGAGCAATAAGATGAATCCGATGCCCGGAAGACAAGCAACGCCGAAAAGGGTCCATAGGATCAGCAACGAGCCAGCCAGAACCAATGGAGCGATAAACAAAAACGGAACTGTGTACATATTAAACTCGAAGCTATTCAACTCGTTGGCTGCGATATTCACAATCTTCCCAATATTCATGCGACTCACCGCAAAGTGGCTGCATCTATTAATTTTATTGTAGATCAGGCCAATCAGCGCGGGTTTGAGCTGTCCGACTAACCGATTAGCTTGAAAAAAGCTAAAATGATGGCAGTAGACATTCACAATAATAATCGCGAATAAACCTCCAGCCCATTTATATGTCATGTCTCTTTGAGAGTTTTGAATTCCTTCAAGCACCTTGCTGAGAAACAGCGTGAAGAGGACTTTAGTTGCGCTGTAAATCATGACAATAGACTGCTGTGTGAAAAGTCTTTTCCAGAAAACTCTCGCTATTGGCCAAACTAAAGAAGGGCGCTTGTGCTTTGCCTTGTACTTGGCGTATGCTCTCTCAAGCTCGTAGACTTTGTGCTTCACTTCTTCAGTTTTTCCTAGCAGTGGGACGTCTTCGAGCTTTATGTTTTCTTTACCTTTTTTTCTTCGTAACTTGCAGAGATTGCTGATAGCCCAAGCGTAATGAAAAAGACCTATCCACCAAGATCTTTCATAAGCGCTAGGATTTGGATCGACTTGGTTGTCGGCAGTCCAATCATCATGGTGCTGTTGTTTGTCGTTCGAATGCTCACTTTGTAGCTTTCTCGAAAGAGCTTGAGCAAGTTTTAAATCATCTTGTGATGAAGGGAGAAGGTTTTCGTCTGTGGCTTTCGGGTCATTCTCTTTAGGATCTTCTGCGTGAGCGTCACATTGTCTGTTAGATTCAAAGATAGTCGAAACGGAGTGGTCCGGAATTAAAGGATCAACATATACGCTCTGATAGCGCACATTAATTGGAATCCGCACGTTAGTTGGTGAGCGCGGAGAAACAATACTCTTTGAACTAGTTGATAACATTTATTTAAAATACAAAATTAGTTTAACAGAATAAAATGTTAGTATTTATATTGCTTTAAAATTTTGCAACAAAAATGGAGCTTATAACTAGTACTTCATATCCAAATGGTTTTTTGGCGAGTCAGACACAGATACGAGAGAGTTCTACACATCTTTGTAACAAATAAGAAGTTTGCATCAGCTCTTTCGATGAATTCACATCGATATCTGCATACTATATTCGAATTTTGATGTAATTGGCCAAAATTTCTTTTCATTTGGTCATTCTATAATAAGAAACCATCTGCCTAAGATCCCTCATATCTCCTTCACCAGTTTGAAAAGAGGACTTATACGAAGATAAAAGAAGCTTTTCGTGGTTTTAATCAAATCTAAACGCATATCAAGTCTCAAAACGCTTACTGAAAAAAAGACAAATCCAAATTTAACAATTGTTCAAATTTTATAAAATCACTGTGCCAAAAATGTAATATTGCTTCTATTTTCCTTGAGTTTTTCCCTGCCAAGTTCTTATCTGTGTAGTTTAGGGCTACTTTTCATATCATTCTGGCCTAACAGTTTAGATATGATTGATCCACGTTCTGAACTTATTAATAATAATAAGCGATTAGAATCAGTCTGTTACTCGAGCAGCGTCTCACGCCACTTATTTTATGAATATCATAACCACTAACATGATATATGGGAGCATCACGACTCTCTTACGCTGCAAAGTTCACATAGGGTAAATGACTCTGGTTTTTAACAGATGGATCTACAATGCAAAAACCAAGTATGTAACATGCTTTATTATATCCTCTGGCCTGCATCCATAAGCATTAAATATGGTAACATTTTGGCTTTCAAAATGTTTTCCCTTCGCGCCAATGTCTAATGTCTTTCTCGAGTTCACTCTCTTTTGAATGATTGGTATCTGGCTATTCTCACAATTAATGAATGATGATTCTGTGGGATCCTCCTAACATTGCTATAGATCAGAGGAGCGTATAGTATTCTCTATCGTTGGCCAAATAGATAGAATTTCTTGCAGAGCTGTTTTATTTTATTCTTTTAAATCTATAAAGAGGTTCTGTTAGGACTTCAAATTTTCCTACGCTCTATCTCTATCTGCCAAAACATTAAATTATAACAATGTTTCAATCATACACTATTAAAACTTATGTAACAATGCGCTTTCAGAAGCAACTTACTAAGATGAAATACGGCAAATGAATCACAACTGTTGGAACCCATAACTCTAACAACAAAAACAAAAAAGAACAAACAGATACAAAAAGATTGCCTACGCCATTGTTTCTTTCTTGTATTTGATAAATCGCTTGAGATTTAACAAATGCTGCTTCAAAGTACCCACCTGTTCTTTATTAAGATCCTTTCTCGCAGCTTTAATTTTGTCTTTGAAAACGCTGTAACCGTAGTTAAGTATCGTCAAGAAATTCTTTTCTTTGAAGACGATATCGTAGTCGACGTCAGGATAAATATCAAATATCGCGTTCAACGCTTCTCCGATTAGCATCACATCATCATTCTTCAAAATTTCGATCAAATGGTCCGCAACCAGCGCATTATCTTCAATCGACGTTTTGTTCTTTGGAGAGGCTTTGAGAGCAACCAATTCGATGAGATAGAGCTTCGTCTGCTGATCCAACACGTGGAACAGCGCCTTCTTCGCATGTAAAATTTCGTGTAGAGAGATGTTCGCAGCAACTTCAGGCGATGATTTACCCAAAACAAGGAGCAAAAACTTGAGAATTTCATTCACTTGGACCTTCTCATGATCGACTTCTTGTCTAATGACCTTTTTGCTCTTTGAACCGTCGTCTTTCTCTTCCTCATCAGCCGATAGCGTCTGGTGATAGATAATCTCGATGTAGAATTTAAACTCCGACCACAGGAAAGTCACAAGCTCTGCTGAAAACTTTGTTACGCCGGCCGCATCGCTTGGCGCAGAGATCTGCTTGTAGATAGAGTTAATGCAGAGGTTCATTAAGGCGGAAAACGCGAATTCGATGATTCTGTTGCATCTGAATAGCAAGTTCGTAAGGTTCAGCTCCGTTAAAAACTCGTAGTGTTCTACGCTGACGTGCTTACACTTGTCAACAAGATTTTTCAAGAGTTTCTCTTTGATCTCATTCGATACGATCTTTTGGAAAAACTCGCTTCTTGGTTTGCTTGTGTCGACAGTATTTCCGGCCTTCTTTTCCATTTCCATGATCTGTTGTTCGTCATCTGATTCAATTTCACCGACGTCTTCAAATTCCGCTTCCTCTTCCTCTACCTCGAAGATATTGATCAAAAGTCCGAGGCAAACTTCGATCGCTGCAGCTGAATCCTGCCAAATTTTCACAGCTTCTTTGAATTGCAGGTCTGTCCACTCACCGCCTTTCGTTTCCTCAATTTCCTCGTTTCTATTATTCGACTCAGCAGTTTCATCTTCTTCATGCAGAGTAGAGCCCTCAGATGGATGAGTTTTAAAGTCTTCTTTTAATGCCTCCTTTGCGGAGAGTTTTCCTTTGCGGGCTTGCGGCGCCATCAGTTCGTGCATTTTGACGAGATTATTGATTTCATCGAGAATCTGGATGGAGATGATATCAAAGATGGTTGATAAAATCAATTCAGAAAGCTCTAATTTGTTTGGAATTTCCACGTTCATTGAATCGAGCTTGGTGATGATATTAAAGAGCATTCCTGATATGTAAGCCTTGAGCTCTGCAGAAGAGGACTTATCATTGAGGATAATGACGCATCTCTCCAAAATTTCTTTCGAACTAGCGATTCTTTTGCAGACCTCGAGGGATGATTCGGCGAGCACGTGCCAGTATGATGCGATACCTGTGAGAATTTCGTTGCTGTTAATCGTTAAAAATAGGCCGATACTCTCGCTTGTGAGCTTGCACTGAGTAATAGAAAGCAAATGCTCTTCTTCAAGCGCCTCGGCCAGTGCTGAGGCGATTTTGTAGATATATTCGACCATCAAAACCTGGACCTTTAAGGATTTACTTTGACTCTGCTCATTTAGCATTTGTTTCATAAGGGTTATTAGGATACTATCGGCCACTGTAAGGATACCCGCTTGAAAAACTCTATAAGCGAGGTCGACTCCGTCGACTTTTTGCTCGCTTTCGCACAAATTGAGAAGAGCGAGAAGCGAATTCAGGACAATTTGGTGATTAGTATCAACGAGTCTCTCGATAAGGAGAGGAATGATTCCTTGTTCAACAACCCCTTTCAATACATTCTCGTCACTGAAATTTAACTGTGCGAGAGCAGTCGTTGCTATTTCTCTTGTGTTTGGATCGTAACTTTTCAAATTGTCAACTAATCGAACTGTATCTCTATCATAAGTTATCTCGATTTCTTTTTCAGGCTCCTTGTCTAACTGGAGATCGAGCGGGTTGAAGTTATTGCTCTTCCTTCGTCGGTGGTGAGACTTGAAACTGGGATTCATTGATGGCTACTTTGAGAAATAAAAAAATAGGATCTTATATATTTAATCTTTTGCTCTCAACAGAAAGTGTCAAAAAAATGTTTTAGTTTTAGTATTTCGAGGACCTTTTGCGCTTGAATGTCCCGATTGAGAATATGATTGCGGTTAATCCTTTCCAAAGAGACGAGATTAACAAAAATGAACTTAGTTGAAGTTCAGCTTAAATTTCTAAGTCGTCATTGTGAGACCAGAAGCTTGCTTACCCGCTGAGTTGTGGGTATGGTGAGAGAGAGAGTTATTCATATCTAAGTTATCTAAGTTTTTAACCCATTGATAATTATTCTGGGTCTAGAGATAAGTTATAAGAGCTAAATGGTACCAAAGTAAGGCAAAGATACACTCAATTCTATTCTCACATTCGCTCTTGAGAGAGCACGATGCTATATTATTAGTTCTGAATACCCATATGACAATTTCGACAATGCTAAACGAAAATATTTTTTTTTACCTCGATAATAATTTAAGTATACACGTGTATTCAGATTCAAACCTCTGGAACCAGTATTGCCAGTTTTAAGGCAGGTAAATACTCTTTTTTTGAAAATCTGGAATATTTCCCTCTTATCCGAGCAAAAGCTCGAGTAGACTGTGATAATAAGAAAATGCAATAGGGAAGAGGTTTTGTTCAGTCAACACTCGTTCTCTTATATATGTAATCGTGCCAATCAGGAACGGTAGTGGTCGTCCACTCGTCGAGCTATGAAACGAAACCAATTTTCAATATGAGTTATTAAATTTTACTGTTTGAGAAGGTCAGAAAAAATTTTTGATGAGCAAGGCCAGAAATTCTCTTATAGTCACATTCCATGGCCGAGTGTAGGAATCACCCTTCTCAAAAAACACATGAAAATATTCAACTGGAAGACGATCAAACCAGGCTAGTTTTGAGAACACTTCTCAGAAAATAAGTACATTCTTTTTCAGTTAACTAGCCTATTATTCGTTTCAATTTGTTCTATCTCAGAAAACTGGCTATTTCAGATAATAGGAGAATTCTTTGAAAGTTCTGGAAGTAGCCTCAAAAAAGAATTTCTAAAACCTGGCAAGCTTAATCTACAGGGTCCGTTCTCAATAATAATTCTTGCCAATTTCGCTTTTTAGCCTGGTAGGTCAATTTTCTGATAGAAGATGAATATTTCAAATTAGCGATAAAGGTAACTTCAAGTAAACTTTAAAACCAAAGAATCGAAATTAGAAGAGCCGTATCCCCCTTCCTTGCATGAGTTTTAGAATACACTCGCTCAAAAAATTGACCAAATAAATTTTTATTAGAGGCTAATTCTCCGCGAATCACCGCTTAAATTATAATCTAATTCGAAACTGAGCTTCCGAAAACGGAGAAATCTCCAAGCTTCTCAAAAAATCCAAGATTCGATGCTATAATTAGCAGTAGCCTCCAAATCACCCAGACATTCATATCAGGCATTCTCTAGGGCTGCCTCTGCATTCTAATGAATTTATTTATATGTTTACTGAAAATTCTTGTCGACAACTCAAACAAACGCATTTTTTTTGGATTTAGCGGCATCCAGTATTTTTTTTTTTAGCAGCGAACACAGTTACCGATAAAATAGTTTCTTTGTTTCCGGTTTGCTCGAGAAGACAATTTTCTAATGCGCTAAGTAAAGTTGTAATTGTTGTTGATAGAATTATCGATTAAATCAATGTAATTTTACTAGTGTCTTAACAGTTTTGTCTAATTTCGTTTAGAAGCTCAATCGGTGAGTGAATACGATATTAAGTCGTAGAAACGCTTTTCTATTTCTATTTCAATTTAGTTGATGTGATGTATGCCAAAATTTAATAAAAATTTTTCAACGAGTTTATCAGAAATTCAAATAGCGTAAATCAGAATATTTTTTTTAAAAAAATAGCAATCTCGAAATTTGATTAAAGGCTTAACAAATGTCAACTACCCCGTCAGAATCTAACATTTTCAAATGTAAAAAGACGCTGACAGCATTTAGACACTTCGGAGAGCCTGACTGCTTCTTGTTGTGCGAAGAATGCGAGGAAAATAGAGCAACCGTGAGCTGTTTGATCTGCGAACAGAATCAATGTGAAAATTGTAATGTAACAATTCATAACAAAGGAAAACGAGCCCAGCATACCAGGCAATTGATTAAGATGGACAGCAAGCAGTCACTGAAAGTCTTTTTTGTATCACTGAATTCTTTCAAGGAGGTTGCTAGGGTTTCTGCTACGGATCAAGACATCGGAATTAAATTTATTGATTTCATCAGATCAGCATTGGAGATAAATAAAATTGCTAATGAAGAAGCCGTAATTTACATTTATTACTTCTCGGATGTCTCGATTTCTCAAGAGCTAATATCGAAACTGTGCATTCATACAGACAAACTAAAGTATTGCTTCTTTATGGATGTAAACAAAGCCTCTCTCGTCAATGAGGTCAAAAACGTTCAATTTAATAAGGAAGTCATTCCAATGAACGACGAAAAAGTACTCACTCTAGCAAAATGCTTCTCTGCGATTTCCAAGGGCTACAAACACGTCTACATTTACGATCAGAAGAATGCAACACAGCTCGGCTTCCTTATACTTGTAGCTGAAAATTCTGAGCTTTCTGGGACCCAGAAGGTGTTTGTCAACGAAAATCAGGCTATGAAGCTGGAAGAACTCACTCCCAAGAAAACGATGAAATTGATGAACATGGGCAAGCAAGAAGACAAGCAGACCACTGAATCTGCCCACAGGGGTGCTACCAGCGAGGACTTGAGCTCCGAATTGTACAGTAAACTCGGCATTCAAAGTGGGTTTTTCTTTGATAACAGTCAAGGGGGTCAGCAACACAGCCTTTTCAAAACAAGTCTAAGTGGTGATTTTAAGGGATTCTCTAATGAGGAAGCTCCTTACTCGCAAACTTTCTCAAGAGCCTTCGGACCAGAAAGAAGAAACGAGCCATTTAGCATTTCTTTAGGAGATCCAAGTGACAACAAACGCTTCAATATTTCAGATTTTAGCGATCAATTTTACCAAAGATCTCCGGGTACTTCTCTTCAAGGTGGGAGCCAACAATCGAAAACTAATCCAAATATCAAACAAAGTGGTTCTAATGTGATGATTCGTCAGCCCATGAAAGAACTAGAAGTTGATGGGTCTCTCGAGCTCGGACGCTACATACAGAGCGAGCTCTACAAACTGGCGATACAAGGGGATTTAGTACTGCTTAAAGAAAGATTTGCTAAGATCATCAGCGAGACGGTCACTAAGAAATTCAATAGGAAGACATCGGATGTGCTGGAGAAGGCGAATCAGGTCGGGATCCTCCACACAACTGTTAGAACATATGCGGATGGGCAGATCGCGACATATATCGGCCTCCAACTCGAGATTATCACTGTAGAATCGCTTGGTTGGATCGTCCGAAGTATTAAGAAGGACGCCATGGCACCAACGGAAAAACTTGTCCTCAGCCGTATCAAAGAGTGCTTTGCTCTGAAACTTAGCGCCGATACCTGGAAAAACCTGCTTAACTATCTATTAGAGTACCAATGCAGCAATAAGAAGCTTCCTGTTGGAGATACTGAAGGCATTGTTCCTTTCAAAATCTCCCAAATGCCAGATCCTTCAACTGGTGCTGATACCTACGTGATTGGTATCCAAGGAGAAGAATGGAGCTTTGATGATATCGGAACCGTTGATGAAACGTCACCGTCTTGGAAGGAGTTCATGAAGTTCCTCGACGACTTTTTTGATGAAGAAGAGGTGGAGAAATCAAAATCACAGAAAAAGGAGACTCCACAGAAACAATATCATTATGAGGACAAATATTCAGGTTACCACAAGAGCGAGAAGGTTTCAAATCAGATGCCAGAGGGGAAGGCGATCCCAGGAGGAAGGTATGGCTGCGCTCAGTTTATCAAAGCGTGTGGGCCTGAAACTCTTAAAAATGAGTCGCTTGGAAGGCTTAATTTATACGTCCAAGAGGCAATCAATAAAGGGATTTTACGGTACCAAAGAACTCTGCTGGTGAAGAATACACAAGCAGGCATCCTCGAAGGAAAGCTTGAGTCTCTTGAGAGTGCAGGGGAGAACAATCCAGCAGTAATGAAGCAGCTACAACAACTCAACAAGATTAAAGCAGCTCTTATCGAAGTTTTAGCGGAGAACCCAGATGGACTTTCCCTTGCTCAGATTCCACAATATCTCAGAAGAAAACTCAGTTTCTCATTCAATTTGCAAGAGATGGGTTTCCCTAAGCTGAAAAATCTACTCAACACTATGACAGACGAGATCAAGATCGAGCTTTCAGGGACGAATCATTCATATGCTTCGTTGAAGCATCCGGAAAAATACGCGCATTTGTACAAAAGACGTGGTCCCAGAGGATATTACGGACATAACCATGAAGAGAATCCTAGCATTATATTCGGGTATTCTGTA
>ENA-UOUE01000999-UOUE01000999.1-compost-metagenome-genome-assembly--contig:-NODE-999-length-20290-cov-5.406916_pt1 | contig 20290 bp, 18 predicted proteins | sample MGYA00238146_ERZ747223 | MGnify/ENA primary metagenome ERZ747223 (study PRJEB28781, sample SAMN06268865) | compost metagenome | isolation source: single cell | place: USA: California, Emeryville, Joint...
GTCAAGATGAAGACAGAAACGCAATATAATACCGCATCAGGAGATTTCCAAATCCCTAAACTGACCTTAAAAGTGTCATCGCAAGTTAAGTTCTCAATACAAGAGACAAAGACCGACAAAAATACCCTAGCATCGAACAGCAATGCCTTGGTGACAAAATCAGTCACATTCAGCGCTCACGATGGTTCGAAGAAAGTGGACATCAGCTCCCTTAAAGCACCCATCAGAATGTCCATTCCCAAGACAACTCCCACCACCCCAAGCTCGGATGGGAGCAAGATGTATCAATGTTCCTACTATGATGAAACAAGTAGGAGATTCCTGACAAATGGGTGCTCTTTCGTTGGCGAGAATCTCACTCACATAATTTGTGAGTGTAATCACGCCACAGAGTTTGCAGTTCAAATAAATGAAGAGGCTCTTAATGCGTTTGATAGCATATTCAATAAGCCTTCGCTTCAAGATTTACTTACACTCTCGGTACAACGAGTTTCGAATAATAAGGATCAGGGATTCAAGCTCGCATTACAAAAGAATATTCTTGCCAGGACAACAACCGCCATTTACGAATACACGTTATCAAGATTTGATTTCTTGCCGATTGGAGTCACAATTCTCATCTTGGTGATATTAATCGCTCTCTATCCAATAGTCAACTTCCTCTCGACGGTGAAACGAGACTACTTTGCAAGTTGGAGTGAAGAACTCGTTGATCTAACGGACAGCATTGAAGGTGTGGAAAATAAAGGGCCTAAGGCTGAAGCCAAAGTATTCTGGAGTCTTTATTCTCTGTTCACTTCAAGAACTGAAAAGTACTTCTCCGAATATGCAGTCAGGACGTTGTCCTTCTATACAGAAGTCCTCAATCTAATGGGGAATGTCATGGCCTGGACAATCTTTCTGAATTCTCAACAAGGAAAGAGTATAATCCCACATGATAGCACACCAATACTAGGCTATATCTTCGTGATTGGGGTTTCCTTTGGGACAGCGACACTTAGTTTCTATGCGATTCTTGGATCAATTAATCTGTGTCGCATTCGAGTGCTTCAAAAACACTATGCGGTAGTTGAAGCCGACCTACCAAGCCCCACGAAAACACTTGCTGGCTGGGAATTATTCTATACTATCATCTGTATTCTGATGACTTTGGCTTGGTTAGCATTATTTGCAGTGTTGTCAACAGTGCTCCTCAACTCAGAAGTCAAATATTGGTTGAGTTGCTGCCTCGGGGCCGCTGTCTTCAGTTATTTGGTATTGGATGCCTTGATGGTGGTGATATATCACATTTTCAAGCCGAAGAAGATGCTTCTCATGCTGGCTCTGAGAACGTTAAACAGCAAATATATCTTGGCCTCTCACAGCTCAAAAATGACCAAGAAAACTGTCGCTGAAGAACAATCTCCGAGTCAAAAAGTGGAAATGAAAACCTCACCTATATAGAAATATATGCTTTCAAGATAAAACAAAAAGATAGTGAAGAAACAAAAACAAATAAGCTTTTGAAAATATTGCTTATAAAGATATTCATAAAAATTGACTTTAATATCTCTTCACTACTTGGATACACCTCTATTCGCATTAACACAGAAATATGATCCACTTCTCCATTTATTTTCTTCTCTGAATTTATAAATTGCTGAGAGGACTCCAATAAATATTTAAATTAAACTCATCTGAAAATCTTAGTATCAAATACAGAATTCAATAGAAATCTAGCAATGTTGATAAACAGCAAGAGCTAGATTCTACAAAGCAAATAAAAATAAACTTCAAAGTGAATAGTTTACTTCGAGAAATTTCTTTTGGAATAAAATATATAACAGAGATCAGCTCGAATTTACCCTTAGGCTTCGAGCACTACAAGGCATCACTTTTGAGCCCCGTTCGTTAAAACCTTGATTTCAAATATGGATAGTAAGAAAGTCATTATTTCTGAGCAACCCACATAAAAACAAGAGGGATTGGGTGTTTTGAACCAATTTTGAAATTTTCAAATAGAGTATGATGCGGAAATAAAGATAAATTAGTAGTTCGAAAAATATTCAGACACTGCTGCAATAATTAAAACCAATTATTGCAAGTTATTTCAAAATGAGAAATGCCTGCACCACTCTTTCGAACAACCAGAATCAATATTAAATGGGTTTCGCAGCTCTTTCTTTTGTTCCATAAAGTTCTTGTTTTCGGGTAATTTTGAGTTCTATAGTAGTTAGGATCCAATAATTAACAACCTGCGACCGCAAAATTTCATGTAAGGAAATGGCAGGAGTAAGCCTATAGCATTGCACATAGACTTGAAAAATTGAAAAAATGAATTCTTTTGAGACAAAGTTTTAATATTTTGAATCCAAAATCCTTTAATTTCACAGAAATACATTTTCGCAACGACTCTGAGCTGATGTTTGAAAAACAAAATTTTTGTTTGACTCTCTTCGCTAAGTTGATCCAAATTTATTTCAATGTGGTGGTTCAGTGGTCACTGAAGTAATTTTTCATTATTGCCATTAATGCTGACAATAGAAAGGAAAATCTCAGAACTCACATCTGGAAAAGTCATCTGGCTCGGAAGTGAGTGTGTATCTAACTGGAAACGAACATTTTTATTTTAGTTTATAACTATTCGAGTGGTTTCTCAAAAGTTTTCTACAAGAGAGAGAGCGATATAACTTAAGTTAGTTTCAAAAATTATCTTGCATAAATAACGAGAATGGAATAAAGTCCTGTTTTTGTAAAATATTGCATTTAAAGCCTCTCTCTCTTCTAGAGCAATATCATAGATATTTGATTAGATATTGACGCATCTAACAAAATTTCACACAAATTCTTAGTTTCATGGGATGATTATGGATGAGCTTCGTAAGAGTTCTTTTTGACCTTAGTACATTAAATTGTTCCTTAATTTGTAGTCTTGAAAATTTGAATTCAAATGTTTTTTCAAAAAATCGTACTTTCGATTAATAAACTGAATTCCAGTACATTTTATAAGTTGAGGTTGATAGCCTTTATGAGAGTAATCTCGCAATAACCTTTCGTTCCTTTGAAAATACTTTTATTAAGATCTATCAAAATCCTCGAGCAAGTTATTCACTCATAAACTCCTCTATAAAATGAGAGGATAAAGTCTCTTTCACCTCATTTCGAAGATATGATCGAAATGTTGGATTACAACATTGCTTGTAGTTTAAGCGAATTATAATTACTCTTGATATCTTGTGCATGAATTATTATCTTGTTTGAGAACGATTTTTGATTGAAACCCAATCACAATTGCAGGGTCCGAAATAATATGAAATATTTTAGTTGCCGCCCAAGGGATCAAATCATAATGATATCAGGTTAAATTTCTATACTGATTTTTCAAGGTTGTCATCTCTCAATTATATAAAATGCTCAAGTTTCTGGCTTGTAAACAAAGAAGAATATGAACTTTATCAAATTTTCTCATATTTTTATAATAATGTGAGACGTAGACTACAATTAGAGATCGTGTTTGTTCACTCTCTTTATTTTTTTTTTAGTTTGTCTGCGAGAAACTAATTCACCTCTATTTCCATTACTCACTTGGGAAATGGAACTCATACTTGGCCTAGCTCCGACACCGATTATTGCTGCCTGTTGATAATGGATGTTTCTTTCCTGCATGAGAGTATCCATTCCTGAAGTGTTCATTTTGTCATAATGTAAAGAATTTTCATGAGTATAATTAGAATTAGTTCTCAGTTTTGGATAGAAATGAGTCATGCTTGTTTCTTGCGATGGGAACGAAAGATTGCTATTTCTGGGCATATTCAAGTGCGAGTTCCCATCATGGTTATGTGGTGTAAAGGCATTACTATTTTCATCCCGAGCTGCTCTTGGTAGCGGAGTTGGTGTTTTATTCAAGTTTCCAGTAGGTCTCCTGATAGAAATCGATTGTGTTTGATCCTTATTGACTCAAGTAAATAACCCGAAAATAAAAATCTTACTTCTTTAGAACTGTGCTTGGCTAGACGTGAAGACCGTGTGAACCTCATTGAAAGTCGAATCATCTCTTCTTCAGTGATAGTTTTCATGGCATTGCGGAATTTTGGATTCATTTTAGAATTTCGTACGAAACATGCCAAGGTAATGTAATTAATGAGCAGTGTGAAGAATGGAGTGATGAAGAAATCTTGGATGACTGATTTTGCAAATTTTGCTGCCCATGAAATTTGCTGTTGAGTGTCAATTTGGATCGCAATGGTTAACGCCACGATGGCGCCGGCAATAGACAGAAGGATCGATAGGATAATTCCGATTATCCTCATGATCTTCTTTGCTGTGGAAACTTTATTCTCTTCAGATATTTTGGAAGGTCGTCGCCTATTTTAATTTAAATCAGAATTTTAAAAGCCTAGGGAATTTTCTACTCTTTGGGATTTTTTTTGTTAGGTGCACGGACTGGTGGAATGACAGGCGTTTTGAGAGCTTTTTTGATGAGAAACATGAACGGTAGAACTAGCACGACTGGTGCTATCATGAGATAGATATCCAATGCGATGAATTCACTTTGAAAATCTGAATCAGTTTTCTCATTCTTTCAAAATTATTTAAATTAGTCAATTAAATGCCAAATGTGATAAATATTACTTTGCTCTTCATGAAGAGAGCAGACGTTCCCAACAAGGCCATGAGGCGTACATAATACAATAGAGCTCTGTATCCTTTACTTGTACCAGCAGAGTTCTTATACAAGTATATGTTCAAGAGAGGATGCATGACTGTAAAATAGCTGACAAATTTTCCAAAGCCACCCGGCGCAGCTCTTTTTTTCCTTAGTCGTTCAGTTAAACAGAACTTTTTGTTACATGTATTCACAACGATCAGAGTTATAATCAATCCCAAAGTGCTCACCACAATTACCCAGAAAGACCATTGAAGGTACAAAGGCGCACTGAAAATCGCAAGGAAATTTGATACTGTAAGTAATTTGAGGTTTGACTCTTCATATAGCCTCGCGAGCTGATTCTTCACATCAAAAACTGAAATATCTTCGCAATCGCACACTACATTGCCTTCAGAATCTTTATTCTGAGAGCATCCTTCATTACATTTAACTTCTTTGAAGATACTGCTCGGATAGGTGACTTGGATGGTGGTACTCACGGTTATAGGTTGCATTGTACTAGCATCTTTGAATTCAAGGGTGAAATTAGTAGCAGGTACTGAGTGGTCGCAGCTCAGAGGATCTCTCTTAAGATAAATGTAGGTTAATGCGACGGAAGCAGGCAAACTCGAAGCGTTTGCTATTGAGCCAAACTGCAGCTGAGGAATATTATCATTCACATTGAGAGACAGATTGTTTAACTGGGAAGAGTCATAAACTCCAGAGAACATAATGAAAGCGTCAGTAGAGATGTTTGACTGAGGGTTGGTACTTGTGTTTGCCTTCAAAGAGACATCTGAGAGTTGCTGCAAAGCATCATAAGTAGAATTGAGCGCCTGAGTAGAGAAATTATCGTAAAGTCCGCAATCTAGTTGAGTGATTTGATTGAAGGTGTTTGAGATAATATTTGAAGCGGCTTGGAGAGAATCTGTCAAATTGGCACTAGAATTGCTGCTAAGAAGAGAGTCCATGACTTTAAGAGATTGATCAAGTGCAGTAAGGGTCAAAGTGATGGTTGAATTGTCATTGAGGTATGGATTTTGAGTGAGCACGTCAATCAACTGTAGCATATTATCTAAAGTCTCTGGAGACATATCTGAAGAAATGACGCTAGTGGCTTGAGTAATTAATCCTTGCTGGAATTTAAGTTGGGCGTCATACTCAGCTTGAGTCATACTGCAATCACTCAGGTGATATCCAGAATTGCAATTACAAATATTATTCGAGCAGCTCCCATGGTTAGAGCAATCTGCTGCAGAGTGGCACGCAGCGTTGGTGCCTGCAGTCGAAGAGTTGCAGGTGGAAGTATCGAGACTGTTTTGGCAGAGGAGAAGCTGGTTTGCGATAGCAATTTGGTCGATAAGAGAGTTGATGTCGTTGCTAGAGCCCGTTAGAATGCTACTTGAAGCACTGCTGGCTTGTTGGAGAAGATCAATGCCGTTTGTGGGGGCTGCGCTGAGACTTACTTCTGAAGAGATGGTTGTAAGACATCCATACTGATTTGTCATGGTAACAGTAATTGTGGCAGAGCTAATTGCCGGCAGTACAAACGAGTACTGAGTGTTTGAGGAGAAATCTGAGATGAGAATGGGTTCACTTGAGTGAGGGCTTGGTTTTGTGTATGCAACAGAGTATTCTAACGATGCTCCGTCAGGATCCTTCCACCTTTCAAGAGTGAGAGTAAAAGTAGTAGAGAGAGGAAGTCCTCCTGTCGAGGGGCTGACTGTGAGGGATCCTCCAACTGAAGTCGGCCCACCTCCTGTACATGTTGGCGAGGAGGCTGTGTATGCTATTGGTAATTTAGTCATTAACTAAAAGAAATGTAAGTTTCTAAATATTACCAAAGCATTGGCCGTCGTTTGGTGAAGCCGAAGTCGTGCAGGTCGAGCAGCTTGTCATGGAGTTGCAAGAGGCACATCTGCAAGCTATGTCAAATTTCATCGCTTCAACAAAGATAAGGATGCTCTTCTTACTAATACATTTTCCTTGAATTAATTTAGCAGGGGAATTGCAGCTCAGACATTTATCTACCGCACTTCCGCTGCATGTTGCACAAGATGAATCACACTCTGTTTTACATAATTAGCAGAATCCTAAACGAACGATATTACCGATGCAATGTCCATTAATTAATTGCTTTGGAGACCTGCAGCTAGTACAACCATTCGCGCCAGGAGCATTGCACGTGGTGCAGGAAGTATCACATACTAATGAGTTTGAATGAAGTTAATTGTGTCCATAAGAATGCTTACAGATACAAGACCCTTCGTATAACTGCCTTGGAGACTCACAAGTCAGACATTGATCTGCGCCAATGCCACTACATGTCGTACAAGAAGAATCGCATGCTAGAATAAGATTACAAACTACATGAAAGAAATAAGTCAGATAGAAATACCAATGCATTGGCCGGCGATCAGGACACGATTAATAACACAGCTTGTACAACCACCCGCACCAGGCGCACCGCATGTAGCACAAGAAGAATCACATACTACACAGTTTAAATTCTGTTAGCTGTGTCATTAACAGATGCTTACAGATACAAGATCCTTGATATAGCTGCTTTGGAGCAATGCAAGTAATGCAGTCGCTCGAAGAAGGTCCACTGCATGTTGCGCAAGTAGAATCGCATACTATCGATTTATGTGAATTTATGATTGCCAATAAAGAAAAATTTACCGGCACAAGCCCCTTGATATAATTGACTTGGAGAAGTGCAGCTCGTGCATCCGTTAGGACCAGGAGCATCGCATGTGGCACATGAAGAATCACACACTACAAATGTTCGTAAATTAGATTGAAAAATCGAGATCGGATAGCAGTACCGATGCATTGGTTGCTGATTAATGATGCAGGAGGATCACAGCTTGTGCATCCGGTAGGACCAGGAGCATCACATGTAGCACAAGAAGAATCACACACTAAGAATGTTCGTTAAGTAAATTGAAAATTTGAGATCGGATCGTGGTACCGATGCATTGGCCGCCGATTAATGATGCAGGAGAGTTGCAGCTTGTGCAACCGGTAGGATCAGCAGTATTACAGGTAGCGCAACTAGCATCACATCCTAATTCGTCGAAAATAATCAGATAATTTAGAGTGTTAAATGCTTACGCATGCAAGTTCCATGGGACAGAAATTCATTGGAATTGCAAGTCAAGCAATCGTTTGAAGCAGGTCCACTGCATGTAGCGCAATTAGAATGACACTCTAAGGGGTTTAAATCCAGTTATTTGTTTCAGTAAAGGATGCGTACCTATGCAAGACCCTTGGTAGAGCTGCCTCGGAGAATTGCAAGTGAGACAATCGTTTGAAGTGATACCACTGCAGGTAGCGCAAGAAGCGTCGCATGCTATCAAATAATTGCAAAATTAAAAGGAAAGAAACTTAAATCAGAGAGAGATACTGATACATTGGCCGGTGACTAGCACACTTGGAGGAGTGCAGCTTGTACATCCAGTAGCACCAGGAGCAACGCATGTGGCACAAGAAGAATCACACACTACGAATGTTCGCTAATTAGATTGAAAACATCAGTCGAGTAGGGGTTACCTATGCATTGGCTGCCGATTAATGTTGCAGGAGGGTTGCAGCTCATACATCCGGTAGGACCTGGAGTATCACAGGTAGCACAACTAGTATCACATGCTAATTCGTTGTTAATTATGAAAGAATAGAGAGTGTTGGATGCTTACGGATGCAGACTCCAGATGAAATAAATGCATTAGATCTGCAAGTTAAACATTCGTTTAAATCAGAACCACTACAGGTGTCACAAGAAGGATGACATTCTATTCGGTTAAACCTCAAAATTCCTTCCAAGAAAAAATGCTTACCAATACAGCTCCCTTGGTAGAGCTGCCTCGGAGAGTTGCAAGCTGTACATTCGTTTGAAGCAGATCCACTGCATGTGAGGCAAGTAGAATGACATGTCACGGGATCTTTTTCAGTAAATGAGAAACCCTAAATTAAGTGACAAATACCGAGGCATTGACTGCCAACTAGCTGCTTCGGAGGTTCGCAACCTGTGCATCCGGTAGGACCAGGAGCATTACATGATACACAAGAAGAATCACAAACTAAAAAAAATTATTAAGTCAAAGAAAAGGGTATTAAATCGGAAGGTGGTACTGATGCAATTGCCAAGGTACAAAACTCGGCTAAAATGACAGCTCGTACATCCAGTGTCACCTGGAGCGTTGCATGTAACGCAAGTAGAGTCACAAGCTATAAGATTGTTAAGAAATATAAGTATCCGGAGTCTTACCGATACATTCACCGTTGTATAGTACAAAAGGAAGATTACAACTTGTGCATGATGTGGGGCCAGCTCCATTGCACGTTGCGCAAGCAGAGTCGCATTCTAAAGTTAGCTTTAGTCAATGTTATTTGAAATCGAACTCACTGAGGCACGCCATATTCAAAAAGTATCGATCACTTGTGCAGGTTAAACAATTTGTGCTTGATGGACCGTTGCACGTTAGACAAGAGCTATCACAAGCTATACAAATCATTAGACTTAAATGGATTATCTTATTATACGGATAATGCATTTTCCGTACTCCAGGACTGCTGGTGAAGCACAAGAGGCGCAATCACTTTCACCCGGCGCGAAACAGGTTTCACACGAATCATGACATTCTGTTTTGCCGAAAAAGCATCAAATTCAGCAAAATTTGCAATATTTTCCTACCCTTGCAAAGGAAACCTTCAGTGAGGTAGTATCCAGGGTGGCAGCTGAGACAATTATCTTCTTGTTCGTGGTAGCAGGTTAAACAGTTTGGGTCACAAGCTAATAAAAGAGGAAGGCTGTTATTTGAGAATGAATGAAAGGATCTTACGAACGCAACGAAAATCAGGTGTGAGTACACTTGGTGGATCGCAACTTAGACAATCGTTGGGAGATATACCCGAACAAGTCAAACAGCTTGGATCGCAACCTCAAAGTTGGAAAATTAAGGCGAGTTCTCTTTGAGTTTTACTTTCACAAGTTTTGGCCGTCGTCAGCACCTTCCCAGAATCGCACAAGAGACAATGATTAGGAGTTGGCCCATTGCACATCTTGCAGCTTGGATCACAATCTATTAAGTGCCGCAGAATTCATTGATGTGCAGAGAAGATCAAAATTACCCTCACATTGGTTATGGCCAGAATTGTAATAGGCTCCTATTCCGCAATTGCAATCATCAGGAGCAGCAGGGCAATCTAAGGTGAAATAAGAATTTGTTTCGGTAGGTGCTTTCTTGCCTTGACAATCGAAAGATTCTGCGACGTAATAACCAAATTCACTACAAACTCTGCACTCTAATGGTTCTGGTCCATAACATGAATCGCACGCCGGGTAGCATTCTAGATACGATCATAAATGGGTAGAATCAAAAGAATTGTTACCTTTGCATGTTTTGCCGTATAGAAACCATTTATTACCGCAGCTGGTGCATCCATCGGAGCTTGGATTAACACAAGTCGCACAATCCTCATAGCATGCTGAAGAACCATAAAGTTCGGGAAAATTGAGAAAAACATTGTACTGATGCATTCACGGTCCACTAAAACTTTGGGAAGGTCGCAACTTGTACAAGAAGATGGACTTGGCCCAACACATGTTCGACAACTCGGATCACAGGCTAAAAATTTGTTGGTAAAGGCAAAGAAGTGGATTAATCCTTTATTTACATACGCATTCACCTTCAATAAGAGCCTTTCCGAACTCGCAGCTCGTGCAATCAGAGCTTCCTTCTCCACGACATGTTGCGCAATTAGGATCACAGTCTTGACCACTAGCGTGACAGACGAGAGTGAATATAATGGCGATAATTAGACAAGAATGGATTTGTTTTCGCATCGAGGTTCAGTTTTAATTGATTTTTTTATCGTGTTCAAAATGAAAGATTCTAATTAAACAAAATCACTCTTCAATTAACTTCGAATGCTTTAATCTATACTGATTTAATATAAGCCACAGACGGCATTACTGCAATTAAAAAGTGGGAAAACTGAGAAAAACGAAGAAATGTCTATGCCAGTCGTTTTTGGAAATCCAGATAAGGAAAAGAAGGATCTGAGATAGTCCAATGAATCTGAGTGAGATGCAAGACGATCTCTGCAATGGTAACAAAAGAGCAAATAAACTCTGATCTTTCAAAACAGAATCATCGTAGAAAAAAGCCTAAACTCATAGGATAAGGCTCTTCTATGTAAGATTTTTCTGTTTTTGCTTCAGTGTATGACACTTAAATCAGGTTTTGCTTTGGAAACCAAGACTTTATTTCAGAAATTTAATTTGAGTCAAGAGTTTTTGGAACCTTGATGAATTTAATTCTATTCAAGTTTGATAAATAGGCAAAAGACTCTTTCTTCCATATAACCTAAATCTCTCAAGGAGCTCTAAATGTAACTCAATTGAAATTGAAAAGATCCTCGAAAAAGTTGGATACTTGTTCAAAGCAAACGAGAGAGAATCGGGGGCTCAGCGGCTAACAAATTGGCATTATTCTTTAATTAGTGCATTTCTCTCTTTGGTAATTTTCGAAAACTTAATTTCAAGCCGTTGAAACCGAGTTTTGATTCACAAAATTTATTAACATTCGAAAATTAATCAAAGTGCCCAAATTTTAATTTCAGAGTTTCGAATCAATTTATTGCGATCTAACTCTGTCCTATCAATTCAAAATCCCATTTTTGATATCATTGCTTTGACCTATCCTGTAAAATCTCTGGTTTTGAAATTGAGCCAAGCTATTTTTATGAAGCCGTACCTGCGTACTACATTTATGCCTCACTGGAACTATATTTTAATGATGTCTTCAATATTTTTCTAACATTTGAGGATTTGAAAACGTTCGATAAACCTCCTAGTTCTGTTTAGAAGAAGGGTATTTGATTGAATGCTTCTTCTATAACATTGCTACTCAGTCTCGAGTTCCTGTTATGATTCCTTTGCTAAAAAAACTGTTATGGTTCGAGCTCTGCAGATTGCGAAATGCATATGTTACACGGTTTAATGGCCAATTTGAGTTAAATCTATTTCTCTGGATCTTCGGACCAGAAACACGTACTAATGTCGGGAGAATTTATCTTTGCATGAAAACAGTTGTATTGTGAATTAAAGGGGAAAACCCTTACAATTCTCATTCTTTCTGTCTGCAAGTTTTTGAAAATTAGTTATATAGCTAAATGCAGTAAGACCTAATGATTTATACCGAAGAATTGGTATATTTAAACAAAATGACGTGGGTTTGGTGCAAAGCTGAGAAAAACTTTTCGCACCAATAAAAACCAACACAACAATCTCTTATTTTGAAATGTTGGAAGAAAGCTTTCGCAAATTATCACAATCTGAAAAATAGTTCAACAATTCTATATTCCTTTTTTTGTAAAAAGGGTGCATCGTTTCCCAGACTAATATGATCCATTGTTGCCGCTACAGTAATGAGAGATTTGATTTCTTATCTGCTTCATACCAGTTTTTGCTTAGGAACTGATTCTTTGTTAGTTGCTGATACGGTAATTTGCTTTCTACGTTAAGTTAAAGATTAGAGATAGCTAAAAGCTTCAGAAATTCATCCGTTATGAAGGATTTGCCACCATAATGGTAAAAAAGTTGGCTTCCGTGATTTTCGTTTTCAGTTGAGAACAAGAGATTAGTGCGACCGGTTCTTTTTCAATATTTTATAAGAATGAATCCTACCTCTCGCATGGCCTATTCTCTGAAGGCAAGACCCTCCCCAAGTTTCTCTGGGTTGAAGCACATCTTTTTATTCAAAGTTGTCACTCATTTTACAATTTCCTGTGCAAAGAACCTATTTCCAACATTATCAAGAATTATAAAGAAGTTATTATGACTTGGCATTCGTTCTGTAAGTCGACTCAGCAAATCTTAGATAGAAGCCAAATTAATTTAAAATATCCGTAAAGAAATAGACCAACCATTGGAATGTCGCGGAACAAATTTATCAAATGTAGATTTTAAGTTTTGTTGCTCCTCACTAGTGACAAAGATTTTATTAATTTTGATTATCCTTCGAACATAGATTTCTCTGTCATCATTTAGCAACTTATCCTCTTATCTATTGATTTGTTGAAGGAAATGAAATTTAAGAGCTCTTTGCCTAATCCACCCTATATTTATGCAGTTATACAATAAATCTCACTGTTACACATTAACAAACGACCCAAATATCGGGTTACCCATCAGCGCTTTTTGCCAACCTCAGTTATATCTTTGTTTGATTCCATCACAATTCGTTTGAGATTTTTCCAAGCGGTTTTTTGTCCTATAATCGTTGCTCCTTGATCTCCTATCTCGTTTTCACATAGGAACAACTGCTCGAGATTTCTCCAAGCAGTGTTCTCTCCTATTGCCTTGGCTTCTTTATCACCGATTTTATTCTCATAGCGTTCTCATGGAGCTGAAGCTCTTCAAGCTCGATCCACGATTCATTCGCTCCTATTACGGCTCCTCCTGCAGTTCCAATTTTATTTTTCTGCAAATACAAGTGAACCAATCGATTCCAAATTGTATTCTTCCCTATCGCTATGGCTCCGATGTCGCCTATCTTATTGTCTTGCAAGTAAAGGCATTCAAGGTTGACCCACGTCGTATTTGATCCTATTGCTACTGCTCCTTCATCCCCTATCTGATTTGAGTTCAGGTACAGCTGCTTAAGATTCCTCCATGCTGTGTTCTCTCCGATCGCCTTGGCTCCTTTATCACCAATCTTGTTCCGATATAGTCATAACTCTTCTAGTCTAGCCCAAGAGGTATTAGATCCGATTGCAATTGCTCCTTCGTCCCCTATCATATTATTATAAGATTGCGCGGAGTGACATATTTCCCAATGGTTTGAGCCCCTATATCTCCTATCTTATTCTCTTGCAAGCCAAGTATTTTGAGCTTGGCCCCCTGCAGAAACCTCGCTGCAATCACTGCATCCAAGTCACGTTGCTCTCAGACAACTTTATACCTCCTTCTTGTAAGAGATCTTGAAAGTTTTCAAACAAATCCTGAACTGCTTCGTTTTCCACTTTGCATATCATGGTTTTTAGTTTGACCCAAGACGCATGAGGCTTTAATTCTTCAGCGAATTGCTTGCTGATTTTATTTCCAGCCAGATAAAGCTCTTCTAAATTGACCCAAGTAGAGTTCTTTACAATTATTGAGGCACCAGTATCGCCGATTTTATTAAGTTCCAATGACAGTATTTTGAGATTAGACCACTTGGTATTTTCACCTAATGCCGCTCCACCTTTATCCCCGATTTGGTTCCTTGAAAGTTCCAAAACTTCTAAGGATTCCAGGTTGCATTCTCTGCGATTGCCACTGCGCCCACATCTCCAAACCAGTTTGAGTTTAGATTAAGCCTTTTCAAACTTTTCCAGCTACTATTACAGCCGATCGCCTTTGAGCCTTCATCGTCAATCTGATTGCTACTCAGATCAAGGTCTTCTAAATTTCCCCAATGAGAATTCGCTCCAAAAGCAGTTGTTCCTTCATCGCCGATATAATTTGAGCTTAAATTGATCTTTCGAAGGTTTTTCCAAGAAGCATTACTGGCGAATGCAGCAGCAGCTTTATGGGCGATCTCATTTGAGTTTAAGAATAGTTCTTGAAGGTTTTCCCAAGTTAAGTTCTCTCCTGTGCATACACCATTCTCATCCTCAATTCTATTGTTGGATAAATTTAGTCTTTCAAGATTCGTCCATGTAGAGTTTCTTGCGATGACTGAGGCAGCAGGAGTGCTCAAATTCCGATTGCTTAAATCGATTTTCGTGATTTTCTTCAGCTCTTCTGGTTGATTGTTGAGGAATAACTCTTGAATGGACTTTTTACCGAGTCCATTATAATCGCCTTGTTGATCAAATATCATAATATTCTCCTCAGATAATCAAATAGAATCATCAATATTGGCTCCAGTCAAGCTCAGTTCTTTCTTTTGAGGTCCTTTAACGACATTGTGAGATAATTTCGAATTCAGAAAGGTAACAGTTTTATCGTTTAACAGCACAGCTACTTGGTTCGTGTCATAAGGATCCATTGAATACTGACTGATTGGTGCTGAAAACGGAGACGAAGTGAATCTATTGCCAGTGGTCTCTTGAAATTGGAAACAATAGCCTGCTACCGACATCATCACTCTCTCATTCGTCTCCATGAAAGTTGGGAATTTTGAGTGGGGCGAGGGGGCAAATGTTTGAGGAACTTATAAAGATGGCCTCGGACACAATTAATAAGATAATTCGTGACGTTCATACTCCCTACCACTATTTGTCTTCCATCCGAGCTCACCCCGCTGTCTGAAGCTTTAGCAACCCACCGATCAACTCATAAGCCCTTACGAATGTATCTCCTATTTGTAGAATGATAGAGATTGTATCCTATATGCCTGTTCCCTATCAATATCAATTGGTTACTGCAATTGATTGCCCCTTCTACGCTGAGTTGAAGCGAAAGCGTCCACCCTTCATTAGTTAAACTCCATTTATTCACCTTCTGCTCTTTGTCAATTGAAACAATGTGTTTCTCATCTTTGCTAAACTTGCATTTGATCACACCGCTTTTATGTCCTCTGGGAGTATTGAAGTATTCTCCTGTCTTAAAATCCCAGATCCGCACAGTTCTATCTTGTCCGCCTGTAATCAAGTACTTCCCATCCTTACTGAATGCGCAGCTAATCACATCTCCAAAATGTCCTTTCATTCTCCTGACTTCTTTAAAATGCATAGCTGGCACTATCTGCTTTTCGAATACTATTATTTCACTTCTGGCGCCAATTACCATGCTATTCCTATCAGGAGAATGAGCAATACATGTGCTTCTTTGTCAAGGGACTGACTAGGAGTCACTCCAATGCTCACGCCATTCATACGTGCTCTCACGAATATTGTATCGTTTAGCGAAGACCCAGAAAAATAAACCCCTTCTAGTTCAGCGCCTGTGAAGTTTGTCTCGTTAAAGACTCCATTACTCAAATTGGCATTTGGAATGCGGACCTGGCTCAGGTCCATGCAACTAAAGTCATAGCCGGAAGCATTTAGAATTGTTATGGCATTTGCAGCAGCAACTGAAAGAGAGTGATGGCAATGCTGTTGGTGATCTTTTTGGACTTTGATCTCTTCTTCCTCGGTTCCTTTGGAGTCCTGAATCTTAGATTGTTGGATCAGTTTTATCAAATCTGATGCCTGTATAGTCTGATCATGGACAGCATCAACGAGGAACCGGAAAATTAAACCTGAGACTTTTTCTTTAACGAGGGATTTTTGATTTAATATCATCCTCGTTAAATCACTTGAAGCCTTAACATTAACGCTTTCGAGAATTTCCTCGACAATCTTCGAAGCCACAAAGAACTCCTGGGAAGACTTATGTGAGAATGCAATGCAATGATTTCAGTCTTATGGCTGTCATATCTAAGAAGTGGACACGAGGCTAATAGCTCATGGCTATCATCTGATCCTTCTGGTTTGCCTTCTTTCTCACTCTTCGAATTTAGAGTATAATTGTTTAATCTGAGAGTGAATTCTTGAAGCTGACGGCTTAGCTTTTCAGAAAGCAAGCTCAGTTGCTGCTCGTCGATTTGCTCCCCCTTATGCTGAGTCTTGGATGATAAGAACCTTTTTACTGCTGTATTGATTAGTCGAGTTGTAAAGTTTCGATAAAGTGTGTAACGAGTCCATATCTTCAGATTTGGTTCATCCTTTTTACTTTCGAACGTCGTTTCTTTTCCAGCTTTTTCCTCTTTCTTCTCTTGGCTTTTGTCGGAGAACACGCTTGCAAATACATGGAGAGTCAAAGGAACACGAACAAGGTCTCTTATTTTAGGCGTCTCAATCAAATTTTCATATTTTCTCCATGATTCTGAGTTTAGAGATGAAGATTCTGCTTCCTCTTTAATGAGTTTTTCAGAATCATCAAGGACGACAAATTTTTTCAGGTATGAGGAGATCTGGATGTCATTGAAGGGCTGAAGCATAAATTCCGCAAATGTATTGGGAATAACAGCGCCTGTTGACTCATCCAAAGGCCCAAATAATAAGTCTCGACGATCGATATGAGGGATAGTCTCTGCTTCATTTGTGACAATAACTTTGGCGTGTTTCCATTCAGTTTCAAGTCCAATTGCCGCACAAAAATTGTTCTGAATGCAGACTTCCTTCGATCCCAATTCTGAGGGGGTCAGATTCTCAAGAGTTTTAGAATGGTTATCCAATATGAAGAGCAAACGAGGTAGAGTAGTGAAATCACTAGATTCGTTTTCCTGTAGTAGTTTGATTTCGGATTCATTGAGAGATAACTCTTGGCGAAGAATATCAGATACTGTGATTTTCTTTGATTCAGAAAGCTTCAAACAGGACAAATCAGTAAAAATAGGAAGCCAAGGTCTTCCTCCAAGCTCATGACCATGAAAATTCAGTCGGAGATCAACAATCTTTGGAGATGCTTGCAAAACAAAGTTTTTCCGGCTCTGGCTTCTCCTGTTAAAAGTACTACTCGTAATTTCGATTCAGGACTCAAAAGATATTTTTGAACGCCGAATGTGAGCTCAAAGGGGTCAGATTCAGAATCAAAGGAATGCTTTGCCAGCATTTCGACATATAAATTCAGTTCTTTGTCGGAGCTTTTATCGTTGAGGATTTTCGCTTTGTACTGATTAATTTTATCAAGTAGTCTCAGCGAAGCTTGATTATCAGCTTTTTCTGCACTGTTTGCTTCCTCCTTTCCTCCTCTGAGATGAATTTTATCTCTAAGGAAGTGCGAGCTGTTGTAATTGTTGCTTCCAAACTTCTTATTGAGACCCTTGAATCTCCAATTAGTCCTAGTTCCTCCGCTTTTGCTTTTTGGGTTGGAAACAGAGACCTCTTGACATGCTCGACTATGTCTTAGAAACTCTACACCCAATCCTCCGATGCCAGAATTATCCAGCATGAGTTTCCGTAGTTTCCTCCATGGGATATGATTGCAGCTTAGCTAGACCGCACTTTGATCGCTCATACCTGGATTCTCTTGCAAGTGCAATCCTTGAAGATTGTTCCAGCTTTCGTTAGAGACCAAAAACTCTACCCCAAGAGAATTTATTTCGATGCTATTCAGAATTAGCACTTCGAGATCAATCCAAGATGAACCCTCTGCGATAGACTTTACCCCTTCATTTCCGATAGAATTTCTGCTGAGATCAAGTTTTTTAAGGCTGGACGCAGTAGGATAAATGCTTAACACTTTCGCTCCTGTTTTTCCAATGAGATTTTCAGCAAGATTCAGAGATTCGGCCCCAAGTATTTTTCTTCTCGATGAACAGTATTGATACTCCTTGATCTTGTAGCTGATTTTGGCTAAGATCCAATATTCGGAAATTATTGTGAAAATTTCCTCAACCCTTTCCAGCCGATTTGACTCTCTTGAAGATATAATACTCTTAGTTTGTCGTCAATATGACGTTGTTGCTTTGAGCCCTCGATTCTTCCACTATTTTCGTTAGTGAACTTGCTTGGTAGATCAAAACATGTTTCTGAAGTCTGATTCTGTTCGAAATCACAACTCATACGCACTCTACAATCCTTTGATGCGTTTGAAATGACAATCGCTTCATCAGTCTTAGTTTGGTCCTGGATTTCTTGAGAATTTTCTGCTTTCAGACTTGATGATTTCTTTGGAAGGTCCTTGTGCAAAATTTGCTCGTTTCGAAAGCGTTCTGAGCCGTTTGGTGACTTTCGAAAGCGCTTATTGATCTATGTTAAGTTTTTTTGAGAGTTTGCTCTTCTTGCATTTCACAGTTAAAATTTATGATTGACAGAATAGGATATGTGTCTTGAAAGGTGTATCAATTTTAGTTTGGATGATTAAATATTCTGTACTTTTATTTTGCTATCTTCTCAAAGGTGAAGATTTTTATATCGGAAAAGCCATCTATTACTCTCTCTCTTATGTATCTACAGGAGGAGTCAGGTATACTGAAGACTTTAGAAATTTGTGCTATTTTCGAGCGAATTATGGATGCTTTCTCAACTACTAATTGGATTGATTGGATTGATTTTCCAACAAAAAAAAGGCTTGTTAGAGGAGATGTGTACAAATCTGTGGTTTAAGGCAATATTTTCGACAAGGACGATAATAATTTGTTTTATGCATGATGATTTACATCAATTCGTCATCAAATTCAACTTTTCAACAGTGATTTGTCGCTTGTTAGCAAACCAATACTGTTAAATTTTTAATGTAAGTTTGCACATAGAGAACAGGCATTGTGGTGATGAAAATTCTTGAAGAACTCTCTTCTGACATCCATCAATAAAAATTTGAGCATAAATCTTCTATTTCCAGATACGTCGACGGAATGCTAACTTAAATATTTTCAAACAGCGAAAACTGGGGGTGAATTTATTAGCTAATTCCAATGAAAACTCATAAGCCTAACATTTTAGAAGGGAAAGTTTGTCGTTATAAAATCACATTGAAATATATCAAAGCCTAATGAATAAGCTCCTTATCTATCTTTTGAAAAGCATTTTTCTGGAGTTGCTGCAGCTTTGCGAGTTTCCTGTCTCTTCTTTGCATCAATTCAAAAAAGAGAGAGAAGTGGAAATCTCTTTCTTTCATGAGATTGAATATCATTACTTTGGTGAATTGAGCAGAGTTTAGCCCGAAAATTGAGTCTCTTCCATTTCATTCTCATCAGCAACGTACATTGCTCGAGATTTTTGAAATTTTACACCATCTGCAGTTTGCAGTACTTTTTGAAAACACTTTCCTCGCATTTTATTCATTTATAATGGGTGTTAGGATATGAAACTACATTTAAATTGAGTGCATTAATATTTAATCTAAAATAAATCAAACTATCCAAACAAGCGACTCTTTTCTGAGTAGACCTAATACTGCTCATCAAGACAAATTCGTGCCAATTACCATGATACAAAAGTTCAACTCTGACGTACAACAAACGAAGTTAACAAAACTGTACGACAAAGGAAATTATCTGATAAATTCATGTTCAAGCGATGATTCATCGCAATCTCCCTTGCAAGTCATCCATGAGGCTGTCGATCATGCTCTAAAAGGTCCATGTCAAAAGGCACAGTTCAGAAATAGATGGCACAATGATGATGAAACTCATGAAAGAGCCATCAATGATGAAATCTTAATTTTTTCAAGAAGAAAACACCTCAGTGATATCAGAGAGCCAGACCATGGGCTTAGGTGTTTGCTCACTAAGAGCCTTGCGAGTCTCACCGAAGCACTTTCATCATTCGAAAGCCTTCGATCGGTGAACTTAAGTTCCAGCCTTATCGGCGATGAAGGCATTAAAATTCTCTCAGACGCCAGGAATACGTGCTTGGATTCTCTCGAAGAATTAAATCTAGCAGACAATCGTTTCGGAAGCAAAGGTGCAAGGATATTAGCCATGAATACCTCTTGGAAGAGCTTAAAAATGCTCAATTTGAGCGACAATTCCTTAGAGGCTGAAGGAATTCGATATATTGCTGAAAACTCTGCGTGGACGGCCCTTCAAATATTGCTTCTTAAGCACGTCGGTCTCGATATGACGAGAGCGAAGGCTCTCTCAGCGAATGAAAGCTGGGAAGATTTACAAGAACTTTACTTGGATGAAAACCTCGAACTCGACGATAACGGTTTCATGCTGTTAGCCCATAATAACACATGGA
>ENA-UOUE01001000-UOUE01001000.1-compost-metagenome-genome-assembly--contig:-NODE-1000-length-20285-cov-16.417656_pt1 | contig 20285 bp, 15 predicted proteins | sample MGYA00238146_ERZ747223 | MGnify/ENA primary metagenome ERZ747223 (study PRJEB28781, sample SAMN06268865) | compost metagenome | isolation source: single cell | place: USA: California, Emeryville, Joint...
AGAACTATTGAATGTGTCTACGTACTAGTTGCCAAGAGTGAATAAAAGTATGCATGAAGTTATACATGCGCAAGGCATAACTGTTGTTTATAACCTGTTCAATGAAATTCAAAATTAGAGAAATACCTATTTTCCACAAAATCTGCAGGATTTCTTCATGTAATCGTTTTAGATTTATCGTATAAGAAGTAGCCCTTATATTAGCTGTATTCGAGAGAAAACACGGCCTTGCTGGTATGTTTGGATTTTTTTCATCGAAAACCAAGGATTAGATTCCAACATAGGCCAACTCCTAACATTCACTCATCTTTGAAAAACCACAAATATTGTTTTTCGTTACTCTTCATAATTGTGATTCAAAAATGAAAGGTTAATTAAGTTGGTTTCACTCAAGGGACAAGATTTCGTGTTCAACTGCTAATACGCTTTTTGATAAATTACCAGCTTTAAATATATATATCCATAGAGTTATTAACATTTACATGGAGATATTGCGAAAATTAAACACATGCTATATAAGAATTTGAACACATAAAGAGAGAAGGGAAAACTCTATCAAACAGCTTTCTCTCCACATAAAAATACAGCATATATATTATATGAATGAAAAAAATCAATAAGCAGCTTTGAACTTGAAACTTTGCAGTGGCTCCAGTGATAGTGTAATAAAAGTAATTGTAAAAATACCTAATCACTCATTTATCTATAGACAAAATAAAGCACACATTCTTCAAAAAGCATTGATTCTTAACACCTAATTCTTATTATTATTTGAATCAGAAGTAAACACAAGCATTTTATCTAATACACAATTGTTTTATTGCAGAGAAATGCAAGTCTCCTAAGGAGCATCAGACGCATCTTTCTGCTCCTCAATTGACTCTGGAAGCGGCACAACAGAATCATTAGAATCCTGAGGCGCGAGATCAGAAGCAGACACTAATTTACTCCTTTTCTCAAGCATTTCCTTCAGGAGTTCTTCTCGCGTAGGCAGAGGTCCATCGTACCACACGTGCTCTTTAATTTCTTTAATTGAAAACCTCTCATTAGGATCAAGAGCTAACATGGGAGAGATCAGAGTTTTTAAATCTTCTGATATAAGAGATTCTTTATCCTCTTTACAATCCATACATTGTATATGGTATTTCCAAAACAGATCTTCTCTCTGTTTGGTGATAAATTTATAGAAAGAATCTCTTGGATCAGCGCGCCCGAAAGGCGGATGACCCACAATCATCATAAATAAAACGACGCCTGCAGCGAACAAGTCAACTCCTCTCCCATCATAAGGCTTGCCGGTATGCATTTCAGGTGCCATATACCTACAAATAAGCCAGTTCAAGATAAAATTTTAAAGAGGCTGAATATACCCATCAGTTCCCAACGCAGTGTGTAGGGAGAGTTTCCCACTACGGTCGTTGAGGAACTTGGCGAACCCGAAGTCAGCAAGCTTGAGATTGAAGCTTTCGTCGAAGAGGAGGTTCTCAGGCTTTACATCTCGATGCATAATTCCTCTCTGATGACAGTATTCCAACGCTATAGAATAATTAAAAATAAGAACGTTTAATTTATTTGAATAAAGGAAGAAGTTCTTACCCTCAATAATTTGACGGAAGTAATAGCGCGCCACATTTTCACTGAAGCGGCCGCTTGTTTCCATATATTGGCACATATCGCCATTAGAAGCGAACTCTAAGGCAATAGCTGTAACCTTTTTGGTTGAGCCAGTGCCTATTTCGAGATCAACTTCGTCATAATAGCGCTTTAGGTTAATTAGATTTGGATGATCCAGACCCCGAAGCATAGAGACTTCATTTTTGAATGTATTGCGGTGTGCTTCAGAAGTTGTATTGGTCAAAATTTTAAGTGCCGTGGATTCTCCGGTTTCCGCATGGAATCCAAGTTTAACTCTGCGAAAATGAAATATTAGAAGGAATGCATGTAAAGGATGTTACTTTGAAGAAACTCCGGCACCAATTTCCTTTATAATGTCGTATTTGTCGAGTCTTTCTTGTCTCATGAAGGACTGCCTCGGGCTTAATTTAATTTTTTTATTCGAATTTATTCTCTGAGATTAGGTATGCGTTTTACTTAAGCCCAGATTTTGTTGACTGTATTTAATCAGATCCCGATCCAGAGAACACTGGCTGTAAAATTTGATTAAACTGAGGAATTTGTTTGCTCAGTGCAATACTGGTTAGGAGGAAGCTGCCTTTTCCCTCTTTCGCGAGGCTGAAATACCTAAAATCTTCATCCTGGCCGACTCTCTTGGCTGATAGGAATTCAGAAAAGCTACCATTTTGGCAGAACCAAATGTATATCGGAGACCAGAATATTTGAATTCAAATTTCGAAAAGCGATTCAAATCGTAGTGTTCAGAGCAAAAACTTCCATAGGGTTACACCGCGCTCCTCAGAGGCGGTTTCTAACAGGAACAGAGTGGAATTATATGAAATTGGGGTCTGAAAATCGGCAATTAAAGCGACAGGCGAAAATAAAGAGCTAATGATCTCGAAAAACAAACTCCGAGTCCCTTGAGTGTGTCTTAGTCTGATCAAAGAGTTCCTACATTCTGCTCATCCCAGGTTTTGCATACTATGAGAGCGAAAAACCGCTAATTATTTTTTTTGAAATTTAAATCGAGTCGATCTTCCTCATCCACCCACTCGAAAAGCCCACTCGGGTAAATGCCTTTTGTGTAAATTAGAGCTTCCAGCGATATTTTCTTTGAATTAGTAGAGAGGAATTCTAAGCTGAATGGCGCTAAATTTAGACATTCTATGGTTCTAAGTGAGGAGAAAGTAGAGTGAGGTTCTAACTGCTCAGATAACTCTCAAGGAAAAGCAAGCTTTAAAGCTTAAAGCGAGATGATGATGATATTGACCTCTTTTGCACGAAAGAACAGGGCTGAAATCTATTTTTAGAGGCTCATCAGAAAGAGAACATGGAACCTTGCCTAAAGTGGCCTTCTCAATCCTCGCGTCGGTCAAAGAAGATTTTTCAGTCAATTGATCCAATTAGAACGATATGTTACTCTAAAATACTGAAAACAAATGAATTTAATTGTTTCACTGAATAAATCAAATTAGACTTTTTCTCACAACACACCGAATTTGAAGCGGCTATTTGCACTAACTCACTCTTGTTCTTCACTAACTGCGCCACTAGTCATAAAATGTGTCTAGATGCATTGATTATGACAAATTACTGTCAAGAATTTCATTCCAAATAGTTTTTCAGAGAAGTATACAGAAATTCAGAGAAATAAGAGAAATAGGTGTGGTTTGATCGTTTGAGAACTCAATAATTTTCGAATAGAAAAAATTAGCACAACTAGTTTTCCATTCGTATTAAGCTTCAAAGAGCTATCCTTAAACTTCATATAATACGAGACTATTAAGAATTAGCAACAGTATTGCTGGACTTGAGCAGCACGATTGAAGAAAGATTTTTCTAGAATAAAAGTTTCCTTGCTCTACATTTTCAAGAGAATACCTAATCAAAACATTATTGTTTGGCACTTTCAACTTAATTTTGAGGACGGGAAGGGAACAGATTGCCTCTGCTTATGAAATGAAGAAGTCGAATCTCATTCGAATCTGTGGAAATAACGAACTATTCTATCGAACAACCCTCAATCATTTCTCGCAAAATCGTCTTCGACACAATCTTGCGTTAACCTCGAGTAAGCAGTATCGCAGAAGAAAAACATTCGATAGCTTCGAAGAATTCATTTCAGAAACAAAAAGCTTACGAAAATAAAGGGAATGGAACTGAAAAAGTAAGAAACTAAAAAAAATTTATCAAATTCAGCCATTTGTTCGAAGATTCGAACCAATTTCGACTTGTGAAAGGCTTCTTAACTACACTTTTTCAATCGTCATTAAACTCTCTGCTGATTATTTTATCTAAGACGGCTAACATGATTTTGTTTTAGCATTTTCAGGCCATTTTGTAGAACAACAAAAGAGAAATTATTGAACAGTGTCCATCTGCTAAAGGTTCGAATTTTTTTTGGATAGTAACTTTATGGAGAGTACTTGCGTTTAAAAAAGGATCGTTAATTCTGAATTATTTTCTCTTGTCCGGGACCGAAAATTTTAATTGATTGAGAAAGAAAAAGGCGAAGCATATCCATCAGCAAATGAAGAGGATATCACATACTGATTTGATAAGAGGTTTTGATGCTGCTAAATCTCAACATCGATATTTTGATTCTAACCATCATAAGACTCTTCGTTATTGTCTTCTCTTTCGCTCATCGTCTTAAATAAACAACTCCGATATTACGGCAGTTTTAGTACATACTTAGCGCTCTTAAGACATCCACAATCTCATCATCATCCGGTTTGTTGAACTGACATCATCATTATCATCGTTTTGGAAAACGATGCAGCTGAAGATAACTGCTCATAAAAATTTCTTTTTCCATCAGCAAGCGACTTGCTTACGACTTCAAATGATTAGTATATTTCACATAAGCTCTCATTTGGGTTGGCAATGGTAATACTTATCTTAACTAAATGTTACTTTATTAATTGAAGCATTAGTGTTTCTTCTGCTATGAGGATTCTTTTTGTTAGTTATAGTATTTTCTAGTAATTTTTAGTAAGCTTACAGAAATGATTAGTGATAATTTAGCTAATTGATATAAAAGTTATAATTATTAAATTAGTCAGGAAGATTGAATGATAAGCATCTTTGTGAGAATCCTTGAATTAACTTTAGCTTTCAGGGAACAGCCCTTCTCTCACAGCGATCCTTCCATCCTCCATTCTCTTTAAAAATCACTAATAATACATGTAAATAGCTGGTATTGGTAGCTCTGATGGAACTATTGCCAAAATATTGTAATTATTTCAGCAGTTCACATTTCTGTTAAAGGTATATATATTTTCCTAAGGCATCACATCTTATTAATAAAGTGAAATAAAATCAAATGAATCTCAAATAAGTGAGAGCAAAGAACATAATACTTAAACTTTAATTCAAAATAAGATAATGAGGTTTTACACAGACAATCTCTTTCTGTATCTATCTGCATTTAAATAAGCAAAATACTACTCTGCAAAAATTAGCCTCGTACTTCGAAAAGAAATTAATTCAGAATTTTCTTTTTCTCTGCTAAACAAAATTTAGCATTCCTAAAGGTCATGATGCCGAGAATCAACCAAGTAAGACTCAACAATTGCATCCTTTAAATTGCATTCTCCTAAATATCAAAACTCGCATAGATAGAAAAAAATTTTCATTTTCGTTCAACGGAGGAATATTATTCAAAAAGCAGTAATCTCGTTACAGAAATTTTCAAGAAATCACTGATTTTTCCAACGTCTCTTCCTGAATATAGTTTACTTTTCTTGCCTAAAAATGCAATACATATTTTTAAATCCTAAGCTTATAAATAATTACTCAGAGTCCAAAGAAATTTAAACTTAGCTTTTACTATTGAAATGATGGATTACGAAGAACCTATTAGGGAAAGAGAGCGAGTGGAAATCTACCTCAGCTGTTCAGATCTAAAATGTGGCAAAGTGAAGTCGTATGCTGTGATCCACTACGCAGAAAAGAATGAAAAATTTAAAATCTATGGAGAAACAGAAACCATCTCAGACTCTGCAAATCCCAGTTTCACCAAGCCTATCATGCTCGAATATCGCTTCGAGCAACGGCAGGACATCGGTATTGAATTATTTAACGCAAGAAGCAAAGAAAAGATCGGCGAAACAGCTTTTATGCTCGGGAAGCTGATTGCCAGTCCAAATCAAACATTTACGCACGATCTCTTTGTTCCAGGGACCAAAAGTACGATAGGGAAGTGCACATTTAGGTTCGAAGTCATGGATCTCGGTAGCAGTGACGGTAAAATACTCCGCGCCTCCGCCACCTCCCTCTATGATCCGTCAAGTAAAGGGTTTTTATGCTTCGGATCCCGAGGCACCTGCAACCCAGTCCTTCGATTTTACCGAGAAGGCGAAAACGGCACTTGGACGCGTACTCACGAAACTAACCATGTAAACAAAAATCGAGACCCGAGATGGTCTCCTTTCTTTACAAGCGAAGGGAAGTTATGCAGCGGGACTCAAAGGAAAATTAGAATCGAGGCTATCTCGAAGGATAAAGGGTCTGAGAGGCTGATTGGAGAATGCGTTTTTTCTTACTCTGATCTAAAGTTAGACAGCGCTCAAAAATTCAAGCTTAAAAACGACGCTAAGCGCATCCAAGAAGCAGGCACCGTGGAGATAACTCTTCAATCGGAAATCAAATTCTCAAGTTATTTAAAAGCCGGTCTCAAGTTTAATACAATAGTCGGAGTGGACTTCACTGAAACGAATAAGACACAAAAACTGCATAATATTTCCGATTTAGCGCAGAATGAATATCAAAAGACACTTAAAAATGTGTGCGATATACTGTTAAACTACGATCCGAATAGGAGGATACATATGCACGGTTTCGGAGGAGTTCCCAATTATCCCAATTATAAAAAACCTAGTGTTTCGCATTGTTTTCCGTGCACTGGGAACCAAGATGCCGAGATGGTAACAGACCTCAAGGAGCTTATGAAGGCATATCAATTCGCAGTTGACAACGTCACACCATTAGGCCCAAGACATTTTTCTGAGATTGTTGCCAAAGCGATGGAAACTGCGAAGACTTCTAAGCAAAAAGGCTCGAAAGAGTATACTATTCTCCTGATGATCACAGATGGAATTCCTGATGATATTGATGAAACGTTGGATCTTATGGTGCAAAGTTCATATCTGCCTCTGTCGATCATTATTGTCGGAGTTGGAGTGGCAAACTTCGGTAAAATGGCGCAGTTTGATGGAAATCAGCTGATTAGCAAGAAAGGATATCGTCCTGAGAGAAAATTAGTGCAGTTTGTTCCTTTCAGCAAATTCAAAGCCAACCCAGAAGAACTTGCCTCTGAGGTTTTGAGAGAAATTCCTGATCAATTTCTCCAATATATGCTGAGTCAGCGCTTGACGCCTGAAGAGTTGCAGGGTGAAGGTGTTAGTCCTTCGAAGAATAATGTGAAATCCAATGAGAAAGAGCTCGTGATTAAGACGACCAATAGCGAACGTATGAATCAAATTTGATGAAATTGAATTGAATAGTGTAGAAATTCTGCATATAGAGGATATCTAGTCTTGAATATAGGCAAGATCACATTTTGAATTGTTCGTGGTTTGTTAAACTGAACAAGCAAGTTATCTTACCCAAAAAAAACCATGATCTAATCTACCAAAAAAAAAATGTAAAAAAATAGGATAAAAATCGAAAGGGTACCAATAATTATCTCAAAATCATTATAAAGTAGAAATGCTAATAATTTAGTCTGTGAGCCTTAAGGCTAAATGGTGGCACCGGATCAAGTTGTTAGCACCGTCAACAATTTTTCTATTATTCCCATATTGTTATAGTGTAAGTTAATAACTTAGAGACGAGTATACTTTCTTTTGTCGGCGCTATCGTATTTTATATTAAAGGTTGTAAATGGCAATTTGATGATATTAATAGCCTTAAGATATCGTCTAGAATCGCCACAAATAAGGAAATGTAAATATCTAAAGGCATTTATCTCTTTGTAATTCCAAATCTTTTCTTACGCAATTTTCTTCTTCATGTATTTTGATAGACTGCCACAATTAATATATATGGTTTAGTTGAGGTTAATAACAAGCTGATCTCCTGAGTTCACGATCACCTTATTAGAAATCTTCACCAAGGTAGAACCTGTGGAAGAGTCATTTTGGAATTGAACTCCGATTACAGGCTGAGAGTTCAGTTGAAGTGAGGCCGATGAAGGTTGGCAGCCAGTTCCGTACAGGACGAATCCTGTAATAGCAACTTCATCTACATTACTGGTATCAACAGCAGAGAATTGGACCTTGAGTTGCTTTGAGTCACCACTAACACTCACATCAAGGAGGCAGTTGCCGCCAATGCATCGATTGTTGACGCTTTGGTCACTCATGTCAGTCAGAGCGAGGATCTTTCCACTGGCATAGAAGTGGCCTTCAGAGTCTGTCGCTAGCGCAACTCTTAATTCATGAGAGTTATCGAGGTCATCAGATCTTAAAACATTATCCGTGTTCTGGAAAGGAATCACCCAGCCAGCTCGGACAAACACAGGAGCGCTTTCATTAAGCGGAGCTTGGATAGTCTTGACCCTCGGAGTATCACAAGCGTCTTGCATTTTTTGTCTGCTCTTGAAGTCATACCAGGTTCCTTGAGGAAGGTAGAGGTTGACGTTTCCACCGTTATCGTCCAAGCAAGGAGCAACTAAAAGACCTTTTCCTAGCATGAACTGGCTCTCGCTCAATTGCTGTTGAGGGCCATAGAGGTTTTCATCAGACGGGAATTCGAAGAAGAGAGGTCTGAAGATTGTTCCTCTTCCTTTCTTCTCTAAGAAGAGAGAGTAATAGTGCTTCAATAAAGCATATCTAAAGCTGAGACTGGCTTGGGCAGTGCTGAGGACTACAGGACCGAGCGCATATGGAGCCTGATTAACGTCATCGTTGGCGTGATGATCTCTGGCAAATGGATAGAAAGCTCCGAGTTGGATCCATCGAGCGCAAAGGGTCTCAGAAGCAGTACCAAGGAAACCACAGATGTCGGCACCCGTCATTGGAATTCCGAAAATGTTGAAAGCCATTGTTTGAGCAACTGAGTATCTCAAGAACTCCCACATCGCGACGTTGTCGCCAGTCCAGTGAGCAGCAACTTGGCCTGAACCGGGGAAATTTGACCTGCTGAGGATGAATGTGAGAGGCGAACGTGTAAGGAGGTAGTCATTAGTCGCCTTGCCTTCCAAAAATCCGAAGTAAGAGTGGGCGTTGAAGTGCTCAGCTCCATCGTAGTGTTTGGCAGTTGTGTCAACAGTCTTGTGGTAGAGCGGTGCGCCTCCAGGAGTGTATGGCAGGTCATTGTAAGGATGACTTGTATTAGGCCCAGTTTTGCAATTACTGTCACAGAAATTTGCAGGCTCATTCATGTCAAGCCAGATTCCTGAGAAAGGAATTGTGTTGTAAAGGTAATCAAGCCCTTCAAACCAGAATTGAGAGGTTTTTGGGTTGTGGAAATCAGGGAAGTAGGAAAGACCAGGCCAGACTTGAGCTTCAAGATATTGGCCGCTGGCGTCTTTGAGATAGATATCATACTCTAAGCCCTTTTTGTAAAAAGTGCTTTCGTCGTTAATACCAATTCCAGCGTCGATGATGGGGACCCATCTTTTCTTTTGCTCAGCGAGGAACTGTCTCATGTGATCTGGCGGGAAGTTGTGAGAGTCAACACTGAAGTCGAAGTAACGATCCATGTAGTCAATGTCTGACCATATAACATCCAACGGAAGCTTATTTGCTGTGTAATTCTTCACAACTTGCTCGAGATAGCTAGAGTTCGGAGACCCGTATTTGCTTTGATGCCATCCATGAGCCCAGAAAGGGTGATAAGTCCATCCACCAATGTAGTCATGATAAGCTCTTACCGATGTTTCGGGATCTTTGTCTCCCAAGAAGAAATGAAAATCAAGGATACCTCCAGCGATTTTGTAAGTTAGCTTTCTGCTGTCAGTATCAATATAGACGTCCATAGCGTTGGAACTACGGAGATAAACCATATCGAAGTTTCCTGATTGCTCATGGAGAAGGTAGACTGGATGATAGCCGTAAGTTTGGCTTCCTGGTTTATTATCTCCCAAGACAGCGAATTGGTCTTTTGGCCAAAGAGTATATCCACCCGATGGTAATTGAAGCATGAAGCATCTCTCTCCGAAGCCGTAGATGTCCTTACGAGGGAAACGAGTTGACAATTCGATATAAAGGTCAGAGTAAATGAATCCATCTGCTGAAGTGTCGAATATAACCTCATTGGTGTCCTTGCGAGTCAAGGAGAATGAGAATGGCTCTTGCTTGATAGAAATGGTCACGGCTCCGTTGTTGAGTGGGATATTGGTTGTGTTGTCTGTGTCACGAGGGAATGGAGCTTGGTGAGGGATCTCCCAACGAGTGTTGTTAGCATCTGTGATTTTGACGTTGAATTTTGTGGTGGATTGGAATGTGAGAGACAGGTTCAAGAATTTGATGTATGGGTTTTGAGACTTGAGGTAGGTTGGGTTAGATCCAATGTATTGAATAATAGCCCAAAACGTAGAGTCGGTGTTGTGCTGTGCAACGACTTGGTAGTTGTTTTCAGTATTTGAAGCGAGAAACGAGTTGGTGGTTGTTCCGTTGGTATTAGTCATGAATAGGAAAGCGCATAAACAACCGAGTGCAAGCACTGTGAGGAGAATGAACGTTCTCTTCGTCGTAGAAGAGCGTGTGGGTTTTGGTCGGGAGAATAAACCCAAGGTAAGCTCTGTGGTATCTCTCATCGGAGTTAAACTGTAATTAAAAATTCAAGCAAGTGTGCAGAGATGTTCTAAGCAGAGTACTGTGAATAATTAAAAATTTAAATGAGATCTTAAGTCTGGTGTACCTCGAAAAATTGAAATTCAATAGAAATGAGTCCGTTTGTGTCTTCCTAAATTTACTTTTCATGTTGCCAGTCAAACGTCCTCAACAAACTGGAAAGTTATTGACTCTCCAATCTCTTTGAGGTAATTTGCCTCTTGATGTAATAATTATAAGGAGTAGTTCGAAGATGCTCTTCTTCTTCAATTTTCATTTTTTTTTTTCTCCCATTCTGAGCAATCGAGGTATGCGAAATTTTCAAACAAGATATTTGAATGAGAGTGAGATTATGACCAACTCTCATGATAATCTGGGGAAAAAGTGAATTTGAAGTATCAACCTTCATTTTCAATTAAGCCAGATCTAAATAAATAAAAGCTTGACTTTATTCCAGTTAGTCCATATTCCTACAATATGAATATGTATGTCAAGAGATATACAAATACAAAGGAATATTTTAATTTCCTCTATGGTAAAGATTCAATTTTATCGCAGCTGTCTTATAGAGTTTTTCTTCCACGAACTTGTTTCCTGAAGCATACGTTGAAGCATACACTTCATCTTCAATTACCAATTCATACTTTAGCATTCTTTTCGTCGGGTCATCAATTTTCCTATAATTATAAGAATCACGCAATGAACTTATATATTTCTTAAAGCTCAATTTACCTTATAGTTGGTGGTTTGAGTTTGTTCTCGTGACAGTATTTTTTCACCTTGTTCATTGGAAGACTATCCAGGTACTCTTGATCAGAAAATTCTTGGATTATTCCATGCGCCATCTTCAAAACGATTTCTTTCGTTTTCGAGTAATCGAATCCAGTATCAATAAAGATCGCTCCTACTAATGCTTCAAAGATATCTGCGAGGATCTTTATATTCGTATCTCCCTCCCGCTGGAATTGCCTTAAATTCTCCCTCTTACTTTTGATTTGCGCTCGCAACTCTTGAGCAAATTTCTCTATTCCTTCAACGTCACATATTAAGTACTCATCGAGGCCATTCTCCAGAGATATCAAAGCCAACGAATGGTTGCTTACAACGGAATGTTTCATAATCGTAAGAGTATCTAAAGGAAATAACTAATAAGATTGCGCATTCAAATGAAAGAAGTTTTACATGGATCGAGTTTTTTGGAAGCGCCTTCTTCATAGAAACTGCTGACGACAACATAATCAAAAACAGCATCGCCAAGGAACTCGAGTCGATCGTAGGTGAAGCATGTCAGGTTTCCTGCATTAATATCAAGTCTCTGTTTCTCAAGGGTCTCGAACGCGTCTTCAGTAACATCGACCTTTTTCTCAATGATTTTGGATTCGGAGGTGTATACTTCTGTCGCCGCTTTATCGAGATTCTGTTTCTGGCAAAGTATTTTCATGTATTCTTTCCTCATGCTTGGATGTGTAAACGCCTGGAATAGGAGACTGCGATTTTTGAATCTGTAGTTAAGATCTTTTTCTAATTTCTCGAAAGGATTGTAATTCAGGAAGAAGCTCGAGTCATTCATTAAGAAAGTCGGTTTGAACGTGGGGAAACTGAGGACTTCGAGCATATACAGGAATCGTTGGGAAGCTTCAAGAGCATTGCCGTTTTCGAGGTAATACACAGCTGTAAGCGCTTCTAAAACATCAGCGAGCGTTTTTTCGGGGATATGTTGATATCGATCTGGGATGAAGTCCGACTTTTGCTGTTCTTCTTCTGAGGCAAGAGTCTTGAATTCGTAGGAAAGTGCCTCGTGACGATAGGTTTCTTTTTTTAGCAGAATATACTCAAAAATCCCCCATTTAACAGCCTTCTTTTCGAGGAAGCTGTTCCGAACAATTTTCGAGCGTTCGATACTCAAAAACCCTTCAAACTCACGCTGGTACTTAACGTAAACCTCTATGGTGGAGAGCAATTTCAGAATCGTGTCTCCTAAAAATTCGTAGTTTTCATAGTTTTTCGTCAACTATCATAGATGAGATGAAACGAGAGAATGACAATTATTTTTTTACATCATAGCCAGTAGTTGATAGTGATGTCTTCAGGACGTTCCATTTGATATTTGGTGTAAAGAGTTGCTTCGGGTCGAGAAGGTCTTGAGCTATGATATCTTCCTTAAAACTGCTTTCGTTTGCGACTTCATCAATTTTTGAAAACCCTATCAAAATGAGATTGTCAGAAAACAATTAGGAAAAATACGAACCTCCTATCGTCATATTCTTATCTGGTCTGCCACCTTTTTGCTGCTCGCCGAGTTTGGACTCGTCATTGTTAGTCAAATCGAGAGTTTTTGATTGATTTAGGAAGAGAGCTGAGCGATTCGCAAGTCGGTCTTTCCAATCTTCAGCATAGCCGATCATATTGTGGGTCTCGACTTTTAAAGCAGGCATCGACTCAGACTTTCGTTTGAGCGCTTTTTCTTCTAACTCTCGTAGCCATTTCTCTTTGAAATGGATAACCTTTTCGTTATCTGCTATCTCACCAATAATTTTTTCTGTTTGGTGCAGCATCAAACTCAGAGCGGTGTCAATTGGGTACGGACGAAATTCTGAAACAAAGCCATAATTTCGCTGATGATGCTTATCTTGGCGACGATCTTTTGACCCGAGCTTCCCACCTTTTATTATCTTCCGAGTCATCTTCCCAAAACTTTTCACATGCAGAACAAAATCCTCTTTCGTGATCTGATAATCAAAATGCCTTTCCAGGAAATACATTGCTCTCGTTTGCAGGCTTCTGTTTCTTACTTTCACATGCTGCAAGTCTACCTCAAGGATAGGTTTAATATCGCTGATTATGAATTTATTAAAGTCTGTGAGATTTTGCACCACAGTGCCCTTAAAAGAGGTGGGGTTCTGCCTGAAGGCGCTGATAAAATCTTCATCGACTTGAAGTTTTTCATACTCATCATCCGAATCTCCTTTGCAATATTCAGGCGCCATAGGATCTCTAAAATAGAGGAAATATTCCGTCATTCGCTTGAGATGCTCCAAAGCTTGTGCTGCAAACTCCAAATCGATTTCTTTCTCTTTATTGATCACCACAAAGAATGAATACTTCACATCGACCAAACTTTCAATCGGAGGGAGTGAGAGTAAGTCCATGTGCTTCTTTTTCTTGCTCAAGGCACTTTTTTCTGCCACAGGCGTATTTTTAAACAACATTTCGAAAAAGTTCACATCCCAGGAACGCACAGACGCCGTTAGGAACCGATCGATTCTAACGAATTTTTCGTATTGTCCCAGCGTGATTGGAGCTTCCCCGATGTATTCAAAACTCACTTGCTCATCTTTCGAATTCTCATCCAGAGAAATTGCCATTTGCATCCCATCGAGGTGGTCATTCCAATAAACAAAACCAAGCGATCTCTCGCCTTGTGGAGTTCCGTCCCAGGTTTTTGAAAAGTGTAGGGCATATAAATGGCAGGTGATCATCCTGCTTTCTGGATCACATTTGAAGGGATGTTTGAAAGGATCGAATGAACATGGTGGGTAGAATTTTTTAAATACGGTCTTTTGGGTAGTTTGATCGATTTCTTTTCGACTGCGAATTTTCTTTAATTGCTCCAGATACTTCGGGTCATAGTCATCATTGGTCTCTTTGTCATGCTGTAGGTATTTCGGGAAGAAATGCTCATCAAAGCGACCTTTCTCATACAACATTTTGCATGCTCTGAAAGCAGCAGAGGCTTGCGAATCAGTCTTCCGACTGAGGAGTTCTCCCTTCGCGAAAATTTTTTCGATGACCTGAGGAACCAGCACGAACGTTCGATGTCCCAAAGTACCGCTTTTGTAAGTCATTACTTGATTAGTCTAATGGCTAAAATTACTATATATGCGTGATGTATTTCGGCTGTGTTATCGCTTCTGAATATTTCTTATAGGAACTGCAATACAAAGCGAGTAACTCGATACTCCAATTCGTGTTAAGTCTTGCGCCCGTTTCGGGAATCACAAGTTCCTCGAATCCAGAATCTAAATATTTATTCGTTACTCTTGAAAGTAAAAATGGGTCATACTCCGATCCAGCTTTGCAAGCTGTGTTTTAAATGCTTCTGAGTTTTGCTCCGACTTTCCGGATTCTTCCATTTTTTTGCTTTCTTCAAGGTACTGATTGACTGCAGTTTTCACTGCTTTCATCGTTACATTGAAGAGATTTATCTTCTCCTCGTAATCCTTTTTCTGAAGATAATTAGAAATTTAGTCTTATTTTGTTGTGGCTGTTTACCTTCTCTGGAGTGACAAAAATCATGTAGGTCGCGTTCTCTTTCCTGGCTCTTCCTCTGAGTTGTACGTAAGACCTGAGGTTCTCCGGAGGGTTAAACGAGATGACCAAATCGCAGTCCGGGATGTCGATACCCTCTTCGGAGACACTGGTCGAGATGAGAATGTTAATCGTTTTTTCCCGAAAAGCTTTTAATTTTAGCACTTGATCCTGATAAGTGACTTTTTTCCCAAGTAATTTATCCTGAACAGCAATCTTTTTTGGTGGACCACCCTTTGGCTTGCTGACCGCCATTGTTGGGTCAAACACATCGTCTACAGACACTTCGGTTTTCTCCTTTCCTTGCTCTTTTGTAGGTGGATTAAGGAAACTCTGATCCATAAACACTTCGCTTTCATTCAGATCTTCAGGGGCTTTAAATATTCTCTTCTTAAATTTTGGTTCTCCTTCCTTTCGTACTTTATCTCTTTGACCGATAATAAAATCACAACTAAGCTGCATTCCTGTTGTTGCTGCTAGAACCAAATTAGATCAGACCTGATCAAAAAACATACGATTACTTTGACTGTTCAAGAACTGGCTCATTCTTTCTGCAAGAAAACGCTTGGCTGTGAAAATTAAGATTGAATGCTGTTGTTTTTCTCCTTGTGGGCTCTGGTAGCTCTGGAATTTTTTAATAATATCGATGAGCTCTTTTAGTTTGGAGGAGATGAGATTTTCATTTTTTAATTGTTTATTGTTTTGGAGAAACACATCAAACGAGTCGACTAATCTTGTGAGAACTTCCTCGTCGTCTTTGAGTAGTTTTTTTGCAGTATTTTTCTTGGTCTGCAAGATTAATCGAATATCTTCAAATAATAGATAGAGTGGATATTCGCCTGTGGTTTAGAAAATAAATGACAGTCCAAGCAATTCAGCCTTACCCATCTCAGCAATAAGGGTCAAACAGTGGTAAAATATAATCTTGTGGAGCTCTCCGATGAGAGCTAGGAGCTCTTCGCTGATGCCTTTCCTAATTGCTGCTGATCTAAGTTTAAAATTTATTAGAACACTGACTCGTTCATTCATTGAGTGTACTCAAGCAATATTTCCATATGTTCTGCAAATTCTTTGAAGTAGGCTAATTTATCGCTCTGAATTTCTCTGAGAACGTCTTGGGTCGATCTTTTGTGAGCCAACACAACCAATTCTTCAATGTTCGCAGTGCCACCATGGGATGATATCAGCAGAGGGTTGTATAATGGAAATTTAGTCTTCGCATGTTTGAAGTCTGCACCTCCATCGCTTGTGAATATTTTGGCATCGAGATTTTGAATACTAAAGGAATAAAAATTTTGTCAACCCATGAAATCAACGAGACAAGAGGTACATTTCCTTCACAGCTTTTTGAATTTTTTCCACACTAATGGTTCTCGAAACCAGAATTGGCGAGGCTGTGGTGCCTATGATAAGTGGGCGCGGCGCAGTTGGGTCAGTAAATTTCAGTCTATATAAAGAAAAGTGAGCTCTTGTTAAAGATTTGAGGTATACCTGAAATAAAACTCATTCATGATGCTGTTGTATGGGTGGTTATCGTGAGCATGGTGGCACTCATCAAAAATTAAGGTGTCGATCTATAAAAGATATGAGGTAAGGGATCGCGAGCTGTGATTAAAAAAGAAATATTACATCAGACAGCTTTAAGTAGCCTCTTCTAAGAGAATTTAAGAAGCTTTGAGCGGTCATTGCATAAATATCTGTGTCTTTTTTCTCTTCTTTTTGAGGGTTTTTTCCACCAGGGTTCAAGTGATCAGGGTTCTAATCATGAGTTATCACCTTAAATATCATCAAAAGCTTACTGGGCGAAAGAGGCTCCAGAATTCTTCTCTGCGCTGTCCATGAAGAGTTAGCACTTCTGCATCGAGATGTTCAGAAAAAATATCTTTGAGCTGAGCGATCCGCGGAAGGTAATTTCTGATCTGCTCGCTCTGCTGCTCAACCAGGTTCAACGTATTTGCCAGAAAGACAACCTAGTTGCTCGCTGAGAAACCAATATTCAATAAAATCTTACTTTCTTCTTCTTCATGCACTTTGCGAGCCGATAGTAGAGTATCATGATCGTGATGAGAGTTTTACCGGAACCAGTGTCAAGGAAGATGATAGAGTTTTGATCTTTGCAAGCATCAAATAACTTTCTCTGATATTCTCGGATCACAAGAGGAGGACCGAGGTTCTTATTACTGATAACCTATAATGATTTAGGACACACTCAAAAGATTGAATCAAACTTGTTCTTTATTGCTATTATTCCTCAGCTGAAGAAGGTCGACATCCTCGTCTTCTTCTTGATTGGTTACCCAATTCCTTTCTAAGCCAAACAAATCAGTGTTTTCAGGTTCAGTTTTCAGCTGAGTAGGAATATCTAGTTCTTCATCTGAAGATTCAGAAGCAGCTTTCTCATCAAAGTCGATATCAAAGAGACCGGGTTCGTTGTTTTCTGTTTCCATCGATATTCTTGCCAATTAATAAAATTTATACTCTTTGTATATTTTGCTGCTATTTAAGCGCACTTGAATACTAGAGAGCTGTGGAGTTCATATTTTCAGATCAAAATTTTGAATACTAGGAAAGCATTTCTCTAGTTGTGATCGATGATTTCATTAGCTCACCTTCAAAAGCATGAGCGAAGTCGAAGGAAGTCCTTTCTTCTTGATTGTGTTTTAGTTTGTCCTGCTCTTTAGGTTGTCAGTGACGTTTCGAGTGATAAAGGTAATTTTTTGTACTTTCGAGCAGAAAAATGAGTGTTATTTTGTTAAACAAAACTTGTTATTGTCTTTGAAAAACTGGACATAGTGAAGAATCATTGTTTGGCACTCCAATATCCAATTTTTATGACATATCGATCAAGCATTCTTTATATTTTTTTTCACCAATCATCATGAGCTCTTTAGAAATGAACTGACTTAAGGATGAGTAAAGCTATCCTTTCTCATATTCCAAGTAACAAAATTGAATAGAGTACACACTACTTGTTCCATCTTCTTTTCTTTTTTGATTTTTTCAGTTCTTGCTGCGGAAATTTCAGAGGCACTTTATCCGGAATGAGATCCAATTGGACGAGTTTGGGCTTGTCAAGAAAGACCATATTTTCATTTACTTCAATTGGGATCAGTATGTTGAAATTTTCGTTTTATCCTGTATACAAACATCACAAGAATGAAACAAAACAATCATACAACTACACTTAACTTAATTAGTTTGTCCTAGTCGTTTTCGAAGAAGTCGATGCTTTGTTTTGTTCAAATTAGAAGATCATTCCTTCTCTGATCGAACACAAATAAATTTGACATTTTATAACGCGTTCTATTTTATTTAGAACCAAAAGTAACTTATCCACTCAGATTTTATTCCTCTCTCAGAAAACAACAATCATTCACAAAAAATGAGCGATGAAGAATTTGTCGTCGAAGACTATAAAGGCTCAAATCAAAAAGCTCAGAATCCATTGGACGGATCTTCAAACATGAAGAAAAATTATAATGATCTCAAAAAACCCGCAGGCAATAAAGTATTGGATGGCTTCGACGATAGCTATCAAGAGAAAGACAGTCGAAAACAATTTCCAACGAAAGAATCTGATTCAAACCGTCTAAAATTTGACTCATTGGAGGTCGACAGCAATAAAAGAATTAGCAACCAGCCAATAAAGCAGATCGAAAAAGACCCTTACGACAGTCGTGACTTCGACGCCGATGATAATCAATCACATGTCAAATTACAAGAGCATAAAACCCCAGATAAGCAGCAGCAAGAAGAGAGCCGGAAAGATCTTTCTCAAAAACAAGAATCACCTTTTGAGAAAGATAAAAGCAGCCAAAATAAGGAAATTTTTGATTTAAAGCCATCAAACAGGAGACACTCCAAGTAAAATACCATTGTATTGTATCTCATTACTGAACAATGATTTAGTTTAGCTTCCGAAAATAAAACAACCGATCCGGAAGATCTGCAGTCGGAAGTACAATTTTTAAGGTAATTGTGATGAAAATTCATTCAGTTTTGCATATCTAATTTCGCTTCACAGTTTTCCTGATGACAAGACGAAAGACCAGAACCAGAAACTAAAACAAGAGCTGCTTATGATAGCAAAAGCATACGACCTTGCCTGCCAAAAAGAGATGGAAAGAAGGCGCCATCGCTCCAAAGAGGAGACAGAAAACTCCGAATTGCTACGTAATAATCCTTGGTTCTTCGAATTGTTGATGGTGCTATAATAATAGAAAAACAAAGTGAAATCAAAGGAAATTATGCAAAAATAGATACATTAAAGACTCAGATTATGACAATGAGGCGACAACTTGAGAATACTTATAGTTCTGATAAGTAATGCCTAACAATTTTTGAAAATGGAGATATAAACGATGTGCTAATTAATTAGAGTAACGCAAAAAGAGAATGAACTGAAAGCAGGCCAACGGGAACTTGAAGGTGTTCTGAAAGAAAGAGAGGGTCTCATAAAGATAAAGGCTGAACAAGGAAAAGCGCTTCAAAACTTGAAAAATGAAAATCTCTTTGACGCTAAAGTAGCAACTAAATTCTTAGATGCACAAAATTAATCCCATTGAAGTTGAACCAAGTGACTGAAGATCTGAGGAGAGCTAAAGAGCTGAACAAACTTCTCAACGAGCAAGTGAATCAAAATGAGAAAGTTCTCAAGAAGAATCACGAGAAAATTGTGGATCTAGAAGAAAGGTGCCGTGAAATTCAAGCAAAAATTCATCAAAAGAAAACTTTTGATGCTCAAAAAAAGCATGAAAAATTAGCAGAACTGAAAAATGAGAAGGGAGGAAAACACAAAGGAAAGACAACAAAATTAGACCCCAAGAAAAAGGAGGTGCCTTCTTTTGTGAATATTGATGTACAAGATTTAACTCCTGAGAAATAGTCTGAGACATTTGCTCTAGGTCACTGAGACTATGATCAAACAACTGGAGGCAAGGCTTAGCGAGTTAAAAGAAAAGAAAGGAATGCTTGAAAAGAAATTTGATGAGAATTATCGCAAAGCAGGCCATGATAGAAAGGAAATGGAATTAGAGAGCGCCAAACTACAAGCGATTATAAGGGAGAAAGAAAAGGTTCGTTAAAGACTCGATGGATTATTCGAAAATTAATCTTTACTAGGAAGTAAGACTGAACAACCTCCGTTTAAAAGAGATAAAGAAGTTGTCGTTTTTCAACGCAGGCAAGCGGGATGATGAACAAAGCGGTATTTTCACAATTCCTTTCATGTTGGTTTTTACCATCTATTCAATAGGTTCCTTTGAGGTACCTGATGAGGAGTTACTGTCAGACGGTGAGGAAGGAACTGGCAGTATGGATCTTGATCAAAAGGGCAAAAGCTCGAAAAAGACTCAAAAACCAGGCCCGCAATCGAAGTAAAGATTAAAAATTTCATTGAAATCATTATTCGATTAGAAAGGGATCAGCATCGAAGGAGCTGAAGGGAAAGACCAGCGATAGAGTTGACCGACAAGATTCTGTGAACTTAAAATTAGAGCCTCTTCGAGACTTGCAAGAGATTAACAACACCGAAGACTATCTGAACGAAAATTTCGATTACGATAGTAAAGGGGATGAAGAGCT
>ENA-UOUE01001001-UOUE01001001.1-compost-metagenome-genome-assembly--contig:-NODE-1001-length-20214-cov-8.223817_pt1 | contig 20214 bp, 15 predicted proteins | sample MGYA00238146_ERZ747223 | MGnify/ENA primary metagenome ERZ747223 (study PRJEB28781, sample SAMN06268865) | compost metagenome | isolation source: single cell | place: USA: California, Emeryville, Joint...
GATTATGCCTTTAATCAGCTGAGTTTGCTTTCCGGAGATGGCTTTGATGCTTTGGACCTTGATATCGTAATTGGTTTTCTCAAAATAAAGCGTTGATAGGGCCTCTTCCAGTGACTTTTCGCTGATATATTTCTTGGCTAACATAAGTTTGAGAAAACATGTATATCATTGTTATAGGTACGCATATGCGCTTCAATGTGAACTGTGAGAATACCAAAACTGAAATCAAGGTCAGTGATCGTTCCATCCCCTTGTACTTCTCTCTAAAAAACTAAGAAAAGTTCTAATGTTGAGCTTACATCTCCGTTCGTTTTGGTTTCTTCTATCTCTTTGGTGAGAAGAGAGTCATAGAACGCTCGGTATGTTGCGGCGTTTGCGCTGAAGGGAAATGCCTCATGATAAGCTATTTTCTGATTTTGCTGGTTGGTTGGGTTGGGTTCCATGAATGGATTTTACTATGGGAAATGATTTATTTTATAAATTAATTGCCCTGAGTCCTATTTAAGGTATTTTAAAAGAACTCCCTAGTCGGATAAAATATGGAAACGTGGGAAAAAGCCGCGCATCCCTAGGATATCGCCTTAAATCTTGCTGATAGCTAAAAAATACTAGGTTTAAGTTCCTTGCTACTGTCTCTTGAAGAATCATTTTTCTGTTACTATTAAAGGAATCTTGAAATGGTTTACCCAGTCTTATCCCAATTACAAGAAAAGAAAAGCTTGAGATTTCAAGTACGATGTCCAGCTAGGTCTGCTTTTCTCTCAATAATCGAAGGTTCGCGTGAAGTTCAAGACCAAGAATGTTGAAACATTGGAATTCTCCTTTTTATAGTATGTCAAGCTAGATCTCCCAGCTTAAGAAACATCTTAAGAAAGACAAAACCACCGTAATGGTCTTATTTAATCAAGTAGATACATGAAGAAACAAAAAATAAAGCAACCATTTTTAAGAATCAACATCATCTAGTAAAAATTTCCCTTCCTTAAGTAGGACCTCGAATTCTTCTAACTGCTTCCTGAACCCGCTACCAGGGCATACCACTTCTCGTCTTTCCTTTACGTAGTTGTGTGCCTCTTCAAATGACATCTTTTTCGCAAACATAGTATACGCGATTACTATTGTCGCACTACGGCTCATTCCAGCAGCACAGTGAACAAAGAGCACTTTAGAGCTCTGAATAAACTTAATTGCTTTCTTGAAATACTGGGAGATGTTTTGAAAAGGATCATCTTCAACAAGGATGCTCTCGTAGACGAAATCATCTGGAAATCGCATCTCGAGGTACGTTCCGACAGCTAGAACATGGGTAACTCCCTTACTTTTGAGGAGGTCTTTATCGAGAGCGGCGTCTTCGTTGCCAAGAAAGAGGTTTTCTTCGATCTGGTCGATCTCAGGTGAAAAATTTTTTCTGCTTTTCTTATAATCGCTCATCATTTTAGCAGTACTGTCATAGCATCGCCTACAGAGTGGATAAGGAAGTCTTAATTCTGGATCCGGCTTGCTTGACATGCATTCACGGCATTTTTTCTCGTCTCTGTCCCTTTCCATTTGACAAACAGTATTAAATAATGAAATTGAAAATGAGTTTTCACTGATCTTCTTTTCTGATTCAACTTAAAATGAAAAGGCAAAAGCAAAACGGTTACTTTCGTGGCTTCATAGAGCTATTTGGTTATGGTTGCTATATGTATATATATATGTGACTGATGATAACATTACAATATGTTTATGAACGGGATTTAAAATGTACTCTCGTCTTCTAAGTCAAATGACAAGATTACACACTAGACCTATAAAAGATATATTGATCGCCCCTTTACACTCTAACCCATGAAAATAAATTATTCACTGTACACTGGTATGCTGCTATTATCTCCCAAAAAAAAATATTGTTAAGCATCAGCGTCATCATCAAGCGTAAATTTCTCTTCTTTAAGTTGAATCTCGAATGCTTGGAGTTGAGTTTTGAATCCTTCGTTAGGATAGATGACTCCTCGCTTTTCTTTCACATAGTTGTGTGCCTCCTCAAATGACATCTTCTTCGAAAACATAATGTACGCTATTACTATTGTTGCACTGCGACTCACCCCAGCAGCACAATGGACAAACACCACCTTCGCATTTTTTATGAATTTAAAAGCTCTTTTGAAAAATTGTTGAATATCTTGGAAAGGACTGTCTTCTACGAGAATATTTTCATAGACGAAGTCATCTGGAAAACGCATTTCAAGATAAGTCCCAACAGCTAAAACATGTGTGATTTCTTTGCTTTTGAGGAGGTCTTTGTTCATGGCCGCATCTTCATTTCCAAGATAAAGGTTGTCTTCGATCATATCGATTTCTGGATAAAAATTATCTCTTCTTTTCTTATATTCGCTCATCATTTTCGTCGCTTTTTCGTAGCATGGTCTGCATATTGGATTAGCAAGCTTGAATTCTGGATCCGGTTTGCTTGTGTAACAGTCGCTGCATTTTTTCTCATCGGTCTTTTGCATTTCAGAAGCTGTCCTGATTGAAATTAGTTAATTAGTTTAGTTTTATTGCTTTCTGATCCAAGTTTGAGGAAAATTAAGATTGGTACTAATGACCACAACTGATCTTGATGACTCCGACTACGAATTTATTCATGGATTGAGAATTAACGGTTGAAAGTTATTATCATTGAGATCTGAGGACTAATACACAAGCAGTAATTAAAGTTGATGGGTCCTTTGATCAACCTAATAGCAATGCTCCATGAATACCTTGTTTGGATTCGGTGTTAAATTAATAAGACAAAATAACACCATATGAATATTGGAAAGGAGATGGAGTTAAGACAAATATTTTTAGCTTGAAACATTTTTTCCACCCTAAAACTTTACTTAATTCAAATACCATCATCTTTATAAGGAATACGGAAAATTCATTATCTAAGCGTCATCCTCAAGTTTGAACGTTCCATCATTGAGCTGCTTCTCAAATTCTTGCAGCTGCGTTCTGAATCCGCTGTTAGGGAATATTATTGACCTTCTCTCTTTTACATATTTATGCGCTTCTTCAAACGACATTTTCTTTGTAAACATAGTATACGCAATCACGATCGTCGCGCTGCGGCTCACACCAGCTGCACAATGCACAAACACCACTTTCGAGCTATTGATAAATTTAAACGCTTTCTTGAAAAATTGCGCGATGTTTTGATGCGGACTATCATCAACGAGCAGATTCTCATAGGTAAACTCCTCTGGAAATCTCATCTCAAGGAAAGTACCCACGGCGAGAACGTGTGTGATTCCCTTGCTTTTGAGTAAGTCTTTATCGATGGCAGCATCCTCATTTCCGAGGTAGAGGTTGTCCTCGATCTTGTCAATTTCAGGATATGTGGTTTTACGGGTTTGTTTGAACTGCTTGAACAGTTCAGCGTTTGCGTCATAGCAGGCTCTGCAGGTTGGATATTCCAAATACAAGGTAGGATCTGGTTTCTCACCACAGTCAATGCATTTGTCTTCAGCTCCAAACATCTTATGAAATTAGTGTATTTAAAGTATTACTATTGAAGCTCAATTTCATTTCGTTGATTTAATATGCTGGAGTTTATCTCAGATCCGACCAGATTTACAAAAAGTTGACGATTTTCAAGAAAGATATTCACTCCCATTTAAGTAAGTGCTTTTCTACTCTGGCTTTATGCGACGATGTCTAGTGTGCTGAGTTAAATATTTGTTGTTGGTTGTGTGAATTAATAGATAAGGTTCACAACTGGGAAAACACATGAATAAATCACGAATAAAATTGTAATATCTGAGAGGATTATGTTCAACACTCAAGAAAAACAATAAATCTACTGATATGCAGGTGGTACACACTTTATTTAAGAGTTATTAGACCCAAGTCGTATTGATAGAACAAAATCATCATATGCATAAAACAATGATACCTGAAAATAAAAAATTTCTTAATGATGATACAATAAATATTATTTAGTATTAAACCCAGAATCGAGTTGAGCATTTTGTTATAAGCTCATGATAACTTATCAAACCCAAATGAACGATAGTTTCACAGGTCGAATGCGATAACCTTAGACAGTGATTCCATCTTTTAAGATGCGCGGTAAGAATTAAGCAGATTCATTTTGAACCATAGATCGCTGAAATCTTCTTCATCGTAATAATCAGCTGGGTCATGAGGTCCATTTTGCTTGGGTTTTTCAGTCTTTGATTGATTACTTTTCTTCTTATTCATTGGGCTCGTTTCGCTTTCAGAAGTTGTTCTCATTAAATCGATTTTGCTCTCAATTTCAAACCCAGTGACTCTGGAGAACGAATCATGCTCTTCCAAGATAGTCGAAAGACGCTTGCTGTTGCTTCTCACTGCGTAAACTCTTAATCACCAAACAAAAAAGCGAGTTTTACTGTTATCAGGGAGCATCAAGGTCTGGAAGGTGTGCATATGCGCACCAAACTTCACAACTGGAAGATCTTCAAACTTGATCGTGCCCTTGATAAATGAATCATATCTTATCTAAACCCATGGATTATCAAGAGGCAGTCATTGAAAAAAATACCCAGTCGAGCTCCGGTGTTTTTGCAGGCTGTCTTCGAGGCTTTTTTGGCAATAGAAGTAGTTTAAAAGCCACCATCAAGTAATCGTATTCGGGCAAGGTCGTCGCTGGAGATTCATTTAACGCTTTGAAGTAAATTAGCATTTCCCCTAAGATATATTAATGACTGCAATGAGAGATATGGATTACTGGGTGCGCCTTTACAAATTCGATTGAGATCTCCTGTTCTTTTGACCTCATTCCAGCTTGTGACATTCACTTCATCAAACAAAGTAGCTACACGTTGGTGTTTAGAATAGAGTTTCCAACTGAAATTTCTACCTCCTTTGAAGAGATCCAGTAATATATAGCCTAGCGATTCCAAATCATCTCTCGGTGTCGGGCCTGTTGTTAATAAAATCGCATTAGCATTTCGGTAGAGCCAAACAATTGAGGTACTTAGCCCAGATAGTCTGTTTATACTTGAATAATTGTCGATTCCTATCATAGTGCCAGTAAATTTCGGTGGGATGATATTTCCTGATGCATCACAGAATTCATATAGGTGCTGGAGACCACACATATAAAATTTGCCGAGATGTGTGCCCATGCCCACTAAAAAATGTTTCGCATTGAGATTTGTGTAACAGTATCCCATTTCATGGATGCGCCTTAGCATTGCCACCTATGCAAGAGCCGGTAAGAGGAGACAGAAGCTGAAGTTTACTGCTGCAAGGCCAAACTTAGCAATGGTTGTTACGCTAAACTTCTTTTTCAGCATTTGGTGAACTTGAGCTATATTTGGGCCGATTTCTTCCACGATTCGCAAAAAAGAGCCGTTCTTTATCTGCAATAGATACAAGTCAGGCAGAATAGCTAGAAGGGTTTGAGGATGAGTGCCAATGAAGAGAGTGAATGGTAATTACTTCCTTTTAATTCATTAAATAGTTTGGATTCTATCATCGCGCTTTTTTTGGTGTCATCGCCCTTGCAGTCAGTCTGAGATGCACGGTAAGATTGCTAAATATTGCGAAATTGCCTACCAGAATAGCAAGACCACTGCGCCGGCCGTCTTTCTGAGAACCTAATAAATCCCATGCATATGATGAAAAATCGACTGAGGTATCAGGTACATCGATAAAATTCTTCGTTGTCAGACATATAGACTGCCTTTGGATCAATCTTCCAAATAGAGGTGCTCCCTTTGGGAGACCTGGCTTTTGATTTGGTTTCCATTAGAAGCTTATATCTCTACTCAATAACGTTTTATTCTATGAAAAGCATTAATTAAAGCGTTCTCAGAATTTTTTAATTTTTGTAAGCACACGGGACAGGCTTTGGTCTTAATAATATAAAATTAGCGCGATTTATCTGGGGTTTTTGGAATATGCTTATTTGATCAAGAAGAATTATTAATATTTCGACATCATTCTAACTGGAATCAACTTTATCCATCAGAACTATTCGATTTACAGATTGTTGATTCTGTAAATGGCTCTACTCGTTATGATTCTGAAGTCTTTTTAATTCTGTGTTTGACGAAGCGAGGTAATTAAATGCGGAACAAATGATAAGAATACATATCAAATTCTTGAAATTCCCTCGAATATGCGTTTAGTGCTGAGAAAATTATTCGGAATAGCGCAGAGAGGCGGTCCCTTTGCTTAACAATCTGCTCAGGCTCTGTAGTTGTAATCCTACTCAATTCTAGTTCCCAGTGGTACCAAGTTGATATTCAAAGTGATTTGAAAAGACGAGTCTCTTGGAGAGAGAGAGTCATTCACAAGCTTGATCCTTCCTTATTAACTCAAGCACTGGTGCACCCTTGAAACGTTCTTCTTCATCAGAAATCAACCACTGAGTGCAATCCGTAATGATAGGCTCTGGTCTCGGTGCATGTTTTATGTCATGACTATAAAAAGAAAGTGATGAAAAGCAAAATGTCTAAGGAGGTTGATGACATCGCTTTAATTCAAAGTTAAATTATGAATTTGATAGATTATCTTAAGAAGCAACTTGTTTCAATAAAAGAAAATGGAGTGACTAATAAATCAGATTTGAGAAGTTGAGATTTGCTAAAACCATAAATAAGAGTTGACGGTTCCCTTCTAAGCGACTACTCGGCTCTTTTACGATCCACAGCATACTATTTGAAAACTTAAAATTACTCCTCTTTTATCTTGTAATTTTCAATTTTGCTCAAAACACGTTGTAAGTGTGCCATTATTTTCAAAATCAGAATACTATGACCTAGTCCCACAGCAAACTCTCATTAAGTCAGCAGCTAAGATCTTTCTTTTTTACCTCAGTTAATAATCATATTCCAGAAATCAAGCTCTGCAACTGTCTCTTTCATCAAGTTTCATCCAACTTGCACCAGATCCCCAGTAATGACTCCTATTCGAGGCAAGAGAAAAATCGATGAAAAATAGCTCCATTAATGATCTCCAGCGGCCTTAAGCAAAATCACGATAGAACTTCATGAGAAATTTCAAATCCACATTCTCAGCCAGCTCGACACAGGATTTTTACGAATTATGATTTTCTTGAGATTGAAATTGAATAGTAAATGATTTTCTGAGGAAGCAAGTCTCCTGTATCAGGACCTTTGAGTCAGCATTTGTGTGTTAGCTTTACCTATGAAAACTAATCACTCCGCACATTTTTTTTTTAAAATTGTACAAAAAAACGGCATCAAATGTAAAGCATGCTTCTTATTTTAATTAAGTGCTTCGCGAGATCAGAATTTTTAAGGAGAGCATTGTTATTTTAAGACAAGAATATTAACAAGGGCTATTTATTGCGATATCATTTCTTAAAATAACCTCCCAGTCTAATAGGCTATGAGTAAAAAATGCAGCGGTTTAATAAATAAATTAATTAACTCTCACTCAAAGGAATAATCAAACTAAACAACTTTAGACCCATGGCAAGTCCATTTGAAAATGTTCCTGGAAAAATTTTCCTCGGTGGAATCTCTCCTATAACCACTCACGATATGGTTTATAAGTACTTCTCGGCCTTTGGAGAGCTCATTGACTGCGTGGTCATGCAAGACCGAGCGACCGGCAAGTCCAAAGGCTTCGGATTCGTAACTTTCAAGGATTCAGTCGTAACCAACATCGTGCTCTCTCAAGCCCATGTTATTGGAGGGAAAGAGGTACCAAAAACCTGGAAAAAGAGGAATTCTAACATATTTTTAATAGATTGATTGCAAACGAGCAGTTCCCAGAGACCAGAAGGTCGACGTGACCAAGGAGGAGGTTTCCTATCGCACTAAGAAGCTCTTTGTCGGAGGTTTGCCTCAGACAGTTACCGACGAACAGTTCAGAGAGTACTTCGACCAGTTCGGACGGATCGAGGATTCAGTCATCATGGTAGACAAAGTTACTGGAAAATCACGTGGCTTTGGTTTTATTACCTTCGAAAGCGAAGAGAGCGTGGAGCTGGCGGTTTCTCGCTACTATGACAACAAAATAGATGGGAAATGGATCGAATGTAAGAAGGCGCTTCCTCGTGACTCCAACGCGTCAACAACGACGGTCTCACCTTCCTTGAGTGCGTATTCTTCAAAGAAAAATTCTGTGAACCAAAACGCAGCCGATAACGATTTAGAAATCGTACGAGGGATTTTATCAAATAACCAAGGACCTTCAAGCGGTTACTCTTCGAAGAAGAACTCTGTGAACAAAAATACCGCAGAGAACGATTTGGAAATTGTGCGTGGAATCGTGGGAAATAACCAAGGGCCTTCAAGCGGTTACTCTTCAAAGAAGAACTCGATGAATAAAAATGCTGCTGAGAACGACTTAGAAATCGTTCGAGGGATCCTCGCAACCAACCAATCGTTCCAGAAGTTATCTATTTCAGATAACGGGAACAATGAGTTCACGCCCTCGCCTTTCGGTGATGTTTCTCAGCAGCCTGGTCTCCAACCCAATTGGAATAACGTGGGTCAGCCGACCAACTTAAATAAAATGTGGAACGAGATTCCCTCTGACGTTAATCGTATGAATCAACAGATTCCTGTCCAATGGGAGCAGCCACAATACCAGTACCAGCAGGGCATGCAACAACCAATGCAAGGGTACCCTACACAAAATGTGTACTCCACTCCCGTGTTTCAGCCGACTTACCCGCAGCAACAATCCCCGCATTTCGGCTACACTCCAGAGCCCAAGAAGATGTACCAGCCAACCCAGAGCAATTTTGCCGAACCCAATAAAATTTCGGACCAAGACGATGAGTTATTCAACGAAATTTTTTCGTTGGTAGGAGGAGGAGAGAATCCCTCGCAAGAAGAGGAGACTAACTATCGAAGAGGAGCCATAAACATTTCTTCGAATGTGTTTCACCCGAGTCAATTTATCTTCGGTGATAAGCCTCCGACCGGTCTGAATATGAATAGCGCGACTTTTCAGAACTTCAAGGAGCCGACTGACCTTGGGATGGGGTTCTTCTCGCAGCCAATGCAGCAGTCGACTAACTCGACGAAGTAAAGAGGGGGAGTGCTCTTTTAGGTCAGGGTAAAGCGGTTCGAAAAGGTGTTTACGCAATGAAGATTATCTATTGATCTATTGAGTTCGAGATAAGGATAGGACTCTAAGTTTTTTGTATGAATTTAAGCTATTATTTTAGGTTGGGTAGCATTATTAGTTTAGGTGTTTATTCAAAGAGATCTTAAAGATAAGAACATTAAGCACAATAAAAGCTATTGTTGAAATATTAGTAAATTCATTCTTGATCCTGAATGTGTAATAACGTAGTGTTGTTTTGCTAAGAATAAGTCAGAAGATATTTAAAATAACTGAGTGCTTTACTTCTTATTTAGACTAGATTAATAGCGGTATTACTCTGAAGGGAAGTTGATATCGGAGTTTTGTTGAGAAAATGCAAAAAATGGTTGAAATTTACAAGACATAGCCCGTTTTAAGATTATATGCTTTTATTCTCAATCGGACTCCGTTGAGTCGAATTGGTAGTCTTTCATATCATTATTTTCATAAAAAGGGAATGCGCATTGACTTGTAAAATTCAAGGTAAAGTTCAAAGAACATTCCCCTCTGTGAAGCTGGAGATAAAATTCAAGAAAAGCAGCTGACTATCTTCTCGATGAAATACTAGACAAAGCCCACAGCCAAGCAAACCCCATTTCTTCCCTAATTAAGCCTCTCAGAAATCATAGTTACCTAAATACTTATAATTTAGCAAATGGCCTATTAAAAGCACTCAGGTGCTCACTACAAAGAAATTCTCCTCCACTTTCCAGTCATCCGCATCAGCTCAGTATCCCTCAATTCGTTGTTGGTAATTTCTGATTTTAAGGAGATATTCAATACGAAGTTGCCCAGAAAAAAACAAAAAATGAATTTTTTCTAAGGCTCGAACAGTTGTTCTCCTGATGTCATTTCCTCATGGAATCACCTCTTCATTCTATCAAGAAGAAAAGAGAGCAACCAGCAGTTGGCTCTCTAGTAAATGTTAACCCATAAAAGGACTGAAAGCTAGTGACCAGTGGAAAATTCCCGAGGAATTCTGAGGATCCAGCCTTCGAGACACAATTTAACTACTTAGATCTCCCTCAGCGGTGGCAATTTAGCTACTTTATTTCATAAAGTAATACCAGCGCTCTTTGGTCTTCTCAGTAGTAAATAATGTCCCGAAAAAGAGAGGTTGCAGGAAAAAAATGAAACTTTCTCCAATTATTTTGCAGCTCCTCGGGTGTGATTTATCGAGTTTGATTGAGAAAAGGATTATAATTTTTATTGACTAATCGGTATAAATAGCGTGAAGCTTATCAGAATCACAAAATTTATGCATGAGAGCCCAACTGGTTCTTAATTAGTATTTTCAGAGCCGTCGTTACTGAAATTGCCGCTGATCAGCCTAATGAAAGAATCCAAGGAGCGTTTGATGCCCACGGGCATCAATAAATCTTCAGACATGGTTGGGAAAGCAGCTTATAAATTATACAGTTTAATCGTCTTGAGACTCGATAAAATTTATTGCTCAAATCGATCTTTTTGTGTTTATGTATTTTATTCCAGGTCGGCTTTATTAAACGGTTTTTAAACTGCAGCCACAAACAGCATAAATTTCTTCAAATAAAAAAAGAATAAATAAAACTAAGATGAATGATATACCCAAATTCAAATGTTCAATCTTTTCTGTAATAAAAGTCTGTTAGCTTGAGCGGTTGTTTTTCTCCCCTAAAGCGTGCGAGGCTGCTCAAGCCTTCTAAAGTTGTTCTAATTCCCACCAGAGCAGCGGAATGCCTTTGCGTTTGCACAATCGATAAACAACGAGTAATGAACGCGCGAATTAATAGGGCTGAGATTCTTATTACGTTCTAAAATTCTTTCACTGAAAATCGAATTTTGTGTATTAATTCCAGTGAAGAATCAATATTTTGGAAAATAATTCTCATAAGTTAGCCTTAGTTCGTGGTTTCTGAAATAATTATAAATTCGACAGCTTTCTGGTTTCCTTTTTGAGTCAGAAAAGGGGAAGAAGAGGTTTGGGTGCCATCTGATGTGGAGTGCTCAGTGCTCTGAGGGATGTGACTTAAAATTTGCAAGACTTTTGGCACTTAATTTAGAGTCGGATGAAATATTCTCTGAAAAAGAATGGAATTATGTAGTTTGCTAGAGCTCTAATGAGGAATCTTTCGTTCAATTTAGGAATGGGTTTGAAGTTTTGCAACTCCAGAATGGCCAGATTACTGAGATTACTTGAAAATAGAGAAATGAATTGAGCAAAGATTATGAAAATATCAGAGTAGCAATACGTTTTCCTCCAAATCAAGTGATAATTGCAAGAATTTTGAGTTTTCGAAAGGAAAGTGCAACTATTTTTGATGACTATTTCTAATTTTAGTCCAGTATTGCCAGCAAGACAGGGCATATACATACAGAGCCTCTTTTATAGCTCGCTTTTCTCAATGTTAAATGAAAGCCACAACCTTAAGAGGTGAACGAAGTTTCACAGTATTGTGATGATTACGAGAGGAAAAATTTTCGAAAATTGAGAATTTTAAGTTCAGGCCACCCTGAACTAGGCCAGTAAGGCTCTTTCTGTATTGAATTGAGGATAAATTGAGAGATCATGACTTCTTTCCAGACAAGATCAATAGAATAGATTATTTTCAAGTACTTGTTCTGGTTTTCCAAAAAATCTGCTCTGATTAATGGGAATATATATCGAAAAGCAGCCAAGAAAGCCCAGACTTAATGGTAAGAGGCGCACTGAGAGGGCATACAGCTATGAACTAATTGTGGTCAACTTAAGAATTTCTGTGGGAGTTTGTCATCGTTTAATTCTGAAATGTGAATTATTCATTCAAGAGAAAAAATTAATATCAATTTTGAAGTTGGAATGAAAGATTATAAAACACTGGATATGGTTAATGGTTTTCGTTGCTCATCAATCTTTACTAGCTACTGATTTGATAGCATACTGACATTCTAATTTCTTATTTATTCTATGTATACAATCGACCTGAGTTTAATGATGGAGTCTTCCAAATTCCAAGACACTGATTTAGGTTACATTGCTTTGAGGTAAAATTGAGCAAGCAGAAGTTGTCTCTATCACGCCTTCAGAAATACCGTATTTAAATTTGAGACTGAAAAATGAAAGTCCGAAAATCTGATAAGTTTTTTTTATCCATAATTTCGAACCATTTTAAAGATTTGATATCTTGATTTACCAAAAAATAAAAAAAAAAATATATATACGGTTTCGATTAGTTTCAGGGTTTTTTCATTAATTGATCTCTACTGCATACAGTAAATACGAGTTGCAATTGACTTCAGATAGCTTGGTTGATAGATTTATGAGCAGATAATGAAAGAGATTATTCTCAATTCAAGCAATGTGAAAAGCCGTTTAGTATTATTATTCATGACATTTTCATTCCTTGTTCATAATTGATATGTTTTGATACTTTTTTCTGGTTGTTTGTTTAACAAAAAAAAAGAAAAAAAAAGAGACTAAAAGTTGTTTGATGATCGCCCTCTAATCACTGCACTTATGAACCATTTTTAATTTGCAAGAGAGCCATTAGATAAATAATGTACTTTCCACTTTTAAAAGATTTATAATCTTTCGAGAAGGTTCATCCTGCGAAGAATCAACGCGATCCTTTCTCTTTTGAATCTCATGCAATATTGCCTTAGAAGAGAGAAGAGAAAAATAAATGCACTAGACTTTAGAAATGAACCCCAACTCCAACAGAATTGTAAGCAATTTGTACTGATATCAAATCATTTTGATGATATTGAACCGGTCTTTCATAATTCAAATAGAATTTAAAAATGTCGACACGCAATATATACTTCTCTCAAATCATATTTTAACATCTATATTGGTATGTGCTCCATGTGCTCCTCCTGCTTGTGCTATCAAATAGTCTTGAGCAGCCTTTTTAAGATCGTCAATATGGAGGTCCTTTTTTTCTAATGAGACTGTTATAACAACTGTGATTATGCATATTATACCTTTGTATAACCGAATAAGTCTCCAGTTACCATAGATCAAATACGCAAACGCCACAAGCATAACGACGTTCCAAGGCTCCGTACCGAAGACCGTTAACAAAGCGACCACAACCGTAAGCACGACTAAAGCTTGCTGGAATAATTCCGTGAGCTTCAAGCTTCTTTGATAATAAGCGATCAGTCCTAAAATTGGAAGCACTAATGCAGCTGCCCAGAAGATTGCATAAGTCCATGTCCAAATTGCAGAGAGACTAAAAGCTCCTAACACCAGGAGTATCCACCCGAGGACCATCAAGCCCTATGAAACGAAATTCTTATTCGAGTAATAAATTCTGCCTCGTTACCAGCATGGTCCATAAACCGTAAATATACCATTTAAATTCTTCTTTAATTTTCTTGTCAATTATTGCTGCTTGAAGGGCTTCTCGTTGAGCTTCAGCTATACGGGAAGCTTAAAAAAATTGAAAAAGATTAAGAATGTACGCGAATGGATTGGAGATTCGTTTTGAGTAGGTTTCCCTGACGAATCTCGAGCTTGATGGTTGTTTGGAGTTTGATGAGGATGGCTTGGTGAATGCTGCTCTGGAAGAGTGCCGTAGTTGCCTTGAGAGTGAGACATCCTTTTTAATTAAAGTGAGATTACAATTAATTAGGGTGCCCGTTTTTTGTTGGTTAGCGCAGATTAGATTCTTTTTGTTGAGGCTTCTTTGGCATAATAGAGAATGGCTTGGAGATCGATAAGACGATCATAGACATGGGGGGAGAAGGTTCTGGAATATGGATCTGCGAGAAACTTGTAAGAGGTCATTTAATATGTGAATTTAAGGGTGTTCTAAGAGTCAGTCTTAATAGTTTGAGGATAACGGATATTAATTGTTTTAGAAACCGTTTGGTTAACTATGATAACTCTGCTTAACTTCAACTTATGCTTGTGCTGGGAAGGTTTTCTAAATTTGAAGGTAGTTAGATCAAAAACATGCTCGGTGTTAGTGTTTCATATTTCAGAAAAGATGGAATATTTTCATTTCAGAATTAAGATAATGATTGATCGTAATATGATCGTAATACGCCATGAGCAATATATTTATATGTTTTAAATCCTAATAGCATGTCGTGCTTTTTCGAAGATGAAATACTTCAGGATAAATTCCACTTTTTTTACAATAATTTTGAGGGTTCAAGAATATTAATTATGCACAACAAAATCTGCTAGGTCTTCGGAAGAAAGGCATCTCTCAACCATTTATTTAGCGAGGACTTGAAAGAATTATCATTATCGAGTAGATATAATGTTTATTTAATTCAATCTGCTATTCTGAAGTAATATTGATTATTGACTTAAAAGTTTTGAATTGAAATTTCCAAAATAATAGTTATTTAGCATGCCATAGAGAATGGCAATTATTACTTAAACAAGTTTAATTTTAACCTTTTGAAATCCTTGAAATTCTCCGTCACAAACTCAGTGGCTAATTTCCCCAATTTTTGATTCACTTTAATATTGAATTTGTTGTTGCAATCCAATATCATAATCTCACTTTCCGTTAACGCTGCTAAAATAGTACCTTCAGAATTCCAAGCAATGTCCACAAAACGAGATTGTATTACTAATAAAAACACCCATTACATTGCAACATTTTCACATGTGATTACCGTTATCATGAACTTCATAGAGAAGACTCAATTTAGAAGTAGTAACCTCATAAACGAGCAACTGCGCTTTATCAGCAACAGCCAGCAATGACTTCTTAGGGGCCCATTCAATTCTTTGGCAGCCGTCTTATTCAAATTGAATAACTAAGGATCCTTTTGCTATAATAAGATATTATTCCCTTGTGAGAATTTTTTCGTAATTTTCTCTCCAGTATGATAATTATAGAATGTCAGAATGATTGCTTCATCTTCTGGGCTCAGCGAAGTATAAGCCAGAACTCCTGTGGTTATTTTAGCCTGTAGAATTACACTTGATTTTGATGCGCTTATTTTCTTAATCTCAATCAAATCCACACCTCCTGTCTTCTCTTGAATTCTATATATCAATATTTCGTCTTTCTTCATTGTCATTATAAGCGGAATATTTTCCTGATCATAAGCAATGCTGATCTCTGAGACATCTTTGCCTTCAGGTTTATTTGCGATTTAATGATATCAAGGATTAGATTACCTATCGGCTTCTTTATTAATGGCTGATTCTCTTTCTTTGAAAGAATGGAAGAGAACAGGAAGAGCAAATTGCTGCAAGTAAAGGCAAGTAACTTTCCATCTGGAGTGGAATGAACAGCCAGATTATCCAGTTTTTTAACTATTTTGAGAAAAATTACTGAACATCGGTTGATAATAAGAAAATACTTGAACCGATCTTTAAATCGAAGCGGTCTACAATTTCACTGAATTTATCCTCCCGCAACTCGATGGTCATCATCCCCTGGTTGAATGTTACGACCGCGAAGAGTGGGGTTCCGAATCCCTTGAATACAAAGATATATATTGCTATAAGAGTCTTAGCCTAAAAATCAGATATTTTTAATTTACCTTCCACTCTTTATAAGAGAAACTAAGAGGAATGTCCTTCCCATTGACAATGCCAGCTAGTTGGTGTTGAGGATCCAAAATGAGCAAGGTTGGAAACGCGATAGATCTGAAATTTATGGTAGTGGGAATACCTATCAAGTTATGTAAAATTAATTTTCAGAGTTAGTTTCCTTGCGATTTCTTAAACACCTTGCTTTCGAATAATAGCTAGATTTGCGAGAATATCAGAACGGGATGGCCTCTTCCTCGGATCTCTGTCTAGCATCCACCGTAGTAGTTTTTTGATTGGCTCGGACAGAATGAATTTAGCAGAAATCACTCCATCAATCGCTCCGTCATACATATTTTTCTGTTCAAACTCATTGAGTCTTTTGATGTCGTTCTTGGGTACTTCATTCAGTTCAAGTAGCAAATAACCAATTATTCTAATTTCATCGGCTATATCTGTATTATCTTGATTTGCTATTCGTATCATGGTAGATACATTCTCATTCTCAGGCAATTTTGCCCAATTTCCTATCAGGTAACCTTCATTCTCCTCTTCAAAGAAGATATTTGCGGCATCTAATAGTCTACTGCAATCTGACAAGTTCATCTTCTCTTTCAAAAATTTAATCTCAGAAGTCAGATTCATTATGAATTTTTCGATGTTGAGCATTAGCAGGTTATTCGATTTAGACAATGACAAGTTGTTTAGGTGGTAGTGGAGTGAGAGGAGGGGCTTGGTAGCAACAGCCATGCTTTTGTTCTTAATTTCAAATGTTTCAACGAAAACAGATTGCGGATGTAGACAGCAGAGGTGTAACAGCTCCCGGATGAAGCGCTGTGCTGCAAGGCCAGGGTTCTTTCCATAGTCGACATCAAAAACTCGAATTGTGTGGATTTCTTGATGTATTATGGATTTCGCTTGAAAAACACGATAGGCATCTGTTTTTCCAACTTCTGCCAAGTCAGTTTAGTAGTCTTTCAGCTTCGGAGTTATTAGTTTTTTCCATCGATGGAGATTGAGATTTTCTTGCATTTGTATATATAGTTCAAACTAGCTCTGTTAAATGATAGATCTTATGTTCTCCAAGAAATTTCTAATATTTACTCCTAGTATTTTATTTTTCAGCTTACTGTATTAATGGTCAGAGTCAGCTCGGTAATTTATAAAACTGGCCTGGAAATTTGTTTCTTTTCTATTCTGAAAGTATTGATAATGAAAATTTATTCTAACCTTATTTTTGTAAGGAGGCTTTGACAATGCTAGTGAAGCCTCTAAAAAGGGAGAGGTCCTATTTATTCGAGGTTTTTTTAAATGATTTCCTTTAAGCTTTTTGAACATACTTTCCAATGTTTTTCAGTTTACAAGCAATTGAATCTATAGATATGAAATTCGCTCGAGTAAAACGATCTGCAAAGGTAAGGGTAACAACATATTGTGAAATTTCAACGAAAAGACATACAGAATGCCTGTCCTCTTTGCAATATTAAAGGTCAAACAAATCAAATGACAATTGCGCAAAATCTGTAAAAAGTCCTCTAACAAACTTTGTGGCTTCATCGCCCAATTTATAGTTGGGATTAATCGCTGATTTACCATCATATTCATAAAACCTAACCATTCCTTGATTTGTAATTATTGCTAGCATTGTTCCTTCAGAGTTCCAAACAATATCAGTAATATGTTGACCTAAAATCAAAAATGAATTTGTGTTGGAATATCGCACAACATTACCAAGATAAATGTGATCTTCATAGCGTGCAGTTCTTAGTGGCAACAGCCATACTCTTTCCACTGATTTCGAGTGTCTCAATCAACACAATATGCGGATCGAGGGTTCTACCAACTTTTCTAAAGTCTGTGAAACGATATCTGAGGTTAGGAGGAATGAGTTCAAGGGAGCTTTCTGCCATTTGAACTTACTTTCTCAAATAGATTAATTTTTTATCCTGTATGAATTCAAGCTTTCCTAGCCTTTGATATGTAGTCTATTGTGATGGAGCCAACTAGCAATTGGGAAAATTGACCTCTATAAATGTAAATTATATATATATAGAGCTTCCTATATGAGAATCACATATTCGCTTGGAAAAGTGGAAATGTTCGTGTTGACAAAACTAATTTAGAGCATTTTGTTTCAAGTAAATACTTGTGTGTGCTTTCTGTAATTTTGCAAAATCCTTTACCAAGATCGAATCACTGCCTAAACACAAGGTATTTTCTATTTAAGCTTCTATTCTGAGATGAATTTTGCTCGGCCATGTTCTACAGTGCTTTTCTGATAATTTCCAAATCGATTCTTTCGTACAATGATGAAGCAAGAAATAACAATACCATTATGAGAATTGTAATCACCACAAGATACAAAATTTTTTACCCTTTATTATCCCACACGTTCAACAAATCCAATATAATTCACTTGAAATCATCGAAATACTCTGTCAAAGATATAGTGGTTGCGCTGCTCAATATCTCTCTTAATTATTGAGAATTAATTCATCATCACTCATAGATTCTTCCAATACCTCTTTCTGGAAGTGCTATTCGCATCGTTCCTTCAGACTTCTAAATAAAAAAATGAAATTTGTTTCTTCAATATTGGCTCATTTCTCTTCTCCAAATAGCTGAAGAAAAATAGAGTTGTGCAATGGATTTGAGACCGCTAACAGAAGAAATTGGCTCAAAAGTAGAATTTATCAGCTAATAATCAAAAACATCAAATTTCATTTGCTTGGAATCTTGTAGTTATCTCTCAGAAATTGAGTCTCTGCTTTGCTAACATTGGCCTTTCAGCTATTGCGAATATTTCCTTGTTATGGTAGATTTTAGCAGGACATTCTGTTAAGGCTACAATCAAATCTCCTTCTTAATCTCAAGCAATATCCGTAGGAGACTGGTTTATAAGCAGAGCATGATAATAGAATTGATATATCTTGACAAGTTTACCGAAATTTTGATTTACAAATCATGTTTCCCTTTCTGGAACTAGTCGTATCTGTATATTTGTTGTGTATTATTCCTAAAGTCTAGCTCGGGTGATTTGCTACTAATTTCATCACTTAATTTATTTTCCAAAAACATGACCATAGAATATCAGAAACTGCAGCGATTCGTTAGTATTTTTTCAGATCTTCTCGACTCCGAGCGTTCTAAATGTTCGCGTGACGCTCTAAAGATACTTCTTGAAGAAGTCACCAAAGAAGAATTCGACTTTTTGTTTCAAATGATCACTGTTTTGCTGAACTCTAGCGATCATGTGTCTTCTCCAGCCGCTAAGTTCAGATTGCTGTTCTTGCTCAAAACGATCGCTTTTTACGGAAAGTCCCGACGAAATTTCGTTGAGTCGCTAGTAATTCAGGACAATCTCATTCGAACGCTTGTGGGAATCGCTCTATTCCATAAGGAAGTCCCATTTCCACAGAAAGGGCAAGGATTTTTCACTTCATGGCCTCAAAGCCAGGCTGAAATGCAACACAATACAGCTATTGCGAATAACTTGATTGGTCTTTCGCTTGAAATGCTAAAATATTTTGGAGAGAGTGAACCTCATAATATCTTTGGTGCCATTTTTAACGAGCTAGTTAAGAAGTTTGATTACAAATATCCGAGTTCGAAAGTGTATAGCGATAAATTGTCAATAATCAAGCGGAGAGAACCCTTTTTTAAGAAAGGTGAATGCCAAGCAAGTAAAATATGCAGCTATTTTGAAGAAGAGGAAATGAAGAATGTTCAAGAGGAAAAGAAGAACACAGAAAATGAAGTGCAAGAAACAATACGTAATCTGGAACGGACATTGGCCAGCGTAACCCAGATAGTAAGAGAACTTAGCACAAATACTTTTAAGGAAGGAATACAAATGATATTATTAAAGCTTGTGGATTGTCAGATGGTTGGAAAAAAGATAAAAAGCTTATTAAATGGGTTTCCTCTTCTTGAGATGTGTAAGAAAGGAGCTGATTTATTTTTCAAAGCTGCCGAATTGATACAACTTGCAGACAATTATGTTCAAGAATATTTTGTATCGGTGATGAAAGAGGAAAAGGAATACTTGAAAAGTTTGCAGATCCACTTCAGATTTAACGTTGAGGATGAAATTAAACAGAAAGAACATAATGAAGTCAATCAGAACGACGAGAAAGGGGACGCTAATAATAAGCCTAACCCCTCAGGAAAAAAGCCTGAAAGAAATCCCAATAAAAAGCTGAAAATTACGTTTATTGATGAAGATCTCATGAATGACGCCCAACAACCTAGAAGACCCGAAGAAGAAAACAAAAAAGTAGAGATGCCACAAAGTTTCCCTTCGCTACCTTCTCACTATGGCTCTCATTATAAAATAATCAATCCTCTCCTCGAGAGTATTGAATCATTGCCGAGTGAATTTTACACAAAATATTGGCAATGGAATAAAGTGGCTCACAACACTGAGTGGAGTATTTATCAGGGAGTTTTGAAACAGAATGAGCAACTCAAAGTGATTGGTATAGTGAACAAAAATAAACTTCCCTCAGAAAAGGCTTTAATAGAGTTCAATCAAGAAATTCGTTACCGTAAAATGGTTAAGCATGAGAAAGTAGCACCTCTTCTTGAATTTGGAAAACCTCCACAATCTGATGTTCTTTGGTTTGTTGAGCTGCAAAAGCGAACCATTGATTCAACAAGCTTCAATAACT
>ENA-UOUE01001003-UOUE01001003.1-compost-metagenome-genome-assembly--contig:-NODE-1003-length-20212-cov-14.570052_pt1 | contig 20212 bp, 8 predicted proteins | sample MGYA00238146_ERZ747223 | MGnify/ENA primary metagenome ERZ747223 (study PRJEB28781, sample SAMN06268865) | compost metagenome | isolation source: single cell | place: USA: California, Emeryville, Joint...
AATGCATTTCTCGCAAGAGAAAGGAAAATAGAAAAAAAGAAAGAAAAGCCCAGGTCGGTGAAAGATCGTTCATCCATCCTCCGAGGATATCACTTGAATCATCTCAAATTTGATTTAATGATCAAAAACCGTTTAAAAATAATTTTATTTTAGAAGAACTTCCCATCTAGCATCATTTAATAATTTGCTAAGCATTCATTGATATTAAGAAAAACAGCTCACCCACCAAGAAACATTTATATGTAAAATACACCTTTTTACAAGAGATTAGGCTTCTTGAGACTATAAGGAGTTCCAAAGAAAAAATGAAGAAGCAGAAATATTCAAGAGATTTATCTGTGATTCGGCGTCGAGGTTAATATCGCTTTGGTCTCTGATGACGAAAAGCGTGGCTATGTGGAGTTAGAATCATTTTTCTGGGCTCCTTCTCATAATTTGGTTCTTATCTCCGATCCAAACCATAATGAATTTGCTCAGTATCGCGTAAAGCGTTTGCCTTTTGCCTTTAAGATCGCAGAATGGTTTTTCGGCAGCTTCAGAGCTTCATTGGAGATGCTCTTGAGAAGAAGAAGAGTTCATGCTGTTTTTTTCTGCTAAGATGCAATGATTCGATTCATGGCGGAGCAAAGTAAATTGAAAAGAAGATCTTTTTGTTTTACAAGAAATTTTCGAACGCCTAGATTATGGACTGCGGATCCTGAGATGACATTGAAGGGGCAATTTCCACTCTAATGCCCTCGTATCCAACAATGTGTCTGAAATTTATGCAGGGAGAAGGAATCAGCTTGCTCTGAAAAAAATGCGCTTTCGGAGTAAACTGATTCGCATCTCCAAACTAAGGAGGGGCTATTTCTCCTTCTTGAAACTTTTCCAGCGCCTTCGGAATTTCTATGATAGCGGAGAGTCTCGCAGGAAAACTTTAGAACGAGAAAAGAGAGAATTTTGTAACAATATAACGAGAAAACTCCCTAAGTGAATATTTCTCTAACTGAATTTAGTAATTTCAGCAATCTAAAAAAAGTGAAATCTTGAGTCATATTTTGGCTTCTTCACATCCGTATATGCAACTGTAAAGCGCTTCCAGTTTCTATTGAGTACAACCGTTAGTTGTCTCCTGTTAACGATAAATAGAAAATTTTATATTAAGTTGCTGGGGACCATTCAGAGTAATTCTCGCGGAATCCTAGCTTTATTAGATTTTTACTCCGATCTCATAAATTCTCACTCACTTTTTAGCTCGCGATTGGATTTTAAGATTAAAATTTTTATTTTCTCATTCTACTGAGCAAATTAAAGTCATGCTTCCAAAAAACGAGTCAAATGACAGTGAGGGATCGACTCCTGCAGGTTCTGAGGAGTCCGAAGCGAAAAAAGATTCATCCAGCGAGAAGCTGCCTCAATCTTCGATAAGAGCTGGTACACCAGCTGTAATCCATTTATTTTGATAAAATTCCGATTTTTCACTCTTTCAATTTTCGGCCATTATCTAACTTTAACTATGAATAGGGGATATAATTCCTATATCATCAACCCTACTTGTCTGGTCCTCAGCCAATATGAATAAGATTAATATTGCTGATGTTGAAACGAAGCAATTGCTTGATACCTTTGATGGAGTTCAGCTAAAGAAGGTCAGTGCCGGTAGTTGTTAAGTTTTTCATTTTTGGCTGAAATTTGAAACCGTCGAAAAAGAACATGAGTTTCGTTGGACTCAAGTGAAAGAGATCGCAAACACAGGACTCCTCGTTAATATTCACCAGCACTGCTTTGAATCTGCTAACTTAGAAGTATTTGATATCTCACGGAAAAGGAAAGCGAAGAGAATATATTCATTCGAGGAAGTTCAAGGAAGTAAATTCATATTTAAATTCTCTCATAATCATAATCTCTCTCTCCTAGTGACAAGTGATATGGGTCTGACTTATAATTCAAGAAGAGGTTTTCTTGGTGCAATTCCTGTCAAAGGGGAAATCGCATATCATCTTTACAGTTTTGCGACTTCGAAGGCTGGCAATATTGTAAACCTCATTCGAAAATCGAGATGGCACTCCCAGCATACAGATGAAGCAGGTATTAATAAAACTTTTTCATCGCAAACTCTTTTAACATATTTGTAACTAGACAACTTTATACATAACATTGATTTCAACTCAAATGGAGAGACTGTGGCAACAATAGATTGCCATGGAACATGCTTAATATCAGATCTCAACACTGACAATTACAGCTTCCATATGCGACTGAACAAACAAGAACCGGGTAAGCAAAATTCTTAAAATTACTATAATTTTCAAGGGTCTTATTCTACCACCATCAGCCATATTTGTTCTTCTTATATTATTTAATGGCGACATTAAAATTTCTCGTACATTGCTCTTTAGATTATAGCGGCCGTTGCAGATGGAGCACCAATAGTGACGAACCTTTATTATTCGTCAAATATGATGGCAACCAACTCAATATTTTGGATGTTGAGAAGAAAGTACTCACGTTAAAGAACTCGATTCAGACAGAATCAAAAGGTAAATGCACCTAATTTTGCTTTTCTCTTCTTCTTCATTTCAAATATGATCATATTCAAATAATTAAAGAAAGAACTGTGCAAGCAATAGCAGCTGAAGCCTCATAAAGGAGGGTATTGCTGCTGCACTTATTAACGATATCTTCATCCTTAAATATCGTCAGAGTGCTTGGAAAAATGTTAATCTTTTTCCTTTATATCTCCTTCGGTTGCTTTTCTTGTGATTTGACACTCATTTCGGATAGACTTGACTTTTTGGATTGACGTTTGTCAGAGCGATGGAAACTTATTGGCTTCAGGCGGCTGTGATCTGAATGTAAAGATATTTGATAAACGAGAATCGAAGATTGTCCAAACCTTCGATGACATCCACGATGGTAATATTTTTGAATTATTTAATATCTCATTTCTGACTTCCATTTGTGATTTTCTAGGTACAATTTTTTGTGTGAGATGGAGTCCGAGCGGCGATATGCTTGCAAGCGCTTCCAGAGATACATCAGTTGCCCTATTGGACTTCAAGGCTGGAAAAAAGCTTTGGACTGGAAGCACCGAAGATGGATGTAAATTTTGCCATGAAATCAATAAAAATTATTCTAATTTAATCTTAGATGAAGCTTCGTCGGTCTGTTTCTTTTGAGTAAAAATCAAGTTAATAGTCATACGAAGAGGGAGGAGACCACAAGAAATCTCAACAATCTTTTAAATTCACTCATGACAGAAATCATATTCTATCCTTCCTAGCATATCACGACTTCACTAGATCTAAACGCAATTAGAAGATTGGAAATTAATCTCTTAACAAAATTCTAATGTTTGTCTAGGCTCTGGTTTTGAAATTGTGAGAAAATTCCTGTTTATAATGGATTTATCAGAATAGCTTCCATTAATTGAAATAATCGTAGAGAGTCATTCAACACTTTCGATTCTTGGCGAATTAAATGATTAAATGTAGATATGATCACTGCTGCTTCACAGACATAAAGAAAGCAGTTAGCTTCCTAATAAATGTATTACTTGATAAATTCTATAGATTTGAGAGTGAGAGGTTGTCTTACTTTAAGACCTAAACGTCCGACAACCGTTCAGAGTAATACCGCGAACTCCTATCTTTATTTAATTTTTCTCTGATCTAATCAAATTCCCACAAACATATTAGCTTGAGAGTAGTTTTGATTATTGAAATTTTATTCACTCGCTATATATATATTTTGTTAACAAATTCATAAAGTAATGCACCAAAAAGCAAGTGAAATGATGATCAGAAATCAACTCATCCAGCTCTAGACGAGGAAAAAGCTCAAAGTGCCGTATCAAGCGATGATCTGCCTAAAAGTCGATAACAACTGGTACTTACATGTCCTTTAATCCACTTATCTCGATAAGATACTCATTTTGCATTCTTCCAATATCTTACTATGGTTTATTTTTGGATAGAAGAGAGAACTATATCTCCAACACTATTGAGCTTGTCCTCAAGCCAGAATAAGATTCATATCGTAGAACTTGAATCGAAGGAAGAGTTTGCTGACTTTGATGGAGTGAAACTTAACAATAGGAGCCGTAATTTTTATTTTTCAAATTATACTCATGCTTGATAAACTATCTCCCAAGAGTGGAGCGACGGTTGGACTCACGTGAAAGAGATTACAAATGCAAAACTCCTAGTTTCTGTTCACCACATCTGGAATAAATCCGCTAGCTTAGAAGTATTTGATGTCTCACGCAAAGGACAAGTGAGGGAAATATATTCATTTCAGGAAGTCCCTGGCGGTAAAATCATTGTGATTTTCCTTATCATACATCATTTTCTAGTGACTGGTAATGGAGACGTGACCTATAATCCACGAAGAAACACCCTTGGTGCGATTCCTATTGAAGGGAAGATAGCGTACCATCTTGACAATTTAGTGACTTCGCAGGATGAGGTTATTGTAAAACTCATCCGAAAATCCAGATGGCACTCACAATATAGCACTAAAGAAAGTATCTGATATAGATTTTCTCCATTTGATATATTTTCTTCCAGAAAACTTAATAGCTGGCCTTGATTTCAATCCAAGTGGAGAAATTGTAGCAACTATCGATCGCTCTGAAACATGTGTAATATCTGATGTGAATACTGATAATTATCGCTTCTACCTAAACATGACAAAAACTGAAGGTAAACAAGGAAATTGCTAATTATCCCTAATTTTCAACTTCCTTATTCTCTCATGACGAAACATATTTTTTCTTTTTCTCATAATCTCTTGCCATCATTATTTCCTATGATTACTATTAAGATGAATTTGGTCGCTGCAGATGGAGCACTAACCCTGATGAACCAATTTTATTTGTTAAGTGTATTAGGAGATATCTCAATATCCTCGATGCTGAGAAGAAAGCTCTAATTTTGAAGGGTCCGATTCAACTTGAATCACGCAGTAAGTGCAGCTTTTTTTTTTGTTTCTCTTCTCCTGCGACTTTTTCACTTGACATACGAATCAATTCCAAAGAAATTGATGAGAGAAATGCTGTCTCTTTTCAATGGGGGAAAATTTAACCTTTTCATTTTATGTTTGAAAGAGTGTGTTTTCTTCTTCTTCGATTCTCCATATCACATCTTCTAGCTTCACGCACTGGATGGATGTATGTCTGAACAATGGAAACCTACTGGCTGTAGGTGGCTGGGATAACAATATTAAGATATTTGACAAAAGAGAATCGAAGATTGCCTAAACTTTCGATGACATCCACGAAGGTATCAATTTTTTGATATGTTTAATAAATTATTTCTACCTTCTCAATGGTAATTTAGACATGACCAATTGTGTACGCTGGAGTCCAACCGGAGACATGCTTGCGAGTGCTTCAGAGGACAAGACGGCAGCGCTATTGGACTTCAAGACTGGAAAAAAGTTTTATACTGGAAATACCTCAGATTAGAGTAAATCTCCACTACTACTTAATCTGATACTAGTCTCATTCATTTAGATCCTGCTATGTCTGTCTGTTTTATTTGAGATAGAAGTGATGGGAAAAAATCACACGAGAAGAAAGCAGCGATCTGAAACAATCTGGGAGGATAATCTTTAGCTCCATTGAAAAATAGAACTATTGATGATAGTGATTATATTTTGTTCTCCCTTATTTTTCAGAATGCCATCATGCTTTCCTCCTATTTCTCTGAAAATTAAATGACTAATAAAAGAAAGCTAACTCAATCGAACCAGCATACATAAAATTTAGCTCAAAAACGATGATTGTAGAATATTTGTCCTGAAAGATAGAAAAAATTTATAAGTCTGGCTGTGACAGCATTAAATATATACAGAATAATAACAGCAAATAAATTGAAAAAAATTTAATATATCTTGTGTTATAAGCAAAATAACAACATTAGACCTCATCATTATATTATATCTTTTTAAGCAGATTCTTAATGTAAGCGTTTTTCATCAAAATAGTCGATGGTAATATCGTTAACAGCTTCCTTGAGATCCTGTATCTGTTTTGAATCCAAATCAAAAGCGGCATCCAACTCGCAAAGTAGAGAAATACATAGATTACCATCCCAATAATAATAAAAAGGTTCATTTGCTGACTAGAGACATTGCTGATCTTTTGCAAGTTCTGATCGAAAGTCGCCAGTACAGGATCAAAAATTGAATATATGGCAGACCATAACGTCCAATCACTCATGAATGTCTCTGAGCGAGTTATCTCCATCAGCGTGGTTGATGAAAAATTAGCGCTGAGCATGTTGCGAAACGTTTCTGTTGTCTCAAGGTACTTCATATAGCCCCCAAGTAACCCTCGTGATGTGATTCCATTGAATACTGTTGGGCATTGCTCTGCGACTAACGTTGAATTGGGAGCCAGAGTACAAAGATCGCCGTCACTCAGGATGTCCAAAGCCATCTTTAACTCATTGAAGATGAGAGCACCTCTCCAAATTTTTGATGAGCCTAAGAAGAGATCGCTTAAGATACTGTAATGACCACTTGCTGTCCCATATGCTGAAGCTGTCTGATTCATCCATGTAAATGTAGTATTGTGATCTCTGGAGGACGCATAGCTCAAAGTTTGCATCCAAACGCTCTGCACTGTTGAAAAGCTTTTGTAGGACTCTACGAGATTCTTCTGTTCCATCAAGAGCGACCGCATCCCGGCTGTTCTAGCTTTTTGGCGAGTGAACAAAGGGATGAATATCACGGAGTAAGCTAACACGTATAATAGCGAAATTATAGCCATTGCAAAGGGATTTGTCGAGTTTTTCTCAAAGGTTTTCGAAGATTGTGATCGTTGGGATTTTTGCTCCTTCGAATGGGGTGCAAGAGCCTTTTCCTTGCGCTCTCTTATTTGGTATTCGGACTTATTGACAAGAGTGTCGGTAAAGAAGACTTTATATTTTGATAAACGCTCAATTTCAGGAAGGATGGAGGAATCCGGGATTTTAGCAAACACCGAAATGATGTCTTCTTCCTGCTCTTCGAACCTCAGGTAGATGCAGATGAAAATAATGACCAAGGCCACAGGCAGTAAGATCCCAGCGATGAATATGCCATTTAGGAAATCACTCATCACATCGAAATTGGTGAACAGTTGGCTGAATAGGGTATCGCTGACTTCGTTGAATAGTTTTGAGTAGTTAATGATGTTTAGGCGCAAAAACTCTATATCTGTAAGGCATGTGGTGTGTGATTTGTTAATACTATCAGAAACCGATTGCATGTACACGCTCGCAACCTCAATGGCTTCGTGGAGTCCAACCCTACGATCCGAGGGTTTATCTCCGACATAGAGATCCATATTAAAGTTGCTTCTAAAGAAATCAGGAGACACATCTTCTGGACCTAAATTGACCGCTTTGTTCATGTAAGTCGTCAAAAAGTCCCTGAACACGTCTTTAATAGACGATCGTATGAGAGGCATCCATTGGTCGCTAAACTCTGGAGTATATAGGCTGTTATTTAGGATACTGTTGTCGGCGCTTGCGGCGAGCTCTGAGTACGCGTGGAATTTATTCATCATGCTCAATAGTGTCGATGGATATGTTGCTAGGTCAGAAAAAGTAGCCAGACCACCTACTTTCTGATTGATCATCAGATAGTCAGCAACAATTAATGTGATTAACGAGAACGTGACAAAGAACCCAAAGCCATGCAATACCTTGAGCACAAGAGGAAGCTTCACATTAGTCAGCGAGCCTCGCAATTCTTTTATTTTATGGGTCTGGGAGGAGCTTCTTGAGGAATGAATTGATGTCGGCTCGAGTTTATGAATCTTCTCTATTGCACCGGATTTGGACATGTCATCAATTTTTGTATTCGTCGCAGCAATCGGTTTATCTGCAGAAAGTGCGTGGGAATCTTTTGCTGAAGGGCTACGTTCATTTTCTCCTCCATCGCAACCAATATAATGAAATTTTACTGGAACATGGAGAGATTCAATATTTTCTCTCATATTATGTTCCATGACATCATCAAATGGATGTTTCGATGGTATATGTTTATGCACTTGATTTGTATGGAAATGCATATTCGAATCGAGAGCATGACCCACATTCTCGATATTCCCTGAGGCTTGAGTGGAATCTTTTATCAATGTCTGGATCATTTTCCTACCGCTTTCCGCTGTTGCTAGTTTGGTTAGTCCTCGCGTAATATTTATAGTGACCAAAAAGCATGCAACACCATCGTCTCTGATGAGCCGAGCCATGCGATACAGGACTTGTAATCGAACATCTTGAGCCTTGACTGTGTTTCCGTTTATCCAGTCTTTAGTGCTCTTTTCCGTCGCAAGGATGACATAGCCCAAATGATCTCTGTCTTCAGACTTCTCATCATAGCTACTCATAACACTCAAAGAATGATCTGTGATCAGTATGTCGTCTATACTCCGTCCTTCGAGGTGATTTATCGCTGCCAGCACGCCAGTATCTTCGAACACTTTGCCAAGCATGCCGCTGACTCCGATAATAACTCCGTTATCCTTCAGAAGAATATATCTTGAGACCGAATCTTGATTCCTTCTCATATAATATACCTCAACAACGTCGCTATTCATCACTTCGAAAACTCGGAATGCCTCAAAAGATCTCATGTGGCCCTGCTTCTCCCTTGCAAAGAAAGTTCCTACCGATTCATGCTGCTCTTTCTTAAAAGAAGCCTTGGAGGTGGGGAAATAGCCAGGAATAATTGCATTGAAATCGAGTCTATCATGGTCTTCGGGAGAGTACCCAAGGGACACCAAAAATTTCTCGTTTATTTTCTTCAGATCTCCCTCTTCTTGATGGTCATTCGAGCGGACAAACATATCGACTCGATGCTTGGAGGTGCTCTCGAGGCTGTTGATTGCTAGTTTGAAATCAAGCTGCGCAATTGACCGATGACTCAGTTCTAACTCAAGCAACTTTTGCGCTTTCAAAACAAAATGGTACTTGTAATTGAAATTGAGAGCATCATTGTTCTCGAGTACATCTAAAACGAATATCCTTGCAATGTGGCGACTTTCGAGGCTCTCTGTACCTTTCCGGATTTGAGCTAGCGCTTCTTCTTCATCTTCGAGAAGCTTTCGACCTTCCTTGGACAACATTTTCATATGTAGAACCGGCTCGAGTAGGGCCCCCATGAACTTCAGTTTTGAATCAAGATACTCTCTCATGCATTTTTTCGTTGTTAATGACTGTCTTACAGCTTGTGATACGTCATTGATTGACAGCGTTTGATTTGTCCTTCTCGCACTCATTGTCTTCTCTAAGGACTCCTCGAATGATTCTAACTGGCAATATTGAATAAATGAGAGTTCTTCTTTTTTTATTTTATGACTTGCCAGCGCGATTAGTTTCAACGCTTGGACCTCCTGGAAGTCCACGCTTGCGAGGAATGAAATGTATATTAACATATCTTCCATTGAGAAGGAGTGCTGGTAGGTATTATCCAGCAGCTTGTGGCTGAAGACCGCGTCGATGAAGCTCAGAACAGTTTTTCGGGCTCTATCTTGAAGGAATAATGACACTAGACGAGGCTTTGTTTCTTCACAGACCACGGACGTTTGTCCTAATAGGCTTTGGTCATTTATATTTAGTGATGAATGCGTAAGTAGCGTATCATTTGAAGAAAGAATTGAGGAGACCGTATCTAGGAGAACCGCATCGTCCTGTGACTCGAGATGAGTGTAGAAAGCTAGGAGCTCCAATGCTGAGATGCGCCCCTTAGCTAAAGCTCCAGTTTTCACTGGAATTTCAAATGCCCGCTTGAGTCTTTGTTGGAAAAGAGAGGAAGAAGCAGTATAGATCAGCGGAGAAATCAGCAACAGAGGAAGTTCAGTGAAGGTTGAGCCTTCGAGATTCAGGATCTTTACGACATAAGATACGCAATACATGGTTCCCACAGCATTGAAGATAAGGCTACTTTTATGTAAATGAGAGCAGTAGTATCTAACATGGCTAATCAGCCAGATAGCCTCCGACGCGAAGAGCGCCAGTAGCAAGTAAGAGGCGATTTGAGCGTATTTGAACTCGATTACCTGAGCTGCACTCACAGCGGTGCTGGCTACAATTAACGTCAATTCGAAGAGAGTGAGTCCGAAGTGAGATCTTGGGATGAGACTCTGATCCCCGAATGCAGGCGGAAAGGAAAAGAACTCGTTTATTAAGTTCAGAAGCAGGATCAGGACGATGTTAGGGAAGACGATAATTTCAGAAATCACATCCCATGCGTCTGCGACTTGGACTTTATTTTGCATAATTATCAAGAAGGCTGTCTGAAGCACTGGGACGAGCAAAAGGTACCTTGAGATGTAGCTCCCGTGCTTTACTACGAATGCAAATACTGCTGAACGTTGGTAGGGATCCTTTCGACGCTGGCATTGAGCCATTGAGTGTATTTCCCGCAGAAGGGCAGCCACAACGATCATAATGTATCCAAAAGCAACAGCATTTATTACGTTGAGTGGAATATGAAATGTCTCTGATAGGGTTTGGATATGGAAATGACTCGTGACGACCCGAGAATATTGATTGAAGCCCTTGCCTGTCCTGCAACTCTCGTGATTCAGAATGGATAACATTTCCAAATGATAAATGAGGATGTAGGCAATCGCGGTCCAGCGATTGACGGAATTGTCAGTTACCGTTTGGCGTGCCTTGTTGAATTCTAAAACAAACTTCCTCAAAAGGACGTTTTTCATCTTGCTTGTGGACAACGAAGTATTTGATAATTGTTTTTATATTTTATATCCTCTGATTATTTAAGTCAGCACTGGATTGATAGAAATTTGTTAATTAGAATTAATGGTCGAGAATGACACATAAATTCTATTGGAACCATTAAAAAAACTCCAATTTTTATAAGAATTTTATTCGTTTCATCGAAACCGAATAAATAAATTAAATAAAATAAGCACCCGCAAATCGAAATTTTGAAAGTGTGGGTCTTTAATCGTTTTTAAAAATATCTAAACCAATGCAAATTTCTCGAATTTGTAAGTACCTGATTATAATAATTTATCTGAATTAGTCAATTAGCCTCGTAAGGGTTTTTGCTCTTTCCATCTTGAAATATCTTCAATCTTTATGTCGCTGATCCAGCACCTGAGAAAATTCAAGCAAAGGTTAACTCTATCTGAAAGTTTTATGAGATCATTGTACCTAAACTTTGTGATATCAATTGGTCAATTAATGAGCTGAAATAGGCCGTGCATCACCACATCCTCTGAATTTGATAGGGTATTATTTCACAACACTTTAACAGAGAGATCCATTAAACTAGTTCATAGTTGATTAATTATGATAGAGAATCAAATCCAAATTTGGTTTGTGTGTGTATTGATATTTAGATAGTGAAACTCAGAATAACTATTACATGAGCTGTTGGTCTCAAGACTAAGTCTAACGCGTGCCTGCCACTGTTGAGATCAAAACCTATTTGCCCATTTTTAATAGAATATACGTATTTGTGAACTGACTGTTGAATGGATTAAGTACGGTAATTGGTTCTAAATGAAAGTTCGAGAATGTACGTTCTTTCTGGAAAGTCTCGAATCAGATTGTTGAGTGCTAACTCATTAAAGGAAACCATAGACAAATTATTTACATTCGAACGAGGGTCAAAGAAATTATTTGATCGTAAATCTATTCTGAATTAATGTCATTAATGACCCAATATTCGATGAGCCTTGCATTTAGATACACTTCACGCTATCATATGGATTAACTTAATACGTTTAGAGGTATGAACCTCTGTGGAGGTACATAACCAAATTAAATACTTCTTTAAATATTTTAAAAAATTTATTCAGTAAAAAGAACTCATAGCTGGTTCCGATTGGAATTAATTTTTCTTAACAGATTATCGATTTCTCGCATCAATATCCTGATTTTCGTAACTCAGTAAAACAAATTTCTGAGAATTTTAAGGTCTTATGACAAAATATTTCAATTCAGAGCCTAGGATTCTCCCTTCATTTTGAATTGATGATACAAGTCAGATATTATTATTATATTAACCTCGAATCATCAAACAATTTGTTTCAAAGAAAACTTTTTCGATTTGAAAAAAGGAATTGGATCTACGAGCGGGTTTCCCTTATAGTTAGTACATAATTCGTTATATCATTATCAGCATTATTCACTATCCGAAGTTTGCGCCGCATATCTTGCATGAAGCAAATCTCTGTTTCTCAAATTTGATATGAGTGTTGACTAACATTCTTTTTCCTCGGGAAGAGAATACTACTTGAAAGCAAACTGAATCGGCTCAACATGAGAGTCTACTATTCATATGCAAGTGATGAGGCTGCCAAAACCAATGAAATGCGACGAGCTAGTTTCACCAGCAATAATCGAGCCATTATTTGTTTTTGCTAGATTTAATCTAATGAGTTATCATCGTTTTGGAAGCGCTCTCCACAAGGGTATCTTTCCTATCACATTAAAGTCCTTATAAAATTTTATTCAAATTCGATAAAAAGGGAGAGATGAGCGCATCGTGCTTTCTCTCGCTTAGCAAATCCCAACCTTTTCAACTCTAGCACGTCTTTATAAAGAGAGCTCTGGTTCAGATGCCGAAAGACAGTTTTGTTTTTTGTCTTGATTAGGTAGGAGTCTGCCAATAAATAAAAATTGAAGGAGTAAATTAGATCTGAATTTCCCTATCAAGTATGAACTTGAGGAAAAACTTTACCCTCCATTAAATAGTGACAAAAAACCTTCTTCAAAAGCTTTTTCAGCGAAGATACAGCAAATCTTAAAAAACATTTAAAAATTAATTGCTGAATCGATAACAGCATGACAAACTCTCTTCCTTAAGTTGATAGATGGAAATGTACAGCTTTCGGGTTCGATCTTGACGAATCCTTAAGTCGATTAGCACCCCACTGTCTCTCAGTCGACATATCGTCATCGTATGTCTCAAAAATTTGAATTTTTGTTTTTATGGGTGGGTCTCTGGATGGTTGGAGAAGTCAGGATTTAATGCTTGGTTTTTTTTCATTTTTTGAAGGTTCATTCATTTTTCCAACTTCAAATTTTATTTGGGAGTAGATGAAAAAATTTTTTTCACAATTGTTAATTGTTCTCAGCTCCACAGTGATTATCTTCCGGAACTGTTATTAACGGTTTTCTGCAAAAATTAAATTGAAGCATTTACTTTAAGCATCCGAAAACCCTTCAAAGTGATCACCGCAAATTCCGATCTTTATTTAATTTGTGCTCTCATCTAATCAAATTCTTATTCTTTGCTTCTATTTAGATTTCGATAATTAAAAATTTTATTTTCTCTCTTCGATATTAAGACTAAGAGAACCAAAAACAATGGATCAACACTCAACTCATGATTCAAAAGAAAAGAGACGCTCCAAGCGATGATTCACCTGGTACACACTTGTTCTTTGATCAACTTATTTAACATTTTCTTTCTTTCAATTTCTTACTATGGATTAACACTGGATAGAAGAGATATTCCCTCCATCTTCAACCCTTCTTGCCTGGTCCACGATCCAGGAAAATAAGATTAGTATTGTCGAACTTGAATCGAAGCAGAAATTTACTAACTTTGATGGGGTGAAACTAAACAACTTCGACGGTAATTTAACCTTTTCATATTTGATTCTACACTGATTACGATCATTAAGAATATAGCTCTTGGACTCATGTAAAAGAGATTACAAACACAGGACTTCTAGTTTCTGTTCACCATTGCAGAGACATGTCCGCTAACCTCGAAGTTTTTGATATCTCACGCAAAGGACAAGTGAAGAAAATATATTCATTTGAGGAAGTTCTTGGAGGTAGAATCATCGTGAATTTCCTTTTCATACATCATTTTCTAGTGACTGGTAATGGAGACGTGGCCTATAATCCACGAAGAAACACTCTTGGTGCGATTTCTGTTGAAGGGAAGATAAATTATCATCTTTACAATTTCACCACTTCGAAGGCTGGGAATATTGTGAAACTCATCCGAAAATCCAAATGGCAATCCAAATATACCGATGAAGAAGGCAATAATAACTTTTTGTTCATATCAGACTCCTTTAACATATTTCCCTGTAGCAAGCTTCACAGCCGGCCTTAATTTCAATCCAAGTGGAGAGCTTGCAGCAACTATTGATCGCTATGGGAAAACCTCAGTATCAGATGTAAACACCGACTTCTATCTGAAAATGGATATGAACACCATTGGTCAGTAATATTTTTGGATTTTCATCTTTTTCCAATGTCTTTCTTTCCTCTACTCTAATTCTTTCTTCATAAATAATTTCTTGACAGCATTAAAATTCTCTCTTGAAAAATTATTTTGGAGATGACTGGAGTCGATGCAGATGGTGCACTAATACTGATGAGCCATTATTATTCATTAAGTATGATGACAGATTCCTCCAGATCTTAGATGTCAAGAAGGAAGTTCTCACATTGAAGAAACCGATTGAAGTGGATGAAGGTATGAGCATTTAATTTTATTTTATTTGCTCCTTCTTCAGCTTCTTCACTTAATATACGATTCAATACCCAAGAGATAACAATGTCAAAGTTATTTAATGCTCCAGGGGATAGTTAGTTGCTAATCAATTAATAGGTTAACTTTCTTAATGAGTTTTGTAACCATGTCATATCTTTTCTTCTTCTTTCTTTTTCACTTAATTTTTGTTTCTTTTAGATAAGACATTCTGGATTGATGTATGTCAGAGCGATGGGAATATACTAGCTTCATGTGGTGGGGATGGAAATGTGAAGATATTTGACAAACGAGAATATAAGTTTGTCCAAATCTTTGATAGCATCCACAATGGTAAATTTTTTTGATTTGATTAATAAATAAATTTTAAACCTCAAATTGTTTTATAGACATAATCTATTGTGTGCGATGGAGCCAAGCGGTGATATGATCGCGAGTGCTTCAGACGATATGACAGTAGCTCTGTTGGACTTCAAGGCGGGTAAAATGTTCTATACTGAAAAGGCTTCGGATGCGAGTAATTTTCATTGCTTAATTACGAAATGTTATTCCTAATTCTTCTTAGATGCTGCACTGTCTGTCTGTTTCATTTGAAGAGGAACCAAAGTCAATAATTACCCAAGGAGGAAAAGTAGCTACAAAAAACAATTCAGAAGAACAAGTATTGGCTACAATGAATAATAGTGTTTTAAAACAAATTATTCCAGTAACTGAACATTCATCTCAAAGACAGAAAATTATATTTGCTTAAGTTTGCTTCATCTCAAAAAATGCGAATTCAACTTTTCAATTGTAGGAGGACTGTAACTACCTAATAGACTTTAATTTATTGCTGGTCACACAAAATACAATCTTTTGAAAAGGAATCTATTAAAACCATTTTTCTTTTAAATGATCGCCAGCCTTTGAAGGACATTCATTGATCTTGAAGAGCTGGTAATTGAAGTTTATCATCAAATAAGGAATCACACACTTGTGAAGTTTTGAAAATTCAGTTATTGAAATAGACTCGAAAATCAAGCAAACTGATGTTTTCTTCCAAAAAAACTTTCCTTAACTTTACCTTGTTCATTGACACTTTAGGAAGGATTGCTTCTCATTCGCAAAGAAAACTAACAATCAAAATTGAAGCAGATATACACAGAAGAAATTTGAGATTATCTTCACAAAGCGCCTTATTTTCCATTCGGGCTCAGTTGGTAGATGAATACATATCATCAAATTTTATTATATTTCTTGAAGTCTATCAGTACTAGTCAAATTCTTAAATACTCTTCATCATAAATCTCTTTTTCTATCCTCAGCGCGTCTTTCAAACACCAATGAAGTCCTTAAATTTCAATCAGTTGCTCCATTGACCTTCTTTTTGATGTTCAAACTCTTTTTATAGCTCCCATGGGCCTCGGCTCAATTCCCTTGCTTCTGCAACACTCTCCGTATTCTCATGGCAATCAGGGACGTCCAAATTCTCTTCTTGGCCTTTTATAGCGTAACTCTGAAGCGATTGGTAGTAAAAGTTGGCTGAAATGTCATAGTTCTCTTGCTCTCAATCACAATCACTCTTCCGATATTATTCAGAGATAAGGCAAGCCGAAGGTACTTCGAAGCGAGGCAATCGAGATAAATATTATCTCATTTATTATAGTTTCAAAAGGTTTTTCCAACTCTACTCGATTGAAAGTGAGCATTTTCTATATTTGTGCAACTACATCATACCTGAAGTGGTGAATAACTTTCTAGGAGTAAATCAATAATTTCAGATAATCAAACGACTGGCAAAATATGTCTCTATCTAAAGATACAGAAGGCTTGAAGTGAATAAGACATCCGGGCTCAATAATCAAAAAAGGATATTGCTATACCAGAGCGAAATCCAACAAATTAACTCGCGAAAAAATACTCACGAAGAGGAAAGACTTTCTTACATCAAAGGTGGACTTTTAGAAGTGTTTTCGGAATACTCTTTGAGTAGTATTTCGCTATTTTAGCCTTCCAAGAGAATTATTGACTAAGTAAGTCCTAGGTCCAGAAACAGGCCCAAATGTTCAATAACCCACTAACCTTCAATTACCTTCACATCCTGGGATTTCCTGCCCTAAAAGTATGTTTTGGTCAGGGAATCTGAAAACACATTATTTCGAAGGGACAGGGACTTGGAAACACTTCTCACTTGTTAAAATAGAAACGAATGCCTTTGAAAAAATGCGTTTTTCGAAAGGAAATAACATTTTAAAATAAGATGAGATTATTTCTCATTTTGCAAAATTTTAATTTGCAGCTTCAAAATTTCGATGATGGTGGGAATATCTCTTGGAAAACTTAACAACGAACAAAAAGAGAAGCTCATCCCAGAATAACGATTCCTTCAAGAGAACCTCTTAAGGGTCCGATTTTTCGAATCCTAAAGCAGTATTTTCAGCAATCTCAAATAAATCCGAAAATGAATTCCTTCCTCTCTTGCTGAATGACCGCAATATTGGAAGCAGATGCGATTATGTACTTGGACCTGCGCCCTTTTTGCTAGGCTCGCAAATAACGTGAGAAGATTCGCAAGTTTGAAAAAAAATGTTACCGCTAATTCGGAATGTGACAAAACAAAAAGGAAAAAGCACGCAAGGGAAACGTGTATGCTAGTTCTCTCTCATAGTTTGAAATCAGAAAAGAATCGAGGGCCACTTATAAAGGTGGATTTTTGTTATTGTACACATTCTCAAAGAGAATCATGGCAGGGTTTATATTGAATGTTATTAGCAAAAATTAAAAAGGAACTGGCCGTGAGTCTCACTTTATTCCGTCATAACATAGGGCTTCTTGAAAATCCATGTTGGATAAAGGTGAAGTATATTAATACACTTTTCAAGAGCATGATTTTCAGAAAGAAATGGCTCAAAGCTCTGAGATTTTTCACAATATCATTCTGGCTGTATCCCAAGAGTACGATGGAGAACTCTAAAGAAAGAACAAATCAAACTTGGCAATGAAGAGAACTCTGTCTCTTTTCGGATGAGAGAAAAACCGATACAATTCAGAATTTTGTATTTTTTGTCTTTCGAGTATCTGGCTCTGAAAGTTCATAATCTTTCAATGTAGTATCTAGTTCATGTTTGTTGAATTCTTGTAGATAACGCTGGCAAAGTTGGATATTAATGCGAAATCAAATAAAAAGAAATATTGTAACCATTAAATACGCTCGTTTCAGACAATATATGACGATTTTTAATGAGAACTTTCAGCTCGAATCACCAATGTTGCTTGATTGCCAGAAGAGCAATTCATAAAAAGTTATTAACATTTAAATTTTCTAATTTGATCCAATATAGTGAGCGCCAGGAGGGGAAAAATGCATTAGAATTGAAACTGATAGTAACCAATGCCGCTTATACTGCATCCATTTTGCTAATTCAAAATTTTTCAGAGAATAAGGCTGAAATCCATCGATTATTATTCACAAATTCGAATTCTCACTTACTAATCTTATCTCTTTCCAACAAATCCAACTCAAAGAGTGGTTGCTTTTATCTGTGTGGTTCCCTGTGGAATACTGGTTGAAATCTTCTCAAGTCTCGAATGCAATTAACACGGCCTTTTCAATCAAAAACCTTTCTCAAAATTAGAATTTGAAAACGTTCGATCTCTCAGAAAGAAAATATTTTTATAAAAAATAAAGAAAACAGCAATTAAAATCCAGGAAGTTTTGGTAGACAGAAATATCTTGAATATGAATTCAACGACCTTAAGAATGAGCCTTAGTTGAAGAAAATTGAGGGAGCATTGCCTCTCCACACAATGGAAGATAGGTTAGGCAGACAAAATTCCAACAGTGTAAAATTATTAAGATGTTGCCTTGGGCAGCATAGTTAGCTTGAAAAATAATTAATTAAAGTAGAGAGGTGATCCTATAAAGACCTTGATTAATATCCTTGTGACCGATTCCCAAACCCGACAAAACCGAAAGACGCAATGTGCTCTGTGTGGATCTGCTTTTGAAAGTAAATTTGAGAAGAACAAAGAAAAATTGAGAATCAGAGGTCATAAAAGTCAAAAAGTTATGTGCAGACCCCCGAGTGTTAATTAGAATTTGCACAGCTCTATTATTTCATTCGGAAAAATGAATGCGTGGCAGTGGTTCTGAAAAAAATGTAAAATACGGCACTTATAACTTAGAAATCAATAAAAGTGTGGAAACGACTGATAATACTTATAAATAATCGGTTTTCAGTATAAGAGAGGAACTTTGAAACTGATGAGCTGATAAGAGACGTCAGTGAGTCAATAGGAATTTGTTAATAATTTTGATTTTATTTGATAAAAAAAAAACAGGATTCTGCAACTTCTTAAATTGGACTCCATCTTTTATAAAAAATGATTCGAAAACTCGAAAGAGCTGAAGAATTGCAACATGAAATAGCTTAAACTCGGTGTGCCAGTATCAAAAGTTTGCTTATCATTTGGTTGACCGAATTTTTTTGGAAAGAATTATAAGATAATGTAGTTTTCCTATCATAGAGGCTAAGAAACTGGCATTTTATACTTGAAGCTCTCAAATGAGTAAAAAATCTTGGTACAGAATGATTTTTGGCACGCTCTTTACAAAGGTTCCAACAATTTACAACCAGAATATATCTTCTTTTATATTCATTCTCTTTACTGAATTTGCTATCTAACCAGCTATTAGTAGTTGTTGTACTGCTTAAATTCTTCTTTCGAAGGTTATCGGAAACTTTCAGCCATCTGCTGTAGTGAATCTTAGAAAAAATTTTGTTATTCAAGATACGAGACTCTTTTTGCTCAGACAGTCTCACTGGAGACTAATCAAAAGGGTTCTACCTATAAAAGCAAATATGATATTTTAGAATTCTTAAAGGAAAAGGGCGATTCTGACAGGAGCTCCTAATTAAGCTCATTTTCAAAATTAGGTTATAAAAATAGCTCGATCTAATCTTGAAATGAATTTAAAAATTTTTTATCTAAAACTCAAACTTCTCATGCTCAAAAAATATCTCCTTGTTTTTCTTAGTCTTTTCTGCCTCCTGAGTAAACTTGCTTCTGGCTGCGGCATTGCAACTTTTAATATCAACAGAGAATACGCATGTAATTCTACCGATAAAGATGTCTTTGGAGTCAGTGCATTTCCTTCGGACTTTTCCTACGCAAAAGTTCTCGTCATCGGCATGTGGTTTCGACATCATATGGATTTTAACAAGTTCCCGGTGAAGGAAAATAGCAAGGAGGATAATACAGTCATGGTGTTTAAATTGACTTCAGAGAACACAACCGATAATGATCGAAGGCCTGCTTGCTACTATGTTAAGGAAAATACTAAATTTGCCTGCGGAATTAAAACATCACTAGACGAGTATCCTCAGAATAAAAGAGAACCACCACTCTCATTGGATGCGTGGTATTTTCTATTATCAGATGTTAATTTAAATGGAGGCACTGCCAATGTTAGTGTGTTAGATGCTTCGCAGATGAATACTCCTGATGAGTCTTCTCTCGTGAGAGTGAAACTTGAGTGGAACGGTATTTCTTTTGAAGAAAACTATTATGCATCTTCAAAGTTCCAGCTCTTTTTCGGAAATGATGGCTACACACATATTCAGAGCTGCACCTCAATTTGGCAACCTTTTATGATAACTGGATATATGCCAAAACCCGAAGATGTCTACCCTTTCGCCTTTGGGTTTACACTTATCTCACATAAATTTGCTATCAAACCTTACAGCGTCTACCAAAATATGCTTGATGT